>Ga0310344_10004725_pt1 | contig 10110 bp, 9 predicted proteins | sample HC15DNA20200_MG_FD_203801 | JGI IMG/M metagenome (GOLD analysis project Ga0310344, IMG submission 203801) | Marine microbial communities from station ALOHA, North Pacific Subtropical Gyre - HC15-DNA-20-200_MG | ecosystem: Environmental > Aquatic > Marine > Oceanic | place: Pacific Ocean: North...
AAGATCGCTCCTAGAGGCTTACCATTTAATATTAAGATCCGCTTATCCCCATCTACAGCAGCACTTAGGTACTCTTGAACAATAATCCAGTGGGCTCCATGATGTGTTGCTTCAGATATTCGCTCATCAAAATTCCTATCATTACTACTTGCAAATATAATTCCCACACCACCATGCCCATCGATTGGCTTAATTGTTACCCGGGAAAATTCTGCCGAAAACTCGCGAATTAATTCTAAATCTCGCGATACAAGAGTCCGTGGAGTCCATTTCGGGTACTGCAAGGCACTTAGTTTTTCATTCCAATCACGGAGGGTTGATGGCCTATTAATTATCTGAACATTAGATGGTAGCAAATCTAATAATAATGTGGCATAAAAATAGGTTCGATTAACTGGCGGATCAGTCCGAATCCAAATGACGTCCATACTGTCTAGCGACTGGAACTTTCCTTCCTCAATAGAAAAAGGCTTGTCGTTATTCGAATGGACATACGTCCGCTGCAAAGGGCCTGTAACTTGGTTATGGTCAACGGCTAAATCCGCTGAATTGACATGATAGATTTCATGGCCACGGATATAGGCAGCAAGCATTAGAAAATAGGAAGTATCCTTATAAGCCTTAACACTTTCGAGAGGATCCGAAATAAATAAATGTTTCACGTTAACAGAATACTCAGCCTGGACTGAAAGAGCTAGTCACGCTTTCGACGTCGCCTTTCGCGAACTCTTTCTCCACTGTCAACCTCCTTTTTGTTTTCAGCGCCATAGAATTTTTCAGCCCCATCTGAAATCGGTCCCAACAATGTGACTACTTTCTCCATAGTCGGCGGTGAAGCCTTAGGTCTAGTTTCCAGCGCTGTACGCATTGCCAAAAGATGCTCTGGCGTAGTCCCGCAACAACCACCAATAATTCTGACACCAGCGTCCCGTACTAAGCAAGCATATTCAGCCATCAGTGCTGGTGTACCATCATAAACAATCTCGCCATCTACAAACTGAGGAATGCCACAGTTACCCTTCGCCACCAATATCTCATCATCTGATGCATAAGCCCTCATCGAAAGCATTGTGCCAACCAACTCTGATGCACCAACACCGCAGTTAGCACCATAGGCAATTACATTAGGTATATTTCCCCGATATGTTTCAACTAGCTGCTCCGGAGAAAGACCCATCATAGTTCTACCGTTCGTATCAAATGTCATTGTTGCGACAACCGGAAGACCTGTCTTACTCGAAGCAAGGCTTGCAGCGATGAGCTCCTCTGCTGAGGACATAGTCTCAAGCCAAATGACATCTGCCCCCCCCTCTGCCAGAGCGCTTGCTTGATCAGCGAAAATATTCTCTGCATCCGCCGTCGACAATTCGCCAAGCGGCTCGATTAGATCACCTGTTGGCCCAATCGATGCTGCTACAACTACAGGCCGATCCGCAGCATCCGCTTCCTGCCTAGCAATACCCGCAGCGGCTCGATTTAACTCCAATACACGATCTTCTGATCCGTGCAATTTCAACCGACTGCTTGAGCCCCCGAAACTATTTGTCAAAATTATATCAGCACCACAAGCGATAAACTCACGATGCAGACCAGCCACACGATCAGGATAATCGATATTCCACAACTCCGGCGCGTCGCCAGCCTGTAGACCCTGTACAAAATAATTTGTGCCTGTGGCACCATCAGCCATCAACCAATCTCTATCCGTAAGTAGTTCGTGCAACGTGGCTTTAGACATTAGCAGCTCCATGCGTTATTCGGCTAGACGGTGCCATATAAGGGTAGGTTGCAAAAACCCGCACGAACTTTCGCTAGAGCGGGTCATAGTATGAACACTCGCTTTAGCGAATTTCTCTGGCGCCCACAAGCTGATAGTCAAATCGGCGCGATGAACTAGACACTACTAATATGGTTAACTAATGTCAAGTATATACAACACTATGTGTCAACAACTAAAGTAAGTCTGCGTGGTATCAGCAAGTGGATCATGGGGCAACACACCATCCTTAAAGGGCGTCTTGCGATCGTTTCCAGTTATGCGACAGACTGTCATCAACCAGTTACTAAATATTCTCTCTCCTGCAGTTCGCCAAGTGTTTCGAACTGATAGACTATCCTCAGGAAATCCTATATTAGGTGCAGCATTTTTTTTGTGTTTTTCTGCCCTGACAACATCCTCATAAGACGACAATATACCGATATCAGGTTCTGAAAAATAATTGGCTGGGTACGGAGGATAATTATTTCGTTCTGCTGCAATAAAGCGATTTACCTCTCTTTTATATTCTTTAAGTAGGCTATTGTGATCGTACTCAGGATGCCCCTGAAAAAAGATAAAGCGAAAGCCGTCGGGACTCGTAGCAAGATGCACTCCAGAAGTCGAACTTTCTGCGAGAACATTGATGCCCACATCTTCCATTTGTTGCCTGCTAATTTCATTCCACCGAGAGTGAGGAACATAAAAAGGACTTTCCACAGCCTCGACTATCGGATGATGTAATGTTACTACATGCTGGAAAACGCCCCAGCATTTTTCAGCAAGTGGAGTGCGTTCGATTCCAAAGAAATGCAGCAGCGCTGCGTGGGTTGCAAGGCATGCGCACAAGGTTGACGTCACGTTACTCTGCGCCCAATCGAGCACTTTACGAAGTGGTTCCCAAAAACCCTCCTCGGCTATATTGGCAAAGGCGGGATTGGCTCCACTAATTATTAGAGCATCTAATCCTGAGTCTTGGAGATCGCTGAAATTGAAGTAATATTGGCCAATATGCTGTCGCGCGCTTGACCCACGTATAATCTCATCAGGGCAAAAGGGATAGATAAATATTGGCGACGTAGAGGATGCGTGCCCTAGGAGTCGAAAAAACTGGCGTTCTGTTGGTTCTAGAGCTGCATCTGGCATCATATTCATCAATCCCACATGCAAACCCCGAACCCCAAGCTGATCAGCCTGCTCTAGAGTCATGGTGTCACCGCCCTCTCCCTGGAAACGCTTAAAGCTTGGAAGAGCAGTATTTGTGACAATAGGCATGGCTAGGGGAGCGCTTCACAGACTAGCTCAATAAAATCGTCTTCATCTCTAATATTATCAATTTGATCAGCCTCAACAACTACTCCGTACTGATCAGCAATTGCTTGATAAAGAGGTAAGCGATGCTCAACTAACCTAGGGAACATCCACGCGAAAAATCTGTCCGGGATAATTTGCAGAGGCGACCCCAAGCCCTCCTCTCTAAGATATTTCGGCATCACACTATCAAGAAACTGATTCTGGTAGTACATTGGCTTTGGATTGAGTAACGATCTTTCCACTATCTGATCTAAAAGCATGCCTGATGGCTTGAGGTACACGATTAGCGTATCCTCAGCTAGCTGTCGGATCACACTTGACTCATTCAGCTCACATAAACTGCCTCCAGCATCATTGATGAAATATGGATATCCATAGGTATCGCGCGCCTTTACAATAAACTCTCGGACATCATACATCGCAGAGATCTCTGCCTCTCGGTGCAGACCCTGCCTGCGTTTAAATTCGTCGACAGATAATCCATCGCGGTCAGGGTCACCAATCATGCCAAGAAAAGAGGCGATTGGTGCCAGGTTATTAATGGTTATGTTATGGCAAAGGTAGATAGAATCCGTTCGGAGCAGATCCGCAAGAAATGGTACTTTCATGGCCTCCCGTTTGACATTATCAAGAATAGGCTCGTCTAGATAGCGTGTTCCTATTCGATAATCACCTGAGTAATGAAACCAGCGATCTCTAGGGAGCTTACTTGCAAGAGTTGTCTTTCCGGAACCTGACATACCAAGCAAAGTGACAGCCTTCGTAGGTGAGCTTCGGAATTCTGAACTATGTCGATACTTCATAAGTCTCATTAAGTCCTCTTATATCGGCCATATTACTCTAATAATTTCTTTAGGCTAGATCTTATGCCCGACGGCATGGTAACTGGCCTTCTTGTAGCTCTGTCGACAAAAACATGTGTGAATCCACCGACAGCAGAAACATGGTCTTGGCCTTCAGCAAATATACCGACATCATAAAGAGCGCTAGTCCTGCCAAGGTTTTTTACCCGTAGACCAATATCTACCGGACGCGGGTATGCAATCGCATCGAAGAACTCACAATGCGACTCAACAACATAACCAATTATATTCCCTCGTGATGCATCTAAAACCCTCTCCTCTAGCAAATAAGCGTTAACGACAGAGTCAATATAGCTGTAGTAAACAGCATTATTTATGTGTCCGTACACATCATTATCAGACCACCGCGTCGTCACTAATCTCCAGTATTTATAGACACTACGCGTTGGAGATAACAATCGCCGGGCAGACAAAACCCTACTCCCCAATCTTGACTACAGTTCGCCCAATGACTCGCCCATCTATATACTGATCGAAGGCGTCTGGCAGGTCTTCAAACTTTATGGTTTTCTGGACTATTTTGTCTATATGCTGTGGCTTTAAATCACTAGCCAAACGTTGCCACGTTTCCTCTCGTAACTTGCGCGGGACATTGGAGTTTATACCAAGCAATGATACACCCCGAAGAATAAATGGCATTACTGTCGTCTCTAAAGATATTCCGCCAGCCAATCCAATACTTGCGATATTACCCCATTGTTTTACGGTTCGAGTGATCCAAGCCAGCGTAGCACCCCCAACATTATCTACGGCACCGCCCCATTGCCCCCTTTCTAAGGGTCGGGTGCTAGTTACTAATGAGTGTCTATCAATGATATCAGTTGCTCCTATCCTCGATAGATACTGTGAGCAGTCCTTCTTGCCAGTAAGTGCGGCGACCTCATATTCTTTTTGTGACAGCATGTCGATAGCAAAACTACCTACCCCACCGGTTGCACCGGTGACCACAATAGGACCCAATCCTGGCTCTTGACCGTTAAGCTCCATTCTTATAACTGCAAGCGCTGCAGTGAATCCGGCTGTACCAATAGACATTGACTCTTTTCCTGTCAAGCCATTTGGGATCAGCAATAAAGATTCTGCATCCACTCTTGCGTACTCTGAGAAACCACCATCCGCTGTCTCGGAAAGTCCGCTTCCGCAGGACATTACTCTGTCCCCAACGGCAAATCGGTCGCTTCTAGATGCAATCACCTCGCCCGCGAGATCAATACCTCCATTGAGCGATGGTGCGCGAAGAATTTGCCCTTTGCCGGTAGCCGCAAGAGCATCCTTATAATTAATCCCTGAGTATTGAACCTGAATATCCACCTCACCCAAACTGAGGTCATCGATATCCATCATCTCAAAACCTGAGCGAACACCATCCTCGCCCTGGCGTATTCTAAATGCCTTGAATGACATCTCGATCTTCTCCTAACTGGAAGTACACTGTCACCAATATAATTTTACAGGGTCTCAGTGTAGACTGCTGTTATTATTGAAACTTCACCTAATGGAACATTTTACACCCTAGACATAGGAGGCATTCACCCATATGGCATACGATACATTATTCAGCAAAATTGTAGAAAAAGAGATTCCTGCTGATATCTTGTTTCAAGATGATCGCGTAACTGCCTTTCGAGATATCAATCCACAAGCACCTGTCCACGTTCTTATTATCCCAAATAAGATCATCCCAACAATTAATGACGTGAGTTCTGATGATGAGGCAATGCTGGGGCATATGCTAGTTATCGCAAAGAAGGTCGCAATGCAAGAAGGTATCGCTGATAATGGCTATCGATTAATAATAAACTGTGGCGAGCACGGTAATCAGGAGGTATTTCATTTACATATGCATCTAGTGGGAGGCAGGCCTCTTGGGCGTATACTTTCGTGACCCACAGATTAACTATTATCTGAGGGTATAAAGCTTACCAATACTCAAAGGCCTGTACATAAATATCCTTCAGCTCTTGGCTTGATACCTTGCGCGGCGACACCGATAACAAGCGCTCCTGGCTCAGCGCGCCAACGACCAAGTCATCAATATCACCCAGCGTAAATCCAACACCTTGAATGCCATTAGGCATGCCTGTCTGTTGCATCATATCTAACAAGTGTTCCGAAAGCACTAAACCAGCCTCAGTAGGCCGAGCATCTTTAGTTTCAGCTCCTAGCAAACTAGCCCCTTGCATATGACGGACGGGGGTTGACTCGCTAGTGAAGGAGTATGCTGCGGGCGCACTCACGATCACTGAAATGCCATGTGGACACATTGGACCTTCCTGTGAATAACCTTCAGGAGGGAAATTCCTAACCAAAGCAGAAATCGGATACGACATCGCATGTGGTAGGTGACATCCAGCATTACCAAAAGCTGCTCCTGACAAAGTAGCGGCATACATCATTGCATATCTAGCCTCAAAATCATCAGGGTCAATTACAGCCTGCACAAAATTATTTCCAGCTAACCTCAAGGCCTCAGAGCAAAGAAGATCGCTCCACGGGTTTGCGCCCTGAGTCATAGGCCTAAAATCTGGAGATTGTGGTCGCGTTCGAACATTGTGCGGACGCGCCGTGAGTGACTCTAAGGCATGGCTAATCGCATCGAAGCCTGTCGCCGCTACTACTTGCTGCGGCAAGGAGCGCGTCCAACGCGGATCAATGATGGCCATGTCCGGTAATAAATATCGCGACATGATACCAGTTTTACTACCAGCCCCTAAGAAATCAAATACTGCAATGCCTGTGCATTCACTCCCAGTGCCACTTGTAGTAGGGCAAGCAATGTGGGGCTTGAGCGGCCCCGGAACAACCTGCCCATCGCCAAGGGGCGCATTTACATACGTCGGAAATGCTGCGGGGTATGTGCTAAAGAGATTGGCGGCCTTGCAAGTATCAATTACAGACCCGCCTCCTATCGATATGAATCCATCCACTCGCTCTTCCATTGCAAACAGAGTCGCATCTTGGAATGACGTGTCCGTTGGTTCAATAGATACTTCATCGTAAACCTGGATTTCGATGTCGATGCTCTGCAGCGATTTAACAACTACATCGAACAACTCCAGATCCTTAACAGTGGAATCAGTGAATAGACCGATTCTTCTGCACCCAGTAGCGCTTATCTCCCATCCCAATTCCGCCAGAGACCCCGGCCCAAAGCGGATCCGGCTAAGATCTATCGAAAAGAGATTATCGCCAGTCTCAGTCGAACGATAGTAATGGCAGCAGTGCACGAATCTCCCCTCGATTGCGTATCATACTTTGCTATCAACATAGCTTAAATCTGCGACTTATCCAGAGCCTGTTCAATGTCCCACAGAATATCGTCAAGGGTCTCAAGCCCCACTGACATTCTAATCATGTCAGGTGTTACCCCGGCTGTTATCTGCTCCTCTTCATCCAGCTGGCGATGTGTAGTAGATGCCGGATGAATAACTAGAGTCTTTGCATCTCCAACATTTGCAAGATGGCTAAGGAACTGCGCACTTTCTATAAAACGGATGCCGGCTTGCTGGCCACCGAGTATTCCAAATGTCAAGACCCCCCCGGCACCATTTACTAGGTATTTGTTTGCCAGGTAGTGATAAAGGCTATCACTAAGGCCTGCATACTTTACCCACGTCACTGCCGGATGTGCAGACAAATACCTTGCAACGGCAACGGTATTTTCACAGTGCCGCTGCATACGTATTGGAAGCGTTTCAATACCCTGCAAAAAAAGAAAGGCATTAAATGGGCTTAAAGCTGGCCCCATAGTTCTAAGCGTCTCCATACGTGCTTTCATGGTGAAGGCAAAGCTTCCAAACGTTTCAAAAAAACGAATACCATGATAGCCTTTGGAGGGTTCAGTCATACTTGGAAAATTGCCATTATCCCAAGGAAAGGTGCCTGACTCGATGATTGCGCCTCCGATGGAAGTTCCATGCCCCCCAATCCACTTAGTAATTGAATGAACAACTAGATCCGCACCATGCTCAATTGGACGGCAGAGATAAGGCGTGGCAAAAGTACTATCGACAACAAGAGGTAACCCGACATCATGAGCTACCTCAGCTACTGCACAAATATCTAGAACATTGTTCAAAGGATTCCCGATAACCTCAGCATACAAAGCTTTGGTCTTATTAGTTATCGCGTTCTTAAAATTCTGAGGGTCATCTGGATCAACGAAATGTGTTTTGATACCTAGCCGACGAAAACCATAATCAAACTGTGAGTAGGTACCACCATAGAGCGTACTCGACGAAACTAATTCATCTCCAGCTTGCAAGATAGTAAGGAGCGCAACCATCTGAGCAGCCATACCTGACCCAACAACTAATGCTGCTCGACCACCTTCTAACGTAGCTAACCGTTCTTCGAGAACTGCGTTCGTCGGGTTCATCATCCGTGAATATACGTTTCCGAATGTCTGTAGATTAAAGAGGCTTGCTGCGTGATCCGTATCATCAAAAACATATGAAGCTGTCTGATAAATAGGTGTGGCTCGAGACGAAGTAGACATATCTGGCAACTGCCCCGCATGAAGGCATAGGGTTTCAAAACCAAACTTTCGATCAGCCATTATAAAGACCTAGTAAGTAAGCCATTTTGGTCGCTTACTCGAGATGACACCAGTCGAGACACCAAAGAGCGCAAGTCCCCCAAAGAGTCTACCGTGTTCAATTTTCATGCACCGATCCATAACCACCTCTAGCCCACCAGCCATTGCAACAGAAGCAGCTTCGTTGCTTATAACTCCTAATTGAAGCCACAGTACACGCGCACCGATACTAACTGCGCTTGAGGCAATACCTGGGGTAACCTCAGATCGTTGAAAAACGTTCACAACATCGACGCCCTCTTCAACTGCCTCCAGAGATGGGAAGCAGGTTTCACCAAGAATCCGTTCATAGTTGGGATTGACGGGGATAATCCGGTAGCCGTGATCTTGTAAGTATTTGGCAGCAAAATAGCTAGGGCGCCACCAATTTGCTGAAAGCCCCACAACTGCAATTACACGTGTCTCTCCGAGAATTCTTCTAAGCACCTCTATGTCAGTCATCATATTCCTACCAGTTTCATTGCCCGGCAACAAACACCGTTGCAAAGTGTCTACGGGGCATTACTTGTCTTATTGCGCGCAACCGAACATGCTTAGTTGCAACTAGGTGTACAAGTATATAGGTAAGCAGTCAGGGTCTGGGCGGCCTCGTGCACAGTGCATGTTATTCAGATTCCAAATACCAAATAGATAAAACAATCGTTAGCTCTATTAGTGTATCGCCCACCCATTCCCCAAAACCGCCTAGAGTAAAAAGATCCCTGCTTCCTGCCGAATTGACCCTCAGGCTCAATGGCCGATTGGGATTCCTCAGATCTAGTGGTTATTTGCCCATAATCGTACTAGATAGCTCTAAAGATGGGCATTTGCCCTATCTATGTCATACTAATAACCATCGGATAATCCAATTATTCCGTATTTTTATCAATTATAAATGGCATTTTGCCCACTGCTAATTAAGAGGAAAAAAGTAGCCAGAATATTTGCATCCCTGCTAGGGATGTCGTATCTTAGCGTTGTTAACATAAGGAACCGATGATGGCTGAAGGCGCTCAAGAAATCCCCTCTGCGACAAGAAATCGTCCATCAATTCAAGATGATGATCCAGTTGCCCAGCTACTCCTCGAGATTGAGCATTTCTGTAAATCAACAAATACCGCTGAATCAACTTTTGGGCGACAGTGCGTCAACGACGGTAAGCTGTGTAGCAGGCTTCGTTCGGGAAAAAATGTAACAGTCAAAACGGCTCAGAAAATTCGCAGTTACATTTCTTCAAATAGCAGTACAAGTCTCGACCATGCTGCTGTCGTGCAAGGTTCGACCCAACCTCAGCCTCGCCTACCTGACGCCCCTCGGTTAGCAGCATATCCGGGATCGTTACAAAAGCGGCATTTTCGCTTCTACGATAACCGTCAGAAATATTTGGCCTTTGTTAATACATGTAATGAAAAATGGAAGATTGGGGAGCGTGCAGCTCATGAATTGAGTCACGTATATCCCAGTCCACCTGCCCTTAGGCTGTTCGACGCTGGGCTCGGTGATGGATCCGTGTTGAGCTACTTGCTCCGAACAATGCATCGACGATTTCCAACCATACCTTTCTTTGTTGTAGGGAAAGAAATCAGTCTTGAAGATATACG
>Ga0310344_10004727_pt1 | contig 10109 bp, 13 predicted proteins | sample HC15DNA20200_MG_FD_203801 | JGI IMG/M metagenome (GOLD analysis project Ga0310344, IMG submission 203801) | Marine microbial communities from station ALOHA, North Pacific Subtropical Gyre - HC15-DNA-20-200_MG | ecosystem: Environmental > Aquatic > Marine > Oceanic | place: Pacific Ocean: North...
ATAACCACTTTTCATATGCGTAAACAGTTGTTCCAGAAGCGAACAACTTGACCTTGTAGAGATACCGATACATTATGTGTCTGTCGCAAAATGCAATGTCCGTAATTTCCACTCCATCAACTCTAGCTGTGATCGCATCACTCGGCAGGAATTTCCCTGTAATACAATCAGCAAGATTCCCTTCAGAAACCAAAAGTGTTGGATATACTATATCTCCTACTTCAAACTTGGGTTTCGGTTGGTTGGTGTAGAGTGTTGTCGACACTGAAAGTAATACAACTACAATCAACAAGAATGCTACTAAGTAAGACCGTTTCATCATACCTGAATTACTGTATTTTCAACGAAACCGACACCCTCTAGATCAATTCTAACAACATCCCCCACTTCCATGGGGGGGCTTTTAACACAACCACCTGTATATAAAATACTTAGCTCAGCGGGGACATCATGATCCACAACGGCTGAAACTAATTTTTCTGGAGGTCTTCTATGTTCGGTTATATTGCTAGTAGATCCAATAACCTCACCATTTCTTGTAATTGTAAGATTCATTTTCAAGTTTGTAGGATCTGGTAGGCTTTCAGGGGTCACAATGCATGGAGCTAAAGAAGCACAACCTTTAAAAACTTTGCTCGCGCTTAGATACCATAAGGTCATACCTGCTAAACCACCTGCAACTTCATTTCCAGTTGAATACCCAACAATTTCACCTTTATAAATTACTACTACCAACTCACCTTCAGAAATTGTTCTTGGTACATCTGATCTAATACCTATTTCACCAAAAGGTTCAGCAAGTCTACTGGAATTACCTTTATAAACTACTACCCCTCTATCGCCTTCATAAGCTACTTTACTCGGCTCAGGCAAAGCAGGAACAGCGTCATCAGAGACAGGCAAGTTCCCCATTCCCCCGGCCCACATTTCATCCGGATCGACAGCTGTAGTCAAATGAGGGTTTTGCCCATTTTGAGAATTTTTAATCAACTCCTGAAGATCAAATGTCTCAGGGGTTCCTCCTGAAAATATATTCCTAGCAATATCATCAATTGAAACACCTGTGATATAACTAGCATTGCACAACTTTCTAAAATCATTAACCTCGTCGTTCAAACTATCTAAACTACTTAAAACACCATCAGATAACTCCACCGACAACCCATAGCATCCATTGCCATATGCAATTCTATAATATTTCAATTTCCAACCCTCCCTCCTAAAACGTAAGCACAGCCCGATGATAATAATACCTATTAGACCTAATACCGTGCCTAATATGGTACAGTAAGGTATATGTGGAAACAAGATAATATCCCCTTTGCAAGCCATAGGTCAGAAGTTTAGATGCCTTATACATACGACAAAAAATTAAGAATAGGATTGGTCGGTTTGGGCAATTGGGCAAAAAGCGTTTACCTACCAATTTTACTTAAAAGAGAGGACGTGGATATCGTTGCCGTTTCGGCCAGAACCACCGAAACTTTGGACTCGGCTAAAAATCTCATTAGTAATGAGGTTAAGTTATACGCAGATTATAAAGATTTGCTTGGTAAAACTGACATAGACGCCGTATTAATTGGTCTACCAAAAGACGTCACAGCAACTGCAGCTATTGATGCAGTCCGGGCCGGTAAACACGTTTTTGTTGAACCCCCATTATTTCTTGGTAAACGATTTTTCTTGCTAGAGAATCTAATATCTTCGTCAGGAAAGTCGTTTCATGTTGACGTAGAACTCAACTATTTACCAATAATCGAGCGTTGCAAAGAGATTCTGCAAAACAACAACCTCGGGGAATTAATTACATCTAAAATAGCATTAGGAGTTAACTGGGGCTCAACATCTCAAACCAGCAAATATGCCATTATGGAGAATGTAATAGGCCTCTCTACTTGGTATATCTCATTATTTGATATGTTCAATTCCTCCGTGGTTAAGTCCGCGATATACACTTCTTTGGACAAAGAAACCCCCGACATAGGGTCTATTAAAGTTGGATACCAGAATGGTTGCCTAGGTGAATGGCAATTCAATTTACGGGATTATCCAAACCCGAATTTAAATTGTGAATTAATCTTGACTAATGGAACTATAAAATGTGATTTGTTAAAGGGTTTACTTGAATTTCAGGTTCAGGACGGAAATATAATAAAAGAAACCCATCCAGAGCAAAACCTGGACCCTGAGATAGCTGAATCCATGGGTTTTGCAGGTATGCAAGAAAGCGTAAATGAATTTATAGATTCGATCTACTCCGCAAGAAGAGATAGATTATTCGATTTGCAAAAGTACACGAATATTAAGAATATCCATTCTATGCTGTACTCCTATTTGTCTCTTGAAGAGCCAAGCTAGAACATTTGGCAATTTGCTACAAAAGGGCAACCATCTCAATCATTTGTTTTCAGCATACGCAAAGCTAAAAAAATAACTGCACTGGCAGCCCCTAATGCAGTTAAACCAATGACAAGGTTGTCATCAGTTCCTTTGTACACACCCCAAAACACAGCGGTAAGTATTACCCAGGCAAAGCGACGAAGATTTTTTCTCATGGATAGATATTACTACAAAAGGGTTACGTCAGTAACTTTTCCAATGCCTCTTTATAGAGTGAGCTAATCAAGAATAAACCCCAAACCGTTAGAGCAATAAGGGACGCTAACACACCGCCAATGAGAAACTTCATATATGTATATTATCATCTACTATCTGGGGAAAGTTTTAATTTCCAACAAACAAACCACTTAATTATTCAGGCTGTTTATGAATGATAATACTATCCATATAGCCAATAATGCCAAGAATACAAAAAATACCCACTTCAAGAATCCGCCTATCCATTGGCTATTTATAGAATCCTGTGGGTCATTGTCTCTCATAGTTAATAAAACTCTTTTCTTGTCTAAGATTATGGACGGTCTATTTTACCCAGCATGAGTAATGTTTCGATAAAGACTACGCTGAAAACAGCTGTAATACCAATACTAGAAACAACATTGCCGGTAGTTGAATATAAAATTCAAGACACGACATTGATTGATGCCCCGACAAACACACCGTCTTTTAAATTTTTCACGTGTACATCCTACCATCTAATCGCTTACTTACAATGATATAATCAATAATTAAGTCAGGAGTAATATTATGCGTTTAAAAGACAAGGTTGCGCTTATAACTGGTGGAGGAAACGGTATAGGAAGATCTACCGCAGAATTGTTTAGTAAGGAAGGGGCAAAAGTAATTGTCTCTGACCTAAATGAAGCAGGAGTTATGGAAACTATAGAATCCATACATTCACTCAATCTTGAGGCAGATTCCATTGTAGGCGACGTAACTGTTTTTAAAGAAGCAGAACTAATGATTAGAACAGTAATTGAACTTCACGGAAAACTCGATATTCTGGTAAACAGTGCTGGCATAGGAGGTGTTCCTCCTATGGATGGCTCGACTCACGAAGATCGTTGGGATAAAGTGATAGACGTTAATTTAAAAGGCACATATCTACCTTCCTGGTTTGCAGTACCGGAGATGGAACGATCTGGGGGTGGTTCTATAATAAACCTTGCATCTATCATAGCACTGGTGGGCTACGACCAAGGTAGCACGAGTTACGAACCTGGATTTAATCCGTATGCAGCATCTAAAGGTGCTGTCCTGCAATTTACAAGAAACCTAGCTGTTCAATGTGCAAAAAAGAATATTAGAGTTAATTGTATTTGCCCTGGATATATTTACACCAATATGACCAGGTCTTTAACTGAAAATCCTGTCCGGCTTAGTCAATTAGAAGGATTACATCCAATGGGGCGACTTGGAAGACCCGAAGAGATAGCTTCAGCTGCACTGTTCCTGGCTTCTGATGAATCTTCATTCGTTACAGGGACACCGTTAGTGGTAGACGGCGGATATACCGCACAATAAAACCTTATAGTGGAAATTTGGTCGAAATGTTACATTTTACTTATTAGCCTATGGACTCTCATAGGAACACAACTACTGCCCATACAATACCACCAATGAGCACAACAATCGGAAACATGGAAAGTGCAATTGCTACCCATGCGGCTACTTTAGCGAGTCTTCTAACGCGATTGGGAATTGGCTTATTGAATTTCAATATGTACTTGTTTCACTACAAAACATGTGTTTATTCTTTGTTACAGTTTCGACATCAAGTAATCATTTTTTCACGAAGATAACACCAGTCCATATGCTCCATATAAGAGTAGCAAGCATACCAGGCATCCATACAAGAATAAGCACACTCATATCAAATGGAAAAGTTTGACTACCATACTCACCTACAGCTGTGGCTGCTTCTCTTCCTTCAGCAAAAAACGGCATGACAATACCCATTGCAACGAATGCAAGGCTACCAATTATAAATACGACAGTGACTATTCTATAAATAACATTTTGAGAGAACTGAGGCTTACCAAAAATGTAATACCCCAACAAGGCATTCGCTAAGAAGCCTCCGCCGGCAGCAGAAAAACTAGCAGCCCCTGAAATCGACGCAACTGCATTAACACTTTCTATATTGATTTGATCAAGAGGTATACGCATACCCTCTCCTACAACAGAGGCAGTCCAACCAACCAGCGCAAGTATTGGAATTAAGTATAGTATTCCGTTATCTTCATCTTCTTTTCTAAAATAAGTACAAAAAACAACGGTAGCGCAAGCAAATCCTAAACTCGCCCATATTTGTGCGATACTACTACCTGTCTGACCAATAGCATCTTCCAAAACCTGCCCTACAAACAGAGCTAAGGCTGATAATATAACTGTGTATCCACCGAGTTTTGTGAGAGCCATTGTATAAAGTCCTCCCGAATTTACTTGTTTAATTGATAGAAATTCGACTTATCAACGATGATGATGGCCTATCTTCCGCTTTAATCCATTACGTTTGCCGCTTTGTTTATTAATGCGTTTCACAAATTCCTCTGTGGTCTCTTCTTTCTTTTCTGGCTTACTCTTTGGCATATATCTCCCTTTGTACGGTCAATGAAAACTTATATGTTTTATAATGTATTTTATCACAAAACGATTCACCACTCCGGAAATGAAGAATAATGCAATTGAAACATATATGAAAATGGTTCAATTCCCCTGAAAGAAATACTTAAATATTCTGTCCCAGCCCAACATTACAATTAGTACAATTACTAAGACACCTATACCTATTTTCAGGACTACCAGCAGATCGAAATCGTCCCAATCGCCCTCTGGTATAGTGGCGCCGCAGTAATCACATAACCTGGCGGTATCCTTCAATTCCTCATTACAATCTGGACAGAACATATATCTAGCCAATCGATGAATTCAGTTATATAAATCATCACAAAATTTACTTATTGATGTCAATCCACTACTTTTGTGAAGCGCGGCCAGCAGAAAATCGAAACCAGAATGGATAACAAGCCTATACCTGCGGAAATTAGATAAACATCCTGAAAAGCCATTACAAATGCCTTGTCGTCACCGATACCAGATAGAGAATGTAAATTTTCACGTGCAGATAACACAGCACTCATTATAGCCACACTCGTTGCTACACCAATACTTCTCGACATTGTTAGTAGAGCTCCTCCAGTTGCTAATCTGGATGAAGGCATATTACCCATAACAAGGTTAGTGTGAGAAGCTTGAAAGATACCCATGCCAATACCCATACAGGCCATTCTTGTGGCAACCATTACTGATGTTGATTCACTATCGAGTAATGTAAAAGAAAAAATAACCGCTGCCATTATAATCAAACCGAATGTGGTTAAATATGCTGCAGGCATCCTGTCAGACATCCAACCACCTAACGGGGCGGATATTCCTCCAACTAGAGGAGTAAGCATCAAAAGCATACCCCAAGTCTTGGCATCTCTACCTAGTATGTCACTAACGAAAAATGGAAGTATAAAAAAATTAATGAACGTAGCAAAAGATATCAGGTATGCAGAGGTGAATGCAGGCGTGAGCGTCCTGTCTTTGAGCAGTGATGCCTGAACAATCGGGTGCTCGGATCCCTTTTGAATTTTTACAAATATAGTCAAAGACAGACATGACAAAGTTCCCAGTGTTAATACTGGTAATGATTTCCACCCATTTATCCCACCCAATGTAAGACACAATATAAAACTAGCCACACATATAAAAAGGACTATACTCCCAATGAAATCGAATCGTTTACTCCCCTCTATATTGCTTTCTTTTAATGCAAATAGAGCGATAAACACAGAGATTAAACCAATCGGTACTCTAGCTGCAAAGATAGATCTCCATCCAAAGGCATCTACTAAAACCCCTCCAGCAAGAGACCCTATGAGCATGCCTGACAAACCTATGCCTGACATTAAACCTAGGGCTTTTCCTCTTTCGTTTGATGGAAAAGCCCTAGTTACCAACGCAGGAGCAGATGCAACTAACAATCCATTACCCACAGCTTGAAACACACGAAGACCCATCACTAACGATAAATGTGGTGCCACACTAATTAACAGAACCGCTATTGTGTAAACTATAAGGCCAATAATGAAAAATCTTTTTATACCGTATGTGTCAGCTGCACTTCCAAGACTTATCTGTAGCCCTGTTGTACTGCCTACATAGAAAATAATAATCCATTGGACAGTTTGAACATCTGTGCCAAAACTGTTGGTAATATTAGGCAAAGCTACGTTGACCGTAATATCAAGAGTAGCTAAGAATATACCTGTGGAGGCTGCTAATAAACTAAGCCATTTAGAGTACAGAGTAATCCCCTTATACTGCGAGATGTTATGTCGTACCAGATTGTATATTCATACTAGGTTTATATTATAATTATAATATGTTTCATCGAATTAGTTATACAAAATGAAAACACTAGTTAAGATTACAAACATACCACTACTCATTAACATTTTGTATTAACATTATTGGAGACCTAAAATACAAGTAGAGAGGATGTCTAATGGAAGACGTAATTTTAATCAAACCTAGTCAACGTATTACCAACACCGCCCAAACTCCAGGAATGGTAAGACAGGCTGCAATAACACCCGAGCTTTGTGGGAATCAAGGTTTATGGGTAGGATTGGTATCAGCACCCCCTGGTTCAAGTGGGGCGCATCATCATGGAGACGCTGAGTCTGCTATCTACATAATAAGTGGAAAAGTAAGAATGTATTTCGGAGAAAACTTGGAAACGATAGTAGATGCTGAAGCCGGAGATTTCATATACGTGGCACCAAATACAGTTCATGTGGAAGAAAATCTGAGTGAAACCGAACCTGTTGAATTCATAGTCTCTAGAAATGCCACTTCATCACTCGTAGTAAATGTAGACGGTTAGGACAGGCAACAATCATAATGCACTAAGAAGTTTGGTAGTATTATAATTAACGGGTTTATATATGAAGCGCATTCTTATGGCTCTCAAAAATTCGGTTCGCGGCATTAAATTCGCATTATCAAAACACACCGCATTCAAACAAGAAATATTTGCTGCAACAATATTGACCCCACTGGCATTATTACTCGGGGAAACTGGAGTAGAAAAGGCACTCCTGATAAGTTCTGTATTGTTGGTGCTTATAGTAGAACTCATAAATTCATCTATAGAAACAACAATAGATAGAATCGGCCTTGAAAGAAATGACCTATCAAAACACGCGAAAGATATGGCTTCTGGAGCAGTATTCATTTCGTTATTGAATTTACTTATGATATGGTATCTAGTAATAGCTCATTAATCCTTTGGAGACCCAATGTTTAATTTCCTCAAGCAAAAACTAGCCAATATTGCCCAGGAACAAGATTTAACATCGGAAACTAGTGCCTTACCATCAACCGGTTCAAGGAGAGAATACAAGGGATCATTTATACTAGGGGCTCTGTCTTTAGGCCATGTTCTTATCCATTGGTTCCAACAATTATGGCCAGTTTTGATACCATCAGTTAAATCCGGATTAGGCCTTAGTAACGTGGAAATTGGAACACTCACGGCTGTCAGACAATTCGCCGCTGGACCACTCCTTGCAATACCTTCTGGATTATTAGCAGATTTATACAGAAGACGTACGGCAATAATTCTAGCATCAGCTTTCGTAGCCTTTGGATTATCACATTTTTTGTTAGCCAAAGTGCCAAACTTTTTCTGGATGGTTCCATGTGTAGCTTTTCTAGGTGTAGGAACGGCATTATGGCATCCGGCATCCATGGGCACATTATCCAGAAGATTCCCGGAGCGGAGAGGTACTGCACTAGCCATACATGGAGTAGGTGCGAGTATAGGAGATACAATAGCTCCAATTGCCATAGGATTCCTACTTTTATCGGTATCGTGGAGAGGCTTGCTTGAGTTTCATTTGATACCGGCGTTATTAATAGCATTAATTCTTTGGGTTGGCCTTACCCCTGTATATAGGAATCAAGCAGGGGCAGAAACCAAACCAACTTTCAGGTCCTATTGGAATGACGTCAAAGATTTAATGAGCAGCCACGTTGTATTGGCTATTATTGCAGTGAACGTACTAACCGGCATGGCTAGATTAACTATCATGACATTCTTACCTATCTACATACAGGACGATCTCGAATACTCGGCCTTTGGCCTAGGATTTTTCTGGGCATTATTACACATTATGGGAGCTATATCTCAGCCAGTTATGGGATATTTATCTGATAAGTTCGGAAGGAAAGCCGTATTATTGCCTGCCTTAATATTATATGGCTTACTTTACTTAGCTCTTGCTATAGCAGAACCCGGGGCGCAATTAATCACAGTGATAGTGGCACTAGGTATATTTTTCTACGCTCTGGTGAACGTGACGCAAGCCACTATAATGGATGTAGCGACCGACCAAATACAATCCTCTACTATGGGCATAACGGGAGTCTTTACTCAATTCCTTAGTTTGCCAGCCCCGATATTAGCCGGATATCTAGTTAACAACTATGGCACCGAATCATCCTTTATATTTGCCGGAGTAGTAACGCTGATAGCCGCATTAGTGTTATTTATGATACACGTTCCTAGATCCAATCGCCCAACCCCGAAAATATTAGGATAAATATCTCATTTTTTTTGTTGATAAATAAGATGTTTTTATTTATATTATGGTTTGATATTTTTTGATCGCAAAAATTAAAGAGGAAATAGATCTTATGAGATTCAGTGCGAAAATAAATTATAGAGCATTATTGTTAGCATTATGCACAGTTATCTTTGCCTCATCTTGTACTACCTCTGCACCAGAGATAGTAGAATTAGACATATCAATTACAAACAAATCCATGACTCCCAATGAAATATCCGTTAAACAAAATGACACATTAGTTATGAATATATCTAGTGACGAAGATGGATCTATACACATACATGGATATGATATTGAAAAAACAATTTCAAAAAATATGGCACAACAGTTGAAATTAGATGTTTATGCCACAGGGATATACAATATTGCATTCCATATAGGCGATCAACCTCATTCACACCAAGAACATGATCACGGTGAAGAACACAAAGCCGGTGAAACAGATAATACGCATAACGGAAATGGAAAAGAAATTCAAGAGATAATCATAGGATCTCTCAAAGTAACTCCTGGATAAGAATTAAGAAATCGATTCCTGCTATATGACAATAAGAATATATAGTTCTTCGTTAATTTTCGTTTTAGTCACTACATTGCTAGTTGCTGAACCCGCTTATGCTCATGGTTTTGGGGAACGATATGACCTTCCTGTTCCTTTAGTCCTTTATCTTGGAGGAGCAGTATCGGCTGTAGTTTATTCATTCGTTGTAATTGGTTTATTTCTCAAAACCAACATTAACCTAAATCGATACCCCACTTTCAATATTTTAAAAATACCTTTGCTATCACTTCTAGGAAGCAAGGTACTTATATACTTCATTAAAATGACTACTAGCTGTATCTTCCTGTTGGTGATTGCATCAGGGTTATTTGGCAATCAAGAACCTACCAATAACTTAGCGCCAACCATGGTATGGGTAATCGGATGGGTTGGCATAGCTTATACCTCAGCACTTATTGGCAACGTATGGCTATTAATCAATCCATGGAATAACACATTTGCCATTTTTCAATTCATTGATAGCA
>Ga0310344_10004728_pt1 | contig 10109 bp, 9 predicted proteins | sample HC15DNA20200_MG_FD_203801 | JGI IMG/M metagenome (GOLD analysis project Ga0310344, IMG submission 203801) | Marine microbial communities from station ALOHA, North Pacific Subtropical Gyre - HC15-DNA-20-200_MG | ecosystem: Environmental > Aquatic > Marine > Oceanic | place: Pacific Ocean: North...
GTCGCACGCCTTCCAAAATGGCAACGCGATCTCCTCGGTCCCATGGCACTCGCCCGGCTCTGCAAAGAGTACACCTCACTGCAGGACAAGCACGCTGGAGGCAATGCACCTGAACTGGACCCGTACTGCAAGGTGCCGGGAGTGCGGTTGTCGCTGCACGACGTGAACCCGGCCGCACCGAGCGCCAAAGCCACCCTCTGGTACCTGGACCAGATTCACAACAACTTGAAATCCGGTGAGATCGACGAGGCAATGAAGTTCCTCGGTGTGCTGTGTCACTGGAACGAGGATCCCGGATCACCAGGAGCCCACAGCAGCCCTATCAGCGAATGGCAGCTCAAAACACTGATTCCGCCCCCCAAACAAAAACAGCGGTTCAACTACCTGTTCGGAGCAGGCGGCATCATGGACACCGGCGACTACAAGATTCCCGAGGTCGCTTATCAGCCAAAACTGCTGGGCAGAACGCGAGAAGAAGCCGCCCTGAGGATCCTGCAACATCAACGGCTTCTGCAACGGCGAGCCGGCAGTCGGATCATCCCGATCGTTCAGGACACGATTCACGGCAACGGCCGGGATGCCCTGAAACACCACGCAGCAGCGGCCTTTGACAACGCAAAACACACCGCTGATGTGATCTACACGGCCCTGTGCCTGGCAACGGAACGTTTCGATGCGAATCAACCACGCCGGAATCAACAACCCCTGGCCGAATGGCTACCAGAGTTTCGTGGCGGCATGATCCCTCACCCGTACTACGTGACCCCGTTTTTGGTCAACCAGTCGATGGATGCCAGCCGCAAGTTGCACCCGCTGGCCCTGTCCAAAGATGTGCCGAAGATCTCCTCGGGTTACGGGATGGGAACACCGTTTTCACTGGACTTTGTCCTCGCTCCCGGAAAGGTATTCGACCGTTTCAGCTGCCAGGTCGGAATACACCCGGCGGCTGGCTCAAAGGGCGCGGTTGCATTCGTTGTCGTCGCGAACGGAAAGGCACTGCTCCGCACCAAGCCCCTGCAGAAAGATGACCCACCGCTGACCATCCAGGTCGCTCTTCCCCAGGCCGACGTGTTGGAATTGTCGTTGCGCACAATCGCCGCGAGTGGCTCCACACCCGGCCACAATCTCACGACGTGGGCCAACCCGATGTTGCACAAATCGGCGAACTGACTCCTGGTGTTGTTCCGGCACACTGAACCATCGACCGCCCAATCACGCGTCAGGGATTGACACGTATCACGATTTGTCCCGGTGAAGCGAACTCATCCAGACCAAGACAAACCATGTCACGAGCAACACTTCTTGCAACAGTCCTCCTGACGTGTCCGCTCGCTCCTCCCCACGTACAGCACCGCGCCGAGATCGATCTGGTGAGTGTCCACGACCTGTTGGCCGCTGTTCTGCACCAGGTCGGGCTGGACCACACCCGGCTGACCTACAAGCACAACAACCTGGAAGAATCGCTGACCGATGCCCGAACGACCGACGCCGTGGTCGTCGGGGACTTGCTGAAGGATCCGGTCTGGTCCTGATCACCCCACGCCCACATGCCTCAATACGACAGCATGTCCGGACACCTGGGCCGTTTCACGGAATGGCGCCGCCGCAGGTTGCTGGACTGGCGAAACCAGATCAGAAGTCGCGAGAATTAATAGCGTCGTCCGACCGATTTGCTCGCAACAAGCCCCTGTCATTCGACCGGACGGTTTTCCCCATCACCCCCATTGCGGGACCGAAACCCTGGATCCAATTTTGATCGGCACAACGTCAATCATGCCCTTTTTTGTGTGACTGGTTTTTGACAACAGGAATACGGATCACACGAATGGGTCTGCAGGGGCAATACCGTGACGTTCAACACAATTGCCAAAAAGTTCCAACAGGATGGATTCGTTATCGTTTGTGGACTGTTTGATGCGGTCCTTCTCGGACATGTCGCAACAGAACTGGAACGTGTTGTCGAAGTGGCCAGCGGGACCGTCTCACGTGCTGACCAGCGTTGACAATCATCCCGGTGGGAAGTCCGACCTTTGCAAACACGCTTAAAATTCATCAAAACTTCACTCTTCTCTTTTTCTCAGCCACTAGTTTATCTCATGTTCACGTTTGGGCGCATCACCCGGCACCTCCAGCGGTTGATACCCCATTGCGTGCCACTGGGACACTCATTCACCGGCAAGAAAAACGAAGGAATTCGACTCGATGGCCAAGAACTCATCATGGGTCCCCACCCTGATCTGCTCGTTATTGACAATCTCGACTGGTTGCAGCGATAGAGCCAGTAGTGGCAACACAATCCAGGTCGGCGGTAGTGACACGATGGTCAATGTTGCCCAGAAGTGGGCCGAGGTCTACACATCCGAGAATCCGGATATCTCCGTCCAAGTTTCCGGCGGCGGCTCCGGCGTGGGCATCGCTGGCCTGATGGACGGAGAACTCGACATGGCCAACGCCAGTCGCGCCATCAAGGATGAGGAACAAGAACTGGTCAAAAAGAACCTGGGGCAAGATCCGCTGGAACACGTGGTTGGACGTGACGCCCTCGCCGTATACGTGCACAAGGACAATCCGCTCAATAAGATCTCGCTCGCCCAACTGGCGGCGATTTATGGTGAAAGTGGAGACATCACGAAGTGGTCGCAGTTGGGAATCAAGGTGGAGGGTGACGACGAGATCGTTCGTGTCAGCAGGCAGAACAGTTCAGGCACCTACGTGTACTTCCGAGAAACGGTGCTTGGGAAGAAGGGGAACTACAAGCAAGGAGCCATCAACCAGAGTGGTTCCAAGGACGTCGTCGATTTGGTCAGCACCACTGCATCGGCAATCGGCTACAGCGGCATGGGCTATGCCACCGACCAGGTCAAGATGCTGGCCATCTCAAAAGCAGACGACGATGCGGTGGAGCCCACCGCCGAAAATGCCGCGAGTGGTAAGTACCCAATCGCCAGACCGCTGCTCATCTACACGATCGGCCAACCATCGGGATCACTCAAAATCTACCTCGATTGGATTCTTTCTTCGAAGGGACAGAAAATCGTTTCCGACCTTGGCTACGTACCAATCAACTAAACGACCTCCGAAAGACCATTGCTCATGGGGCGCAACAGCGGCCTGGAGATTATCGCCTTCATCGCAGCCGTCGTCAGCACCACCGTGGTTCGTGTTTTCATGGACGAAGGTGGAGCAGAACAGCCAATCAGTCTTGTCCTGACCTGTTTTGTTTATGGCGTGCTGGCGCTGCTGTCTGCCAATATCATCAAGAATTTCCTGGGCGGCTACATGTTGGGCTCCAACGCCCAATTCAACTGGGTTGGTTGGCCCACGGGTTCGCGGGCGGGAGCCCCACGCGGATTCCGTGCCCGGATGATGTCCGGCCTCGATGCGATGGAAAGGCACGTGGAATGGTTCATCCGCATCTGTGGCTGGAGTGCCATCCTATTTGTGATGGCAATTTTCTTCTTTGTCATCAAGGAAGGCGCACCAGCACTGGTTGGTGATCTTGACCTGTGGAACTTCTTTTCGAGCACCAAGTGGGATCCAACGGCCGCCGGAAAATCTGAATATGGCATCCTGGCGCTGATCGTCGGCACCCTGTCGGTGACCATCCTGTCAATGTTGCTGGCGGTGCCACTGGGACTGGGTGCCGCAACGTATGTTTCCGAATTCGCCGGCACACGGACAAAGGAAACACTGAAGGTCCTGATTGAACTGCTGGCGGCAATCCCCTCGGTTGTCTGGGGTTTTATCGGCATGATGGTCCTGGGCCCAATCCTGGTCACAACAACCGGAGCATCCGTGGGCGTGAACATGCTCAACGGCGCACTGATTTTGGCCCTGATGAGTGTTCCGGTGATTGTTTCGGTGGCAGAAGACTCACTCCGCGCGGTCCCTGATTCGTATCGCGAGGCAGCACTGGCCATGGGAGCCACTCGTTGGGAAATCGTGTCTCGAGTGCTCTTTCCTGCAGCCAAAAGTGGCTTGTTGGCTGCAGTTCTCCTTGGTGTCGGCCGTGCGATCGGTGAGACCATGGCGGTGCTGATGGCGACAGGCCACTCGGGCCGGATTCCACAAAGCTTGGTGGATCCGGTACAGACACTGACGGCAACAATTGCGGCTGAAATGGGCGAGGCGCCTCGCGGTGGAGAACATTACCAGGTGCTGTTTTTGATCGGCATCGTGCTGTTCGCCTTCGCGTTTGTTGTCAACATGGTCGCGGACCTGATCGTCAAGGGAATCCGAAACGAAAAAAATGGTTGATCGCGACCCAACAATTGTGCAGGAAACAACTGCAGCACACCCGTTCGTCAGCACCGGGCTCGAAAAGCTCAAGTTGCGACGAGAAGCAACGTACAAGTACACATTTCTCGGCATGGCCATCATGCTGGTCGTGCCTGTGCTGGCCATCCTGTCATTCCTGACCATCAAGGCTTGGCCTTCACTCAACTGGAGCTTCATCACCGAGAATCCCACGGATGGCATGACCGCGGGGGGGATCTGGGCTCCGCTGTTCGGAACCTTTCTGCTTGTACTCTGTTCACTGTTCATTGCCGCCCCGATTGGCGTTCTGGCCGGCGTCTATCTCAACGAATATGCTCGGGACAACTGGGCCACCCGAATCATCAATCTGGCGGTGGTGAACCTGGCTGGTGTTCCCAGCATTGTCCACGGACTCTTCGGTCTGGGGGCTTTTGTTTATTTCGCGCAGATGCGGAAATCGTTGATCGCAGCTTCATGTACGGTTGCAGTGATGACACTGCCAGTGATCATCGCCAGTACGAAGGAAGCCCTGGCGGCCGTGCCGATGTCATTCCGAGTCGCGTGCTGGAACATGGGAGCCTCCCGCTGGCAGACGATCCGCACGATCGTTCTGCCGAATTCCATCAGCGGAATCCTCACTGGCGTGATCCTACAGGTCTCACGGGCGGCTGGAGAAACCGCACCCATTCTGTTCACCGGCGCCGCGTTCTACATCAACATGAACCAGGGGTTTGCCCTTAACGAAAAGTTCATGGCCCTCTCGTTCCACCTCTTCACCATCTCCAAACAGGTGCAGGACGTCCCGGAGAGTATTCAGTACGGTACAGCGGTCGTGCTGATCGGCATGGTTCTGGCCGTCAACAGCGTTTCGATTGCCTTCCGCATCTATTTGCGGAATCGAAAGAAATGGTAACCCCCGTGTCGACACCTGAAACCCTGACCGAACAGGACACCCACATCGAGTTCTCCGATGTCACAGTTCGCTATGACAATGAGATCGCGCTGGACAGCATCTCGCTGAAAATTCCCCGGAACCAGATTTTTGGCATTATTGGCCCAGCCAACTCGGGCAAGACCACCTTGCTCACCTGCATCAATCGTACGCTCGAACTGGAACCCACCGCGTCCCTGGCCGGAACAGTAACTGTGGCTGGCCAGGACGTGATGAAAATGAAAGACGTCTACAAGCTCCGTCGCCGCGTTGGCATGGTTTTTCCATTGCCAGTCGGTCTTCCAATGTCCGTTTACGAAAATGTCGCTTACGCCCCCCGAATGGCCGGATTGCACGACAAGGACACACTCGATGGACTCGTCCAGAAATGCCTGCAACAGGCCATGCTCTGGGATGAAGTCAAAGACCGTATCGACATGCTCGGAACCAAGCTCTCTGGTGGCCAACAGCAACGCTTGACCATCGCACGCGCACTGTCCCTCACACAAGACGCCCGGCCTGAAAACGCGGGCCCCGAGATTCTCTGCCTAGATGAATTCTCGATTGCCATCGACCCGGTCACCACGATGAAAATCGAAGATGTTCTGCTGGAACTCAAGAAGACCATGACGATCGTCCTGGTCACCAACCTGGTCCAGCAGGCCCACCGCCTGGCCGACACGACCGCTTTTTTGAACGACTCACAACTGATTGAGGTCGGCGAAACGGAAAAGATCTTTTCAACTCCCGACCAGAAGATGACCCTCGATTATGTCACCGGGCATTTCGGCTAATTCCACAACAGACACGTCCGGATCCAACAACGTCCATGCAACGCGAACCCGTAAACCACGAAACAACCGGCGTAGACGAATCAGTCGACTACGCAATCCAGACTCGTGATCTGAGTCTCTGGTATGGCGATTTCCAAGCGCTGGACAACATCTCGCTTGACATCAAAAAAGGGATCATCACCGGCCTGATCGGCCCCTCCGGCTGTGGCAAAACAACGTTGCTCCGGTGCTTCAACCGAATCAACGAACGTTACGGAAACGTGACCACCACAGGCGAGATCGAGATCCTCGAGAAGAACATCTACGACAGTGACGTCTCCACCGGACAGTTGCGGCGACGAGTCGGAATGGTCTTCCAACGCCCCAACCCGCTGCCAATTTCCATTTATGAGAACATCCTGTTTGGAATTCGCGTCCACAGCCCAGCCCGCGAACTCTCGCGTAAACAAAAAGACGAACTGGTCGAATCGGCTCTGCGGGAAGTAAAATTGTGGGACACGGTCAAGGACAACCTCAAACAACGGGCCACTCATCTAACGCTCGAGCAACAACAGAAACTCTGCATCGCTCGGCTTTTGCCACTCAAACCAGAAATCATCCTGATGGATGAACCTTGCTCGGCTCTTGATGCCGAGGGAGTGGAACGAATCGAATCACTCATTGAGGGCATGCGGGGCGACTACACGATCGTGATTGTCACTCACAACATGGCCCAGGCACGACGGACCAGCGACGAGTGCATTTTCATGCTGTTGGGAAAAATCATCGAGTTCGGCGAGACATCCGAGATCTTCTTCAATCCACGAGAAGAACAAACGGAAATGTACATCCAGGGCCGGTACGGATAACAGATTGCAGAAGACGCCATGAAAAAATTTGATCTGGAACTTGAAGCGTTGCAGAAAACTCTCGTGAAAATGGGAGAACGCGCCGAACAAATTGTCGAGTTGGCGACACAGGCTCTCACAACAAACAGCGGGGACACAGAAAAGGAAGTCTATAAAGCCGAAGACAAACTGGATCAGATGCAAATCCAAATTGACCAGGAGGTGGTCCGGTTGCTCACGGTCTATACTCCGGTCGCCACTGACCTGAGGTATGTGCTCACCGTCTCGCATGTGACTTCCAGCCTCGAACGGATCGGCGACCAGGCGGTAAACATCTGCGAGGCCATTCGACTGATGCAGGACCGCTCGAACTCTCCGCCTCAGCCCCGTGTTCTTCAGATGGCTGAATTGATCAAGGAGATGCTCAACAAGGCCATGGCCGCCTACATCTCCAAAGATGCATCACAAGTAGAACACACGATTGGCCAAGACGACCTGGTCGACTCGCTCAACGATCAAGTCGTCCGCGAACTTCTGAGTGACGAGGTGGTCAAGGAAGCCCTGATTGGCCCTCGGGACATCGCCGGCGCACTCTCGCAAATCCTGATTGCCCGAGCCATGGAACGCATTGCCGACCAAGCCTGCAATATCTGTGAAGAAGTCTACTACCTTGTCAGAGGAGACGACATCCGCCATCCAACCGGTTGATAACGTGCTCCAGCAGCGAAGAACACAGGCCTTCATCACCGGTGGTCCTGTGGTCGAGACATTGCATCAACGCGAACTGCTGCATCAGATTACGTCCATGGGCAGGTTCGCCTGGGGTAGTGAAACACAAACAGTGGTTCCTTCCCCAAGAGTACTTGTTAGCCACACATCTCCCTCAAACGCCTGGGCAAGGTGCTTGACGATCGCTAGTCCCAGTCCTGTCCCACCCAATTCACGCGACCGGGCCTTGTCGACCCGGTAAAACCGTTCAAACACTCTGTCCAAGGATTCTGCGGGGATCCCCCTCCCCTGATCGGACACCCAGAGCTGCACCATTTCTTCCCGAAGTTCCCAGCCGACCTCCACCCGCCCTCCAGGGTCACTGTACTTGATGGCATTATCGAGGAGGTTGTCCAAAATCTGGCGAACCCCTTCTTCGTCAGCTTGAACACTCAATGGCGACTGCGGTGGCGCATTCAAAAGTTCAATCTGGCGCGATTCAGCACTTGATTGCTGGACTGCAAGACAACCGTTGACAACTTGCTGAACATCGACCGCAGTATCGTCGAACGGATGTTCCCCCGCCTCAACCCGGGCCAGTGCCAGCATGTCCTGAATCAGAAGATTGAGCCGGTCGGCTTGCTCGAGAATCCGCTGCAGGAACTCCCGGTTGTACTCACTGTCTTCCATGGCTCCCTGCAGCAGTGACTCGGTAAAGCCCTGGATCGAAGCAAGTGGCGTCTTCAATTCATGCGAGACATTGGCAACAAACTCGCGTCGAACATTTTCCAGTCGGTGCAGGTCGGTGATGTCATGGAACATCACGATCACGAGAGCCGATTCTTCATCCTGCAACCTTGTCGCGTTGACCGCAAGATGCTTCGAGGGCTTCCCTCGCAATTCTACAATTCGCTGATGTGGTCGATCTCGCTTCATCGCCTTGGAGATCGCACGCTCAACCGACCGGTGACGGATCAACTCCCAAACCGGACGCCCCATGTCCCTCGGCATTTCGATATCGAACATTTGGCAGGCTGCCGGGTTCGCAAGCAACAACTTCTCATTGGCATCGACGACAATCAGACCTTCGTCCATTCCGCCCAGGACCACATCGAGCCGCCTGGCTTCCTGCTGAATTTGCGAGCCGAGCCGGATCAGTTCTTCATCCAGTTGGCGTATCACCCGACGAACAGAATCAAGTTCGTTTTGTTCAAACACCACAGCATCCCTGCCAAGATGCGAAACCGCCACGCTATGTGCTTCCTCGATCAAGGACAGCACCGGCCGGGAGAAGAAACTGGCTGACACCAGGGAAACGCCAACGGCTGCAAGCCCCACCAAGAACACAATGCGGTGCACCTCGTTCGTGACCGATTCCAGGTCAGCGGAAATCTCGTGTTCGTTTTCACCAACTCGAACAAACAAAGATGTGCCGTCAGCCCGTGGCACCCGGATCGCCATGTAGCTCATGTCCCGGTCGAGGGTGAGACTGGTCCGAGAACTGCTCCCCGTTCCAATCTCACGCGCCAAGCGAATTTCCAGGCGGTTTGAATGGTCTTCCATTTCGAGCGGATCATAACGAGATTCCGCCAGGACAATTCCATCCTGTTCGATTACCGTGATCCGAAGTCCGGTTTCCTGATCCAATCGCTTGACCTGATCTGCCAACTCCTGGAATTCGCCATCATCGACCAGTCTCACCAATTGCCCAGCGATGGCCTGGGCTGATACCCGTAACCGGTCAAGCCGCGACTGGCGCACTTGCCCGGTTCGCCAGTTGGTCAACACCGCACCCATCACAACCTCCGCGACCAGGATCCCGGCCAAGCAGATCACCAAGGGTTTCCAGAAGAGACGCGACGACCACATCGGCGTACTCCTGCTGTTGTATGTCCTGCAGAACAAGGCCGGTCCGACGCCCCATCGCTCCACGCGAAGCCCGGCAGATTCATACTATGCCTGCACGTGCGATTTGACCAGCACCTTCAAAACACCAACGCCCCAAAAACGCTCCCCGCTTTGAATCACGGCGGGCCGCAGTCGCTTTCACCTAATAACGAGAGCCGGTCTCGAAATCTCTTTCAACCGCCGACTTTCCACCGACGGAAAAACCGGACCGTGACGAGTCGACAAACGCTGACACGAACGAGAATTTGATGTTAGAATTACGGACCATGTCGCAAACACCGCATAATCATGACCACGCTTTTTCGAGTTTGAACCCCCGTGTTCGAGAGGGTCTGGTGGTGCAGAACCGCCGAGGGATGCTCAAGGCGTCCCTGGCCGGCATGGCCGGACTATCGCTTCCACAACTCGTGAGAATGCGTGCCGAAGCTGCCCGGGCGGGACAACCGGTGGGAAGCGGCAAGAGCGTGATCCTCCTCTGGATGGCCGGTGGCCCCAGCCACATTGACACCTGGGACCCCAAGCCCGAGCGGCCCTTCATCAACCGGGGCCCCTTCGGCGTCACCCAGACTGCCCAACCAGGAGTGATCATCTGCGAGCACCTGCCCAAGCAGGCCGCGATGCTCGACAAGTTCACGATCATCCGGTCAGTCGATCCTCGCAAAAGCAGCCACGAACCCAACATGG
>Ga0310344_10004729_pt1 | contig 10109 bp, 9 predicted proteins | sample HC15DNA20200_MG_FD_203801 | JGI IMG/M metagenome (GOLD analysis project Ga0310344, IMG submission 203801) | Marine microbial communities from station ALOHA, North Pacific Subtropical Gyre - HC15-DNA-20-200_MG | ecosystem: Environmental > Aquatic > Marine > Oceanic | place: Pacific Ocean: North...
TAAAAAACTTAAATTTTTTTGATCCTTTTACATATTTTCCCCAAAAAATATAATTCCACCCTCTTTCATGGAAATAATATAAAAAAGTTTTTGTTATAATTTCTAAACTAGCTATTGAGCTAGCCCAAGAAATTTTACCAGTTATAAACCAAGCAATTAAAAAAGTGTCTGCGCTAGCAACAACTCTCCATGTTATGGATTTGATTAACGATCTTTTTCTTGAAACTGCATACATTTTTTTATTTATATAGAAGGATTATAAGAGTGAATACCACATTCATTCTTTTTCAAATTCTTCCATCTCCCTGATCTATGTGAATCGTCTTCAGCAATTTTACTTGTACATGGCACACAACCTATAGATTTATACCCTTTTTCTACTAAAGGATGCTCTGGCAATTTATATTTTTTAATATAATTAGTAATTTTTTTAAAATTCCAATCTGCTAAAGGATTAATTTTTATAATACTATTTAATTTTTCAATTTTTTTTATGTTAGATCTTTCAAGGCCATGGAAACGTTTTCTTCCGTTAATCCAACCTTTATAAGGTGCAATGGCATGTTCTAAAGGAACAACTTTTCTTAATTTACAACACAGCTCAGGATTAGATTTATGTAATAAGCCTTTTGGATCATTTATTCTTAAATCTTTTAAACTTGGTTTTTGAACTTTTATATTTTTCAAATTTAATATTTTTTTAACTTTATTTAAATATTCTAATGTTTCAGGAAATAACTTCCCTGTATTCAAAAAAATAATTGGAATATTTTTATCAATTCTTGAAACCAAATGTAAAATAACAATACTTTCAGCTCCAAAAGATGAAGTTACTACGATTTTTTTTAAAAAAATCTTTTTGATCATTATTTTTAAAAGATTAAAAGCATTTAATTTTGAAAACTGTTCAGAAAATTTTTGAAAATCATAATTATTGTACGCTATCATTTAAAACCTCCTTTATTTTTTTAAATTGTAAATCCTTACCAATTCTGTAACAAAAATTGCCAAAAGATTCATCTTTATTTCTTTGTTTCTTAAATAAAATAAATATTTGTTCTAATGCTTTTACTAAATTTTGATAAGAAATTTTATCAAGAATTTTCGAACTTAATCTTGAGCCTTCAAAATCGCCACCTGTATATAATGCATAATGGTTTGGGGTTCTTCCTACTATGCCAATATCTCCGGCATAAGGTCTAGCGCAACCGTTTGGACATCCTGTTATTCTTATACTTATTTTTTCATCTATTAAATTATGTTTTAATAAAGTTTTATTAATTTTATCTACCAACTCATCTCTTACCCTCTCTGCTTCAGCTAAAGCAAGGCCACAGGTTGGAAGTGCTGGACAAGCAAGAAACCAACGATCAACTTTTGTTATTTTTTTTATAATTAAATTTTTTTCTAAAATTTTTTCTATTAAATCTTTATCTTTTTCTAAAATATCACCAAGAAAAATATTTTGATCAGTTGATAATATAACTGATGGTTTAAAATTATTTATTATTTCCCTTAATCCAGATTTAATTTTAATATTCTTATTATCCTTAATTCTTCCTGAAGGAATAAATATTCCTAAATACCATTTTCCATCACCTTGTTCATGCCAACCTAAATGATCAATAATTTTTAAATTGTTTATTTCTGTTGGGTTTTTAAAAATTAAATTTGTTTGTTTTTCAATTTTCTTTTTAAACCAGCTAGTTCCTTTTTCAGCAACTAAATATTTTAAACGAGCATGCTTTCTATTTGTTCTATCACCATAATCTCTTTGTATTTTAATTATTTCTTCAAGAACAATATTTAAATTAGATTTATCGCAAAACAAAATTGGTTTTGCTAAATATGGAAAAGTTTCTGGCTTATTATGAGTCATTCCAAGACCTCCTCCTACAGCAATGTTGTATCCTAAAACCTTATTATTTTTATGAATTAAAAAGATAGCAATGTCATTTGTTAAAACATCAACTGAGTTATCCTCAGGTATTGTTATGCCAATTTTAAATTTTCTTGGTAAATAACTTTTTCCATAAATAGGCTCATTTTTTTCTTTATTTTTATATTCATATTTATCACCATTAATCCAGATTTGCCCATAACTTGTACTTGAAGGAATAAATTTTGATGAAATCATCAACGCATCTTTTCTAAGCTGTTCATGAATTACATCTTTAATTGGAGCAGCAATAGTTGTAACATTTCTTACAACATCTCCGCATGCGCCATATGTTGTTATAAGCATTTTTGAAATATTACTTATAGTTCTTTTTAAGTTCTTTTTTAAAACACCATGAAATTGAAATGTTTGTCTTGTTGTAATTCTTAATGAACTATCGGAAAATTCGCTAGATAAATTATCTAAATCTATATATTGCTGATAATTTAACACTCCTCCAGGAATTCTAGTTCTAATCATGAAGCTAAATTCTTTTTCCAGACCTTTCCTTTTTAAATCTGTAGCTGTGTCTCTATTAAATTGTTGATAAGTTCCATGAAATTTTAGTAATTGAATTTCATCTTCTTCAAAAAAAGAATTTGAGTTCTTTAACTGTGTAGCAATTTTTCCAGCTAAATAATCGCTATTTGATTTAATCTGTTCAACTTTAGATAGAATTGTAGTACTCATAATTATTTTTTCTTTCTTTAAAAAAATTTATATTTTCTTTATCTTTTACATACCAATTCAAGATAGGGCTTAATAAAACATTTTTACCAACAACTAGTAATGCTGGGCTATCAATAATACTTTTATCAAAATTAATTGAACAATCTTTCAAATTACTAATTAAAACTTTTTGGTTTCTTTTTGTTGCATTTGAAATTATTGCGATGTTTTCATATTTATCTCTACCTTGTTTTATTAGTTCAGAACATACCCAGTTAATACGCTCCAAGCCCATATAAACAACTATCAATTGAGAAGTTTTAGAAAAACTATTCCAATTAATTGTTTCGGGCTTTTCCCCTCCTGCGCCATAAGCGGAAATAAAAGTAATTGATGTGTTAAAATCTCTATGTGTAGCTGGTATACCTGCGTATGCAAGTCCCGCAATGCCGGCGGTTGTTCCAGGAACAATTTTATAAGGAATTTTATTAAGTTTTAATGATAAAGCCTCTTCACCACCTCTACCAAATATAAAAGGGTCGCCACCTTTTAATCTTAAAACTCTTTTGTTTTTTTTTGCTTCATTAATTAGTAATTTATTTATCTCTAATTGGTTTATTGATTTTTTATTACCTCTTTTTCCAACAAAAACTAATTCTGCTTTAGGTTTTGCTATAGATAAAATATGGTCATCTAATAAAGCATCATAAAAAATTACATCAGCTTTTTTTATAGATTTATATGCTAGTAATGTTAAAAGACCAGGATCACCCGGTCCTGCTCCTACAAGCCAAACGCTGCCTTTATCAAATTTAAAATCAAAAAGTTGCATATGTAGCAACTTATCAATAAAAATGAATAAATCAACTTATTTTTTTGTAAAATAAATTATTTTACATTTTTTTTATGTAATATTTTTATTTAGATTGCTAATTAATTTATATATCTCTTTATTATCATTAATATGGCTACACAATATAAATTTATTGTTATATTTACGATTTAATTCAATAACAACAGACTTTAAATTTTCTAATAACTTTCCACGAAAAAGAAATATAGGAAGAATCATAAACTTATCGAAACCTTGATTTAAATTCTCTAATTTGTCTTTTAATTTATTTTTATCTAATGTGATCAAAATACTTTCAAAAAAATTAAAATTATTTTGTTTATAAATCTTTTTTGTTAATGATTTAATATTGGACTTAGCTTTAAGATTCACTGTATTGCTAGCTACAGTGATAATGCAATTTTTATCTTCTTTATTAATTAACTTTATTTTCTTTTCTATTTTTTTTTGAACAGTACTAAAAAAATATTTTGAATATATTAAAGGCTTGGTAATTGTAATTTTAGGTAAATATTTATAATTTTTTTTAACAGAAATTAATATTTTAGGGATATCTTTTGTGACATGATTACCAGGAAAAATCATTACAGGTATTATTAAAAGACTTTCAAATTTTCTTTTTAAAAAAAACTTTAACTGATCTTCTATTGATGGTTTTCTAATTTCTAAGTAAGAAATTTTAGTAATGTAATTTTTATTTTTTTGTTTAAAAAATGTTAATATTTTTTTTGTATCGTACGTTCCTTTAATACTTCTTGTACCATGACAACAAAGTAAGACTCCCTTTTTCATAATTTAATTTATTTAATACCTCTAAAAAAAATTAAAAGTATAAGTAAAGCAATTAAATAAACTAAATGTACATAATCGTACTGAGTTAATTCTGTATTCATTTACTTTCTAATATTTTATTTAGTTAAATTCTGACATCAAGAGTTAACAAAAAAAAAGCTAGGTTTTTTAAGCCTAGCTTTTCTTTTTGTGAAGATCCTATAATTAAGACACAACCTCGCCGTGAAGATTTACATCCAAACCTTCTTTCTCAACTTTACCACTTACTCTTAGACCCATAGTTATGTCTATTGCTTTTAAGATTACAAAAGTTGCAATAGCACACCAACCAATGGTTAAAAGTATTCCATAAAATTGAATGCCTAATTGTTGCATGCCTGGCTCAACATCAGCTAAAACTGGCACACATAAAAGTCCTGTTAGCAAAGCTCCTACTATTCCACCCACGCCATGTATACCAAATACATCATATGAGTCATCGTAGCCAAGTGCTTTTTTAACAACTGTTGAAAAGAACCAACAAGCGACTCCGGAAACAAGTCCGATAATTAAAGCGCCCATAGGATAGACATATCCAGAAGCAGGAGTTATCGCAACAAGTCCGGCAACAGCTCCTCCTGTTAAACCAATTACAGTTGGTTTTCCTTTGGTAACCCATTCAACTATCATCCAAGATAATGCTGCTGCAGCTGTTGCTATTTGAGTAACAAGCATAGCCATTCCAGCACTTTCATTTGCTCCATAAGCAGAGCCTGCATTAAAACCAAACCATCCTACCCAAAGTAGAGATGCCCCTACTAATGTGTAGATAAGATTGTGAGGTGCCCAGGTATAAGAATCGCTAGTTCTTTTTCCAACCACAATGGCTGCGACTAGTCCAGCAATTCCACAATTTATATGGACAACAGTTCCACCAGCAAAATCTAATATTCCTTTTTCTGATAAAACTCCTCCACCCCATACCCAATAACATACGGGTGCGTAAACAACGACAGACCATATTGCCATAAACACAAGCGTTGATGAAAATTTAATTCTTTCAGCAAACGAGCCTGCAATAAGCGCTGTGGTAATAATTGCAAATGTAGCTTGAAAAACTACATCTACTCCTATTGGCAAACCACTATAATCTTTTTCAGCAATCTCAAAACCATTAAACATGAAATTACCTAATCCACCGAAATAAGCAGTAGTGCCTTCAGTGTAAGCGATGCTATATCCTATAATGCACCACGTAAGGGTTACAACACAGCAACCAGCAAATACGTGCATCAAAGTAGACAAGACGTTTTGTTTTCGACTCAATCCACCATAAAACAAAGCAACGCCAGGAATTGTCATTAATAAAACTAAACAAGTAGATGTTAACATCCATGCATTATCACCAGCAATTTGCCCGGTAGTTGCTTCTTCTGCCAATGCTTCAAAAGGCATTAAAAATAACAATAACAACGGGAATGCTGATAAAAATTTTAGTTTATTTAACATATTTTTATCTCCTATTAATAATAATTATTAAATTTGAGCGAGATAAAGTTTGGTTTACCTAAATCTCGCTCGTAGAACTTACATAATTTTTGTTAAAGAGGGAGACAAACAACGTAATGTATAATTATGCATTATATAAGTTCTAAAATTGTTTTATCTCGCAAACATATCAGCAATAAATGTGCCAATTTAAAAAAAAATAAATTATTATAATTATTAAAGATTTATTACTTGATAAATTTAACGATTTGTCTTAGTTGCAATTAAAAAAATTATAGTTGTAAGAACATAACTTGTAACAATTACTGGTCCGGCAGGAGCATCAAAAAGAATTGCTAAAAAAATACCTGCTATTACTGAAATAATTCCACAAAGCCATCCTAACTTATATGGATTAGAAATATTTATTACTGCTAATGCAGGTAAAATAAGACTAGCAAATACAACGTATATTCCTACTAGCTGTACGGATGAGGTAACCGCTAGCGCAAATAGTAAGTAAAAACCGATATTATTTCGATATTTCTTTTTAAAAAACCACACTGCAAGAATTAAAATATAAATAGGAGTATGTTTTGCTACATCTAGCCATGTAACAAATAAAATCTGACCTGAAAGTAAATGTCTAATCTCCTCTCCTCCGCTAGGATGATTTGCTAATAGTAAAATAGCTATAGATGCTGCAAATATAAAAGTTACTCCAATAATTGCTTCTTGCTGTTTTGGTATCTTTATTTCGACTTTATGAAATAATAATCCAGCAAGAATTGCGCAAGTTAATGCTACTAATTGTGGTAACAAGGGATGAGGCTCAATAAAAAAGAAATTTGTTGCTATTAGTCCTAAACCAGCGACTTGAGCTATGGCTAAATCAATAAAAATAATTCCTCTTTTTAAAACCTCAATACCAAGAGGAACATGAGTTAAAACAATCATAGAGCAAATTAAAAATGCTGGCCCTATAACATAGATCATTTCATTACTGATCATTAAATGCTCCTTTTAACAAATTAATTGAATTTTCAAATAATGCAAAAAGATCAGCACTATTATCATTACCATTTATTGTATAGGGCATTATAATTGCTGGCGTATTAATTTTTTCTGATAACCACATACTACCATCTCCTGGATCAAAAGGTGTTCGAATAATTACATCAGGAGATTTTGATTTAAATTGTTGTAATAATCCTTTTAGGTGCGATGCGGTAGGAGGGATACCAGGTTTTACTTCTAAAGACGCCACTTCTGTAAGTTCTAACCAATCTATTAAATAACTAAATGTTTTGTGATGAATAACAACTTGCATTCCTTTAAGATCAGAAGAATTTTTTTCCCATCTATTAATAGCTTCTTCCCAACGCAAAATAAAATTATCTAAACGACTACGATAAAAAGATTGATTGGTTGCATCAATCAACTCCAATCTTTTTGTTAACTCCTTTGCTATTAAAGAAATATTGTGAGGATTAAGATGTACGTGTGGATTTCCTTCGGGATGAACATCTCCCATTGAACGATCAGCTACCATTGTTTTTTCTAAAACTTTCACATATTCAGATGCCATTAAGTATCCATCATTTCCTGATTGAACACTCCCTTTAGCTTTTTGTAATAATAAAGGTAACCAGCCAACTTCCAAACTAGCGCCAGAGCAAAAAATAATATCAGCTTTAACAGCTTTAGAAATAAGACTAGGACGAGCACGAATATAATGAGGATTTTGATTTGCATGGGTAGCAGAAAAAGTTTTTACTTTTTCACCACCAATTTCTTTTGCAAGAGATTCCCACTCTGGTTCGCAAGCAAAAATATTTACAATTGCATGCGATAGATTTGGTATTATGTAAAACAAACCAATTAATATTAATTTATAAAATCTAATTATTACGCTACTTTTATTCATCTTTTTTTCCTTCCATTAAAAAAAAGAATTGATGGTGGAAATAATTATCCACCACCTATTCTATTTAGTCACTTATTAATAAGCATGTGCGCCATGAGCGCCAATGCTAATAACATATTGCATCATAAATTGCTTGTCGGTTTGTCCGTCCTTAAGCTTTTCATGATTATATTGCAAACGTACGCGACTGAACTCACTATTTGTCCAATCAATCATTCCTGCGTATGCTCTTGGATCAAAATTTTTAGAATCCAAGTTACTATCAACTAGACCTGTAGGAACATCAGGTGAAAACAGCTTGCTGTAACGAGCACCAACACGCCATCTAGGAGTAAACTTATAAACTCCTTGTACATAAAGACCGCTAGATGTGTCGTCGAAAGCAACTTCACCAGTAGAATTTTCAGTGTCATCATACGTTCCGTCTTCACTACGCTTGAAATATTCCATTTGGAATATAACTTCTTTATTACGTGCGTTTCCAGTTGGGGCCCAAACGTAACGCAAATCAGTTACATAAAGATCTGACTCACCTTTAAATATAACTGCATCTTCATTACTTTTTCGACCAGTAGTTTTAGAATCTCCACTTAATAAATAACCACCTAAACGCCAACTTTGGTTATTTCCTATATCACTACCAACACGAGCAAATGCAGACCATGATGTGTTTTCGCCATCAGCTGTACCAAATGGAAAATCATCTGCACGATACATCCCTCCTCCAATTTCTGAATAGAAGTTTGTTGGTAAAACATATGATGTGGCTAATCCATCATCATTATATGCTTTATTTAGATATGCACGATAAGGTAGTGGACGATCTGCAAAGTCATCAGTGTGAGCATGATGCTCGTTAAGATAACCAAGTTTCCATAAGGCACGTCCAGCTTTTATATCCAATCCAGTAGGCAAACCCAGGCCTGGTAAAGATTGCAAATAAGCTTCTTCTAGTTCTATCTTATCTGCACCATCTTCATTCACAATTGCCGAAGTCAAACTTCCGTAGAATTTATCATCTACACTTGCAGAAAAATTCATTTCGGATTCTCCAATTGCAGGGCCTTCTTTTCCACGTTCTCCTTCTTCACCCATTCCAAATCCTGGTATTTCAGAAGTTCCTGATGAAAAGTTTGAATACGTACCATTTAGTACTAAACCAACAGATGGATTAAAACTATTTGAAAGTATTCTACGGCTAGATGTTGTAGGAGCTTTTTTTCCAGAAGAAACAGGGGACTGATTACGTTTCTTTTCAACTCTTCCAAGTTGTGCCTCCATATTAGCAATACGTTTCTCATAGACTTGTTTCATATTTTGGATTTCAGCTCTTAGTGTATCAATATCTTTATTAGATTCTGCTGCTAATGCAAAATTACCAAAAAACAAAGATACTATTGCGACAGATGCCGCTAGTTTAGTTTTATGCATTTTTTTTATCTCCTAAATAAAAAAAGATGTAGATCGATCTGTAATATACAGAGCAATTTACTAAGTTAATAAAAATTTTAAAATATGTTTTAGGAAAATTGTGGTGGGGCTCGAGTAGAAATTATTTTGTATTTTTTTGAATTAAAAACAAAATTTCTTTTTAAAGCAAATACAGAAATATAATTTTCAAATCTTTCTAAGAATTTTTCAGATTTATAATTATTGTCTTTTGTCTTTTCACAAAATAAATAAATTTCACAAACACCTTCATCATGCTCGTCTTCATGTTCATTTTCATGCTCATATTCATGTTCATGTTCATGGCCATGATGATGTTCTTCAAATCCATACTCTGCTAAATGAAAGAAAGAAAAAGTTTGTAAGCTAAGAAAGCATAAGATAAGAAACGATATAATTTTTTTTTGCATTATTTGTTTGATATTTATAATAAAAATTTTTTTAAATATCAATAGTTGGTTTTAAATAAAAGTATGGCTAAGAGTTTTTTCATATTCCTTTTTTATCGATAATAGAAATTTGTAGATCTTCTTTCTTTTTTTCTGGAACCATTTTTAAATTAGTAACTATTAGACGAAGTTCTACACTATTAAATTCTTTTCCAGTTCCTATTCTTGTACAAATCATCTCAACTTTATTGTATAAATCGTTTGTATGGTTATTTTGTACTTTATATTCATAATCCCTATCTGTTGTAATATTTAATTTAACACCATACTTTTCATTAAAATGTTTTTCTAGAGCACGTAAACTAGTTTTGCACATTATAAATTCATCTAACTTTTCAGATTCAAAAAAATTGTTAGTAAAAATCTTCCAAACTCGTTTTGTCATACTTGTGCAATAAACAATATGTTGTTTAAATAACTTATTCGGCACCTTTCCTTTCGTACGGTAGCTATCAGATGTTGAATCTGAGCACTTGTCTCCAAATTTGATTCCAAATAATTCCATAATTTCTTCTGGTTGTTTTTCCTCTATTACTTCAGCCCATACACCATAAACCGGAAAAA
>Ga0310344_10004731_pt1 | contig 10108 bp, 8 predicted proteins | sample HC15DNA20200_MG_FD_203801 | JGI IMG/M metagenome (GOLD analysis project Ga0310344, IMG submission 203801) | Marine microbial communities from station ALOHA, North Pacific Subtropical Gyre - HC15-DNA-20-200_MG | ecosystem: Environmental > Aquatic > Marine > Oceanic | place: Pacific Ocean: North...
GTCCGATTATACCGAAGAATATTTAAAAGGATTACAGACTCAGTCAGGAAAACTTGAGTTTGAATGTAACAGCTTAAAACGGTTTGCCGATCCCGAGCGCCCGCCAATTGTCAAATATGAACCTGCATGGGAAGGTCCACACAGTGGGGAAAAATTCAGAAAATTCCCGTTGCAAATGCTTACCCCACATTCAAAATTTAGCTTTCATACACAGGGCGATGGGAAAGATAGTTTCTTATTAAATATTCCTGATCACCGGGTATTGGTTGATGGATGGTATTACTGGGTGATCCGAATAAATACTGAGGATGCTGAAGAGCGCGGTATCAAAAAGGATAATCTGGTAAAGGTATATAATGAGCGGGGCTGTGTTATTTGTGCCGCCCTGCCAACTTCACGTTTGCAACGTGGGGTGTGTCACGGGTACGAATCGTCGGCCCTTTATGAGCCAATGGGAGAACCTGGCAAATCAGTTGATCGGGGGGGGTGTCTAAATCTTTTGACGCCCGATAGAACACAGACGCAATCTACTCACTCCCTAGCTGGGGCAAATGCCTTGGTTGAAATTGAGATATGGAACGGTGATACGAATTTCGTCTCTGCAGCCTTCATTGATGGACACCAAGAGGGTGTCGCCGCAGCTGAGTGAGGATTGGTTAAATGTCTAAATGGAATCTAATTATCGATGTTGCTGAATGTACAAACTGCAACAACTGTACGCTCGCCACAATGGATGAACATATAGATAATGATTGGCCTGGTTATTCAGCTCCCATGCCTAAACATGGTCATCGTTGGATTGACATCAAGCAAAAAGAGCGAGGACAGCCCCCTTTTATGGATATTGCTTACGTGCCAACCATGTGCAACCACTGTGACGATGGGCCCTGTATTAAGGCAGCTGGGGGTGATGGCTCCATTACAAAGCGCCCTGATGGAATTGTGTTGATTGACCCAGAAAAGGCGAAAGGGCGCAGAGATTTGGTAGATGCGTGTCCCTATGGCCACATCTGGTGGAATGAAGATTTGAAGCTTCCGCAAATTTGGACATTTGATGCCCATCTTTTGGATCAGGGCTGGAAGCAGACAAGGGGACAACAATCCTGTCCGACCGGTGCAATGAAAGCGGTTAAACAAGACGATGCCGCGATGAATAAAATGGCTGAAGAAGAAGACCTCGAGGTCATTGAGCCCGAGTTAAATACCATGCCGCGCGTCTGGTATCGGAATCTTTGGAGGTATAATAAGTCTTTTATTGGCGGTACTATTTCAGCGGTGTCCAGGGATGTTGTTGATTGCGTGGAAGGGGCGTCTGTCATTCTCTTAAAGGATAATATTAGGGTTGCTGAGACTGAATCTGACATTTACGGGGACTTCAAGTTTGATAAACTTGAAACAAATAGCGGTAAATATAACGTGGAAATTAAAGCAGCAGAGTTTGAGAAAAAGACCGTAGAGGCAGAGTTGGGAGAAAGCATTTATCTCGGTGAAATCCGTTTATAAAAACTGTATTCGGGGTCATTATGGGTAATCAATTTGAGACAATAATCGGATCGGAAGCCTGGCTTGGCCGCGATTTTCTATGTAATGATGATTGGGTCTTTCGACTGGAGCCTAAGGACCTACGGGAGATCAAATTGGCGCTCAATCAGGCGATGAAAAAAGGTTTACCTTTCCATGAGGTTACAGAAAAAGAATTTCCTCTTCCAGGTCTTCGCAATGCATTTGGAAAGTTAGTTAACGAAGTCGGCAATGGACGCGGGTTTGTCGTCATAAAGGGTATTCCGGTTGAAAGTTATAATGAGAATGAAATTAAATACATCAGCCTTGGTTTATGTTCTTACTTCGGGAAATTGATCCCGCAAAGTTTACAGGGTGACTGGATCAATCATGTTATTGATTTAAGCGATCAAAATGAGGCACTTAAACCTGAACTCGATCATATTGTTAAACGGAAACAACTGCGTACTAACCATCGCGGTGGCGAGCTAGACTTTCACACCGATACTACAGACGTTTTTGCACTTTTTTGTTTGCGTTCGGCTAAAACCGGAGGAACCAGTCGGCTGGTTAGTACCGCTACCCTTCACAATTTAATTGGTAAGAATAATCCAAAATATCTTAAAGCGTTGTATGATGGATATTTTTACATGTCGCGTCCTGACGACAACGTCAAGTCTGTATTCAAGGTGTCGGCAAAGAGGGTGCCCGTTTTCAAGCGGGTAGGAAGTAGAGTCGATGGCTACTATATTTCTCAAGTTGTACAGAGGGCAGTGGATCATGGCGGTGTACACTATACCGCTATTGAAAATGATGCTCGCGAAGAGCTGCAAAGGATTGCTAACAAACCCGGAATTGCTCATGAATTTGACCTTGAACCCGGAGATTTGCTTGTTGCAAATAACCGCGCCGTCTTTCACGCAAGATATGATTATGAGGACTATCCAGAGGTCGACCGACGCCGGCATTTATTTCGACTTTGGATGGCAAATACTCCTGAAATGATGTCCGAGACATTCGTCTCTTCATCGGAAAGACACTCTTAAGAATATTTACCAATGTATCAATTATAGGATGGTGTAATGAAAGCGGCTTACTTTGAAGAACATGGCGGCACCGAAGTCATCAAATTAGGAGAACTACCCGATCCGGTAGCAAAGGGTGAAGAAATTGTTATCGACATTCATGCAGCATCTGTAAATGGTGCGGATTGGAAAGTTCGTGAGGGGGCGTATAAGGAGGTGCCCTACTTTCCCTATATTCTGGGCAGAGATTTTTCAGGAACAGTCTGTGAAGTTGGTGAGGATATTACGGAATTTGTTACAGGGGATGAAGTTTTTGGAGTTTGCGAGGTGGGACAGGAAGGCACCTACTGCGAAAAAATTGCGATGAACGCGGCACTATGTGCACACAAACCAGCCGAGCTATCGCATATCAATATCGCCGCATTAGCGCTCATCGGGTTAACGGCTGTCATTTCAATAGAAGATACGCTCGCCCTCAAATCTGGAGAAAGTATTTTAATTCAGGGGGGTGCGGGCGGTGTAGCTGGGTTCGGCATCCAGCTCGCAAAACATATTGGAGCACACGTGATTAGCACCACAAGCGCTGCAAACGTTGAATATGTTCGTAATTTGGGAGCGGATCAAGTTATCGACTATAACGCACAGGATTTCAGAGATGTTGTTTCTAACTGTGATGTTGTTTTTGACACAGTTGGAGGTGAAGTTGCAGAAAAAGCATTTGATGTTCTAAGGCCAGGTGGCCGGGCAGCGTTCATTGCTTCAGGAACTAACGGTTTGGAAGCTCCTTCAAGTGACTTTATTTCGCTACGGCCCAATGTTTATCGTGATCGTCCACATCTGGAGCGGGTATTAGCGCTTATAGCAGCTGATGCTGTAACCCCGCCAACAATCGAATTATTCTCACTGGATGAGGTGGTTGAAGCTCAGAAGCTTAGCGAGTCACGTCATTTTCGTGGTAAGTTAGTCTTTAAAATTCGCTGACTGGTTGTCGTAATCCAAGGCGTTCCATGCGTGGCAAAATTTCGTCCCTTAATACCGAAAAATCTGTAATGTAGTTGGTAAGTCCGATGGCGATGCCGTCTACGCCACAATTACTCATCATTTCATATTGTTCGACGACATCATCATAGCTGCCAATTATCGGGTACGTGCCAACCCCGCTAATCATTCTTTCCTTTAAGGACTTTAAAAGCTTAAGGGGTGTATCACGGCCTTTTGTCCTAATGGCAACCGCATGCTCTGCTGCCTCCCAATCACCCATTTCATAAACCAGATAGTGGTAGTACTCTTCGGCCTCTTTTCGCGTTGGTTTGGTAACCATATGACCGCTCACGAACACACCCACATTTTCCGATTTGGAGGATTCTTTTAGCGCAATAATACCCGGTTCGAGAGAGTCAAATTCCATAATAGCTGTAAAGAGACAATCTGCATGTCGGGCTGCAAAAGCTTTGCCAGCTGGTGAGTTTCCGGCGCTGACCAGCATTGGCCTTTCGTCACCCCAGGGCTTGGGTTTTAGTAATACACCCTTAAGGTCAAAGTATTTACCCTTAAAGTCAAATGGTTCCTCCTCAACCCAAATTTTTTTGAGTACGGTTACCCATTCTTCCGTATAGGCATACCTTTCACCTGGAGGACGGAGGCCCACACCAAACATTTTATGCTCTCCGGCATTCCAACCCGAGACCATGTTAAGACCAAACCGGCCCTTTCCTATATGGTCAGCCGTTACCATTTGCTTGGCCGCGAAGACAGGACTTAGGAAACCAACATGAACCGTGCCAAATACGCAAACATATTGGGTCGCTGCCAGTAGTCCTGAAGCCCAGGTGAGCGTTTCAAATGTTGTCCCTTCTGTGTCAGTTTCACCTTTATATCCATGCCATCGCCCAATCGGGAGGATAAATTCAATACCAGATTCATCTGCGAGTCGTGCTGCTTTTAGATTGTTTTCCCAGCTTGCATCCCAACGTTCCGGGACCTTTGACATGGAAAGCCCTCCAGAGCAGTTTTGTCCGAATAGACCGAGCTTAAATTTATTTGGTCCATACATTCGCGTGTGCTTACGACCCATCCGGTCCTCTCCATCGTTTTAATATTATACCGATTAGATAAGAGTAAATCATACACCCAATAAAATTTAAAAGAGTGTCCGTTGACATTGGATTACCTCTGTCCGTAGCGTTAAACTAATATAAAGCTTTCCTAGTCTCAATTTTTTGTGGACGGAGAAGATCTTATGCCAGATGGCGAACTTGAGATTGATGATATTACTAGAGAAGAGTTGGTTGAACGGGCCCGAACCCTGATACCAATCTTACGAAACCGAGCGGAAGAGGCACAAGAAATTGGCAGGGTACCCGTTGATACAATTGAGGACTTTCGGCGACTAGGCCTGTTGCGTATGTCGCAGCCGCGCCGGTTCGGAGGATATGAAATGGGTTGGGATGTCCTTTGTGAGATCAGTCAATTTCTTGCTGCAGCTGATTGCTCTCAGGCTTGGGTACAAAGAATCCTAGCTGACCATGCCCAAATGGTGGCTACCTTTCCGGTTGAAGCTCAGGAAGAGGTCTGGGCAGAAAATTTTGACACTATGATTTGTGCTGCCTTCGACCCGGTGGGGACGGCAACGCGGGTTGAAGGGGGATTTCGATTTTCCGGCCAGCATGGATTTTCGAGTGGTGTCGATTATGCCGACTGGTTGATTTGTGGTGGTTTTATTGTCGATGGAGATCACCGTGATGGTCCACATTTTTTCTTAGCGAAACGTGAAGACTCTATAATTTTGGATGACTGGGATACCGTAGGTTTAGAGGGAACTGGATCTAAGAGTTTCGTTATCCAGGATGCATTTATCCCGGAACATCGTTTTCTTGATGGGGCTTTGGCACGAGTAGGTAAGGGCCCAGGAACAGAAATTAATAAGGCGGCGGTATATCGAACCCCGCGGGGAGGGGTGACGTCGACGGGATTTGCAGCGCTAACGGTTGGCACTGCACAGGGAGTACTTGAGGAATGGGTAAACTTTACTAAGCCGAGGCAATCGCGTGGAATACAGATTGCTGATGAGCCGGGAACTCACCTCGTTGCCGCAAGATCGTCTGCTGAAATAGCTGCGGCGGAAGCACTGTATTTTGGGACTATTTGTGATGCACAAAAGAGGCTAGAGGAAGGACACAATCTCTCCGATTTTGATCTGTCAACAGCAAGGCGTAACGTGGGCTTTTCAGCTAAACTGGCGCTAAATGCCGGAACGCGATTATTTAAGGCGGCTGGAGGCAGGGCTTTGTCCAAGGGAAATGCCCTTGAAAGGCAATATCGTAATCTAGTTGCGTCAGCTTCACATCACGCCATGGTTTGGGAACGTAATGCAATGGCTTATGGTCAGGATTTATTCAACCTTAAAGCTTCAGACGATCAAATTTAAAAGGGAGAGACGAATGGGTGAGAGTAAAGAGTATAGCTGTGTCAAAGTTGAAATTGATCGGGATGGTATTGCTTGGGTGGCCTTTAATCGTCCTGAAAAACGCAACGCCATGAGCCCCACTCTGCATTTTGAAATGGAGGAAGTTATTGCCGAGCTTGAAACAGACGATTCAGCTAAAGTAATAATTCTAACTGGTGAAGGGGTCAGTTGGAGCGCCGGCATGGACCTCAAGGAATATTTTCGGGAGACAGACAACAATCCGAAGGCAAGATTTAAATCTCAGTGGGCCCACCGTCACTGGGCGCAATATCTGATGGTGTCGGCTAAACCAACAATTGCTATGGTTAACGGCTATTGTTTTGGAGGAGCTTTCACACCCCTGGCAGCATGCGATATTGCCATAGCCTCTGAAGATGCAACATTTGGGCTATCAGAGGTCAATTGGGGTATCCTACCGGGAGGTAATGTCAGTAAGGTTTTTCGGGATCTGGCTTCACACCGGGATTCTCTCTTTTATGCTATGACCGGCCGTACATTTGACGGGATTAAGGCTGTCGAAATGGGTATCGTCAACCTTGCAGTGCCATCTGATCAGTTACGTAATGAAACTGTGATCATTGCCCGGGAATTGATGGAGAAAAGTCCTGCTGTTTTGGCATTTACCAAACAGGCTGTGAAGGCAGTTCAGGGTATGGATATGAATATGGCTTACGAATATCTTGCGGCAAAACAGGGTGCTCTGCGGGCTGCTGATAAAGAAGGAACCCGTCAAAAAGGAATGTCAGAATTTCTGGATCAAAAAAGTTATAGACCGGGGTTGGGCGCAGTGAAAAGAGATTAAATCGATAGCACTCTGGCTTTTGCCCTTACTCGATCCCAAAACTTTATAAGATTAAAAATATTGAAAGGGTTTGAGTTTTATTAATCTATATATTCCGCTCAAGCCCTTTCCACCAGTTAGTAGTTAGAAACGTTAATTCGGCAAATATGTATCTGAACTAATTAAGTTTCTAGCCTCCCTGTGCATATTTCCCGCCAGTTTGTGGGGTATGTACTCCCTCCTTTTTACTCTCGGCATGTTCTAAGCGGGTAATTCTATCCCAGGTTCTTTTTTGATCGTCCCTAACGTTAATCGTTAGACAGCCTAGAGATTCGATTTCTAATTCGATCTTGTCGCCATCCATGAAGGGATGGAGCCCACGGTGGTTAGTTCCCGTCGCTAGGACGTCTCCTGGTTCTAACGTATGAGTAGAACTGACCCAAGAAACACAACGCGGAATTTTGTGTGCCATGTCATCGGAATTAAAATTTTGCATAACTACGCCGTTATTTCTCAGCTGTACTTGCAAGTTTTGGGGATTAGCGATTTCGTCTTTAGTTACGATGTAAGGCCCCATTGGCGCAAAAGTTTCTCGGCTTTTCGCTTGGTAAAATGTATTGCCAGCAGGCGGCAAGCCGCGCGCTGATCCATCAATAAAGTTTGTATATCCAAAAACATAATCCATGGCGTCAGACTCTGAAATGTTACTCGCGCGTTTGCCAATAATTAAAGCGATTTCGGCTTCACCTTCAAATACTGAAGCTGGTACGTCGGGAAGGATCATCGTGTCGCCATTACCAATGACTGCGTTCGGTGATTTGTGAAAAGCATTGATCGGTGCTGGTGCATCACGCGTTCCATCTTCCATATAATTTACAGCCATGCAGTCAATATTCCCCGGCTTGGGTAAAGGCGGTCGAATTCGGATGCTGTCGAGTGGAACACCGCTGCCGTTTGAGGACGCGGCTTCGAGCCTATCACGATATAAATCAAAATTCTCAATGAGCCCATTTATCCGGTCGTGTGGTCCGATATGGGGGACTTCATTGGCTATATCACTAACGTCAACAACTGTCTCGCCGTTGAGGACCCCAAGTTTAAAGTCATCAAAATGTAGTAGTTTCATGTATCTCTATCCCTATTATATAACGTGTATGGGTATGCAAAAGCGCACCCTCAATCCGTAGACTATCCGATAAAGTATTGTGATGCACCGACATTGGGTCTGTTTCTTGTTGATTTTGGCCGCTATGCTTACGTTATCGATTTTAATATAGTTCGGATCATAATGCAGACCCTTACAAATAATATAAATCCAATCAAAATGGAAACCCCTGAAGATTTAGTTTCTCGTGCAAGGAACCTGGTACCTGAATTGCGTGACCGGCAATTAGAAACTGAGAGGTTGGGAGCCGTTTTGCCAGAAGCTATTCAATCTTTCCATGATGCGGGTCTTTATCGGGTTGTTCAGCCAAAAAAATATGGTGGTTATGAATTTGGCCTCGATACGTTTGTCCAAGTTGCTATGACCATTGCGTCTGGTTGTGGTTCTACCGGCTGGATATTTTCAACAGGGGCCCAGCATCAGTGGCAAATAGGTATGTTTGCACCCGAGGCACAAGAAGAGGTGTGGGGACAAAATTCTTCAGCATTAGCTGCTTCCTCTTATGCGCCTACTGGCTCCGCTAGGATGGATGGTGACGGCTATCGATTGAATGGGAAGTGGTCATTTTGTAGCGGTGTAGATATTTGTCAGTGGATGCTTCTGGGTATAAGGATCCCCTCGGTTGAAGGCAAAGGGCCCGATGAAATAGGTTTTGCGCTCGTTCCAAAATCTGATTACCAGAAAGATGAAAATTGGGATGTACTTGGACTGATTGGTACAGGCAGCCATGATTTAGTTATTGAAGACGCATTTTTACCGGCTCACCGAATTTTAACACACGAGCAGGCACAATCTGGTAACTCACCTGGTACAGATATGAATGAATCTGGTTTGTTTAAAATCCCATTTTTTGCGGCTATTGGATATTGTCTATGCTCAGCCATTCTCGGGATGGCTCGTGGGGCTTTGGAAGTCTATTTAGAAAATATGCGTGAACGGGTGACACGCGGTGCGGCAATGGGGGCCGCTAAGAATGTAGCTGATTTTCAAAGTATTCAGCTTCGTATCGCTGAGGCGTCTTCAAGTATCAATGCTGCAGAAACATTAGTGCTAAGGGATACAAAAGAGATTATGGATATCATCGATGCAGGACGAGAATTAACCGAGGCACAACGTGTAAGGAATAAGGGCAATGTCGCTTTTGCAGTAAAACTGTGTGTTAAGGCTGTTGATCTGTTATTTGAGTCTGTCGGCGGTCAGGGGTTGAATAACCAAAACCACGTACAGCGCACTTGGCGCGATATTCATGCGGCTTCCAAACATATCAGTATGAATTGGGATGCGGTAGCGACGCTCTATGGTCGCTCCCAGCTGGGCTTACCACCGGGTCCCGCCCAGTATTAGTACGGTGTCTTATCGTCTAAGAAATATTAGTGATGTAATCTATTACTAATCGATTAAACGCCTCAGGATGCTCTCGGTAGGTGAAATGACCTGATTCATTAAAGATGTGCATTTCGGTCCGTGGCTCCTTGTGTATTAATATATCAAATAATGCAAATCCTTGATCAATTGTTGCAGTTGGATCGTTGTTGCCCCAGATTAACAAGTTTGGCCGCCCCGTGCCTCGTTCCATCAGCCAGTCAAAGGTTTCAGATTTCTGCCGCCCGTGGCTGGGAAGAAACACTGATTTATTCAAGCCCCCAGCTTCCATTTTATCACAGGATTCAAGGTATTTCGGTAATGCGGCTACGCGCATGAGCTCATCCAACCATTCTTCAGTTACACACCTTCTGTTGTAGGAATAATGCTCCATGACCCATCGCTGACTTTCCCTTGTTAAAAAAGGCTGGGGAGTATCCTGAAAGACTATATGATTGCGGCCTTGTCCTGGTCCTAAAGTAGAAGTATCAACCATTATGTTGGACTTGATCCGTGTAGGATCTTCTAACGTCATTCGACAGGTCAAATAGGCGCCTCTCGAATGCCCAACAATGTTACAATTCTCAAGGTTTAACACCTCTAAAAATCGCAGTGCGTGTTGGACAACGCGAGCCATAGTGTAAGCATCATCGGTTTCTGGGTTGTCAGTGTAGCCTTGCCCGATTTTATCGACCGCTATCACTCGACATTCCTTTGCGAGGCCCTCGAAATTTAAATTCCAATCTGCAGCACAATCAGCGCCGTGAGGGGATCCAAAATTTCCTCCGTGAAATAAGACGACTGTCTCA
>Ga0310344_10004732_pt1 | contig 10105 bp, 1 predicted proteins | sample HC15DNA20200_MG_FD_203801 | JGI IMG/M metagenome (GOLD analysis project Ga0310344, IMG submission 203801) | Marine microbial communities from station ALOHA, North Pacific Subtropical Gyre - HC15-DNA-20-200_MG | ecosystem: Environmental > Aquatic > Marine > Oceanic | place: Pacific Ocean: North...
AAGCTGCTCAGGCACAAATAAAAGAAGAACGGGAGGAAACAACTAAAGATGTCGTTGAAAGGGCGGGCAACTCGATTGCACTTATGATCGCCCCAGGTGACGACAATTTAAGTATTGAAGATGATGAGGGTTCAACTTTATACGCCGCTAGAGTGCAACTCGCGGCACACGCCAAAACCCTTCTAGATGAAGGTGTGTCCAGAGAAGACATCGTATTAGCTATTAACACCATAAGGGATAGTAAGCCCGGAATGAAGGTTCCGTTTGAAGTAATAACTCCCGACAATATAAAAACAATTTTGCAGAAAGCTAATCGACCAACCTCTTGGGCAGCCAGACAGGTGAAACGCCAGCAAGATTTGACTTCGAAAATCATGGACCCAGAAAAGGCCGAAAAAATTATAAACGTAGCAACTTCTGTGGCCTTGAAGACAGGAGATGAATCACTTGATGCTGTCAGGAAATTTGCTAATGACCGAAGTCAAAACTCAAAAACCCTTGCGTCCAGGATAAAACAATTTAATGGTGAAGTGGACAAGCGCATTGCGGAACTTGAAGGATATGTTAACAACCCGCGCTATGCATTAGGCCGTGATGAAAATTTCAAGAAAAGAATCAGCAAAATTATTGATCAATTAAAAGATTATAAAAAAGAGGCAAGTGCATTACAGCACATAACTTACATAGAGCGCGGGCCGGAAATCAACCAGTTAAACCTTGAGGCTTCTGGGGGTGATCCAAATATAACCCCTGCTGAATACAGAAGAGCGTTAAGAAATGAACTTGCTGTGATTCAACAAAAATACTTAATCACTAGCGGGAAGACTATTGACAATATGTTCCGGGCTGCAAAGGAGAAACTCTATGAAAGACCGGGGTATGAAAGACTGCGGCCCCTTCTAACAGGGGATTTAAAAAGAGGAGACCTTGGAAGATTCCGACAAGAGATGAAGAGGATCTCAGAAAACAAAACTGCTCTCATGCGGGAGTCAGAAGCCAAAGAGAAGAGAGCTATCGAATTAACAGCTAATAAATAACGGGACGACAGTTTCCTAAAAATAACTCAGAAAGAGTTAATAACAACGGAAACTGGAGTACCGTGCTTTGAAGAACTTATCTACGCCTATTAGCTTCGATGTAATTGATCAGCAAGCAAGAATTGAGGATCGAGCATTCGCCTCACCATCCGCTGGCTACTTGCAAAACTTTGATGCCAAAACAATTCTTAAAAATCCAGAGTTTTTAAATGACCTCCACGATGTGTATGCATCTAAGGGGCAATTTTTTACAAGCGACAAGGAAGTTATTGATGCATTCTTTAGCGACAAGGCTTGGGAAGAGTTTAACTCTGTATCTCTAGCAAGAGGCGTTTACGAGTCATTTTCGGCTGATGATGCTACTAAAGAAAAGATGGCTAGAATACAGGCTGTCTACGATCAGTTTCCAAACTTCTGGGAAGAAGGAGGCCGCTCCGCTTTTGATGCGTTGAGTGATGCTGTCCCTGCGGCCATACTCGATCCTATTAACTTAATACCTTTTGGTAAGGCGGCTGTTATAGGCAAGGCCGCTGCAAAGGCTGGTAAATCTGCATTCTGGGCTGGTGCCATAGATGGTGCCGTGAAAGTTGGTGCTGTTGAAGCTGGTATTGGTGCAGGGTTTGGCGTAGGCGAGGAACTCAGGCGGGTAGAGACAGGCCAAACGGATGAGGTTAACTACGGTAACATCGCATTATCAACAATCCTTGGCGGTGGGTTGGGTGGTTTACTTGGCGGCAGCATTGGAGGCGTAGCTGCAAAATTAACGGGTGACCAGACAAGACAGATTGTCGCAAGAAAAGCTTTTCTGGAAGAGCGACTGCCGAAGCTTTCTGGTAAGGAACAGGCAGATGCTGTCACAGAAATAGGTCAAATCAATCAGGTACTCGACAGTGCGGATCCTAATTTTGTGCCCGAAGAAAGACTAGCTCTTCCAAAGATGGAACAGGCTGATGCACAGGTACAAGACTTCCGCACAGCACAAGCAGTTGAAGCAGAAGATGCCGCAATGCTCGATGAGCTTGCACCTTCTATGGAGGATATTGGTGACCAGAATTTAGATAGATTAGCTGAAAGCATTAGAGTAGAGATCGACCAAGTTGAAAAACAAATGGGTCTAAGACCGGGTGCATTGGGCACACCGGATCAGGCCGCTGCCTACAAGGGTGATGCTGATAGATTTAGCCAAGAACTTTTTGACAGATACGAAACACTGCAAAAACAACTGGTCAATATCAGTACGGCAAAGCAGACCAAAGGTCTTGCAGATGCGTTACGCACAGAAGCGCAAAAAGCAGCCGATAAGGGTAACGTCACAAAAGCACAAGAGCTAAACACAAAAGCCGCACAAGCTGAAGCTAACTGGAAGTTTTACTCGACTGTTTCAGATCTGCGAGAATTAGATGGTAGATTGCGGGCAGATTTTATAGCTGGCGATGAAGTCATTCCAGAACGTGTCGCAACTGAGATGCAAGAGGTTGCTGCTGAGAATGCAAAGAAACAAGCTGTTGTGGAACAAAACCAAGAGTTCTTCAATCGCATGGACGAAGAAACACAGACAGCTTGGAATAGCTTGGATGACGGCAGTGCAGAGAGGGCTGCTTTTCTTGATAGTGTCATAGCCCAGATGGGGGAAGACCTCGCGGCTCTTCGCAATAACAATCTACCTGATCAGAATTTAGGGTCCGGCAAGAAGAAGACTCTCGATGTTGTTGACGGTAAACCAGTAGAAACTAGGTTTATGACAGAGGAAGAGGTTTCTTCTGTAACTAAAAAACTTGATGACTTCATTAAAGAACAGGCTGAAGCACAAAAAGCATTAAGAGCAAAAGAAGAGCCAAAGCCAGCTGCACCAGAACAGGTTATTCCAGAAGATCCTGACTTTAAAGGTGTAAAATTCAAGAAAGCTAAAAAAGCAAAACCCGAAGAACCCAGCCTCGTTTTTGATGAAGCAACAAAGGGGTATGTAAGCCCGGTTAAAGTTGCTGGACGGGAAGCAGAAGAAGCAGAGGCAGCACCAGCAGAGGCTGCACCAGCAATAGCTGAAGAAGATATCAAGGTAAAGTTTAAGCGACATTCTTATGGCGAATACGAACCTATCATTACTGTAAAAGGTCAGCGTGTTTACCTTGCTGAAGACAGTTATTCCTATGCAATATCCCGAAGTATAGACAAGGATAGGCCCAAATGGACATACAGGGGCACAGGCGGTAGTCGTCTGGATGATGCAAAAGCATACATTGTAGAAGAAATAAAAAGAGACCTGTTGAGCGGTGATGATAACTTTATCATCACAGGGAAAACAGATGCTGGCACCTTGGTAGATCCCGGCCCACTGCCGGAGGGCTATGTCTATGCAATCATGGATGGTGGCGACACAAGAAGAGCAGCAGAATACCAGATGATGGATCTTGCTGACGGTAAATACAAAAGCCCCGCAGATCTTCTTAAAGTTATGGCGGGCAGAAATCAAGGCAATAACTGGGAGGTTGGTTTTGTTCCAGAGGGCACAACCCCAAACCAAAAAGATTTTGCTGATGTCTTTGTTAAATCCGCTGATGATGTACCAGGCGATAAGTCCGACGCAATATACAATTTCAATCTAAGTACTCGCGACAGCTTGCCGACACTACAGCAGTTGAACGAACAGAACACTACGGTTGACCTAGGCAGCTATTTATCTTCCGGGTTCGACGGGAGAAAAAGGGATTATCCTAATCTTGCGGCTGGCAATAAAACAGCCCCGATTGCAGAGGTCGTCAACAGAATAGGCGAATTAGAAAACTCTAAGGTCTTCACCAAAAAAAGCAAGATGCTGCGAATACAGGAAGAGCTTGACCGGCTTTATAAAGCTCTTCCAGCTTACAAACTTAGCGAACAAACAAAGGCAAGTGCTGTTGATCAGCTTATTGGCGAGACAGGTGTTTTAAGTAATGCAGCACCAGAATCAGTTGCGACAATTAGAGACCTGTTAAGGCGTGTCGCTAATCGCGATGGGGTCTTGCCGGAGTTTGCAAAAGGAGAAAAGTCCCAATTTGTTAGAAAGGCAGACGGTTCCAGCGTCATTGAATTAAATCCAAAGGATAACTCTGGTGCCCATTCTGTCGGGCACGAATTATTCCATTGGATGTATGCAAACATTCTTACTCCTGATGAAAAGAGTAGACTTAATAACATAGTCATCAATGCCATCTACGATGCAGACGGTAATCTCGACATAACAAAACTGCAAGAGATGTCGCCCCTTCCTCTAAGAGTTGGAGACAGGGTAGATATGGACGGCTCTCTTTTTCTTGAACTTAGTTCCGGTAAAGGCAAGGCGCAGCAAATCAGTAGAAATTCGATAGAAGAAATATTGGCTAGTCAGTTCAACTTATATCTCTTCTCCGAACTTCCCGAACAGGCAAATGTATTCCAGAAAATAGCGAGATATATTTCCGCTATCATCGATAGATTTCTAGACGGTAAAAGGTTAGATCCTGATTTAGCTGATCGCTTCAACAGGTTTCTGCCGGAGGCCGCCCAAAACAAAATGCAGGGAGCAAAGCCAGCTAGTACGACTGCTGGGAAACAGATCGAAGCAAGTTTTGATCAGCTATACAACTTACGAGAGAGCCTCGAAAAGGCGATGGCTAACCCTGGCGGGGTTGGTAAAACCCGTATCATCGAACATATCCAGAATGTTGCCAAGCTTGCAAATGATGGCGATATAGGCGGTGCATTAAAAGATGCTGGCATGATCGACATAATGAAGCTGGCGGCCGCTGACATAGAAGATTCGGCTGCAGTCCTAGGCATGGCGAACCGGATCATCGATGTCCACGATGTATTAGAAGGAAAACTAATGGCCTCATTTGTTGAGGCTGAAGGAGCAAAGCTTGCACCAGCTTGGCCTAGGGGCACTCCGAATATGAAAGGAACGAGTAAGCTGGGCAGAGAAGCGGTTCTTAGCCAAATCAAAACCTCCCAAATGAGAGCAAATTTAAAAGAAAGTTATGATGCAGCTAGGGCATCTGGCGACAGGCAAGAAATGGAGAGTGTCTTTCTATCTATTGCCCCAGACATAGAAAGCTACAGAAACTTTAAGATGTTCCGCAACATGAAAGTCAGGGACATGAATGGCGATGCTCATCCAGTAGGCGGCAGAGATGGGTATATGTATGATTTAAAAAATCGTCTGTATGCATATGGTCAGGACCCGGCATCCCGCGATAAAGATGCGATTGCTCAGTTATCTGATAGTGGTTATCGGTCGGAAGCTATTACTCTCTACAAAGAAGTAGATAAGGTTATAGAGCAATTGCACCCGCAGTTCGTTAACATCACGAAGAAAAACAAAAACGCTGTTGCTAAAAAAGCAGCGGAAGAAGTTTCCGAAGCGAAGTCCACGAATAAAACTTCTGCAAAGAAAACTTTAACGGAGAGAAAGAAAGCAGAAAAATCTGATGTAAGTGTAGACGCAAGACTGCGAACTCTAACGCCAGAAATGGTTGACCGCGAACTGTTAACTTCCAGCACTGATAAACGTGCTGCCGACATCGGTGCAGAACTTGAGCGTCGAGAGGCTGCCCAAGTACCAGAAGGTTTGGAACAAACACCTATCACCACCCGCAAGGTTTACAGTCTTATAAGACAGGAAGACATCGAGTTTTCTGGGGTGCAAATCGAAGACGGTATTCCAAACAATGCACCAGCTATGGTCAGGGAATCCATTCGCAAGATCACACATCGAGACCCAGCTACACAACGCATGGCGCGGGGTATGATGCATCGTCTGATAAATATAGCAGATGGTGACCAGCTTAGATTAATGAATGTGGCAGAGGTTGCTCCAGATGTTGCTTATACTGGTGAGCCGTTTAATTTGCTTCGAAACGATTTGCGTCAGCTTGCCAGAAGCATTGGCGGTACTGGAAAAACAAAAGTGCAGAATGCCAGAAGCGCATCCAAGAAGATTGCAGAACTTACACTTCGGGCATCTCCACCAACGGCAGACAGGTTTGCGGCTATAGAGGCCGCATATGAATTTGCCGACGACGCTTTAAAGCAGGGTCGCAGTGCATCTCAGTGGTTTCAGGCACACCTCCAAAACGCAATTACTGGCCGGGGTGGAAGACGACCCTTCTTGGGTCCGAATGCTTTCGAGGCGAACGAAGCATTAGAAACAGCCGTTGAGAGTGCGGCCTATCTTACAAACGGGTTTATTAGAAAAGGCGAAATGAAATCAGCTATGAAGCCGTTGCTTCAGTATGGCGATGTATTCGAAGGTGTGCCATCCCCTCCTTCCCCGCGCAGACAAATCAACGAAAGAAGTTTTGTTGAGGGTGGATTAGGTGCAGATGAAAACGGAAAATCTATTGCATGGTTTCATGCTACTCCAAACACCCGGCCATTTGGCTCTAGGGATTTTGTCTGGGAGGTATCCCGTGCAGTTGATAATCCACGATTTGGTCCCGGTATCTATCTTGGGCGAAGTCAGGAAAATCTGAAGAACATTTATGCAAAAAATCCAACACTTGCTGCTATGGCAAGAATGATTGACAATATGGTCGCAGATGAAGACAAGGGATTTGCCGATCAGATAGCTTATGCTCTTTCATCTGCGCGAATGCAGATCAACGATATCAATATGCAAATGACAAGACCAGAGAATGCAAACAGCAAGGCATTGGTCGAGGAATTAGGTCTGTTGAGAGATGCAGAAGAAGGTCTGGTGGAAACACTATCGGAGATGGGAATAGAAACCATGCCCGGTGTGATAGAAACTAGAGTTCGTGCTGTAGCTCCCATCGACATACGAGAGGGAACAAAATACAGCGTTCATCATCCAGATATGAAAAACATGCTCGATGTTACAATCACAAACGGTTTAGTGCCGGAAGAGAGAATCATAGACTTAACCAATGAACTTGGTGATATAACAGATGGATTTGAAGGCAGTTATCTTTACAGCCGTCTTGTGGATGAAATTGCAGATACTCAGCAAATTGGTGAGGGAGCGGCGAAGGGTGAGCTTACTGCCGCTTTGCAATCTCTGGGGTATGACAGCCTGAGAGTAACAGAGCAAAACAGATTGCCGGAGGCTGGTGTTGTAGAGCATGAGGCTTTGGTTGTCTTTGATAATAAAAACGTAAAGTCACCCGACGCGAGAGAGTTCAATCGCTTCGCAGAATTTTTCCATCTAGAGAAAGCAGACGATGGAGACACCGCACCAGTTGGAGAGCTTGCTACCGCAATGATGGATACAGGCGGTAAACCTGACCCGAATAGAATGGGGGCCATTATTGACCGAATGGAAAAAGGCGGTCTGGCCCAAGGTGCCCAAGTAATTATGAAAAAGATGCGCGGGCAAAACCTGACACCAGAAGAAGAGAGTATTCTTCACACCGCAAATCCGCTCCGCTTTTTGCAGAACAATGCCAACCGATTACGCAACCGTCACATGCACTGGCTGGCAGACTGGACAAAGCCTCGCGAAGGTGCGGGTTTTCACGAAAAGGAAATAAACTTTTTAGCTGCGAAAGTTCTGCCCATTTTAAACGGCATCCGGTCAGTCACCGGAGAGACCCCGTTTACAAAATGGAAAGATACAGTCTTATCCAAGCCGTGGAGTAACAAGGTTAGACAACACCCAGCCGCTGCTGCGGTTGTAAAGGCGTTGCGTCGAGGCGAGGACTATGCTGTTGATAATTTAAATCCAGAGCAGTTAGCTTTGTACAATAAAGTAAGATCTTCCTTCGATGCCGAACTACAGGCAATGAATGACCTTGGTATAGGCGTTGGTCGGATCACAAACTATGTACCGCAGATCTATGACATCGAAGCCATTCAAACGCATCAGGATGAGTTCATAACGATTATCGCGGAAATGATACGCCGGGATCGCAGGGACAATCCAAGCAATGTGTCTTCCTCTCCGGCAGATGCACTTGAGGTAGCTAAGTCCATCATGCTTCGTATCGTTGATGAGGAGGGTGTATACATTCCAGAATTCAAGATGCGCTCATCGCGGAATGGAAAGAACCCACACACTGATTACGCTAGGGTTCTTAATCTGTCGGCAACCAATGAACTTGGTCAGCTAAGATATGGCGACATATTACAGGTTCTCGAAGACAGAGGATTTCTGGTCAACAACCTCGATGGAATTGTAAGTAAATATTTCGAGGGCACGACCAAGAAAATTTTATTCCAAGAAAAATTTGGCACTGGCTCTCACGGCTACCATGACTATATGGCTGTCAGAGGTGGTGGCGGTCGTGCCGCTGTCGAGCTTCTATCCAGCAACAAAGTTGCTCCAAGGGACAAGCTGGCAAAGAGCGACTATAACTCTATTGTGGGTGATGATGTGCGTATTAATGACATCAAAGGTTTTGATGAAGCAGACGCACAGGTAATCGTTGATAATATTATCACTGGTATAGCCAGCGGCACTATGACGGTGCCATCCATTAAAAAACTTTTGGATATGGCTAAACCTAATGCAACTCAAGCAGATCGAGTACGGTTCGAGGCGGTAGCAAATGCGTTATGGGAACACGAGAATTTTGGGGCCATCAAGCAATCGGCTGGAGATTACTCTGATGCGTACTTTGCTCAAATCCAGGGACGAAACCTCGAACAAACTCAACGGTCTCGCATGGCAAGACAAGCGTCAAAAGCAATTAGAAACTTTAATTCAGTTACATTACTTTCGTATACTGCCCTTACCTCGATAACCGATCTTGCTATTCCTCTATTGCGGGGGGCACGAATGCGAGACTCGTTTAACGTCATGCGTAAATCTTTAACTGGAGACAATGCATCCGAATATCGTGCTGCGATTGCGAACATTGGTGCAGCTATGGAGTCTCAGATACATTCGCGGATGTCCATGCTTTATGGTTCCGCTGGAGGAAAATTAACTAACCAGTTTTTTGCCGCAAACTTATTGGCTCCCTGGACAAATGTTCAACGGAACATCGCAACAGCAACAGGGTATGAGTTGCTAAAGGCACAGCAAAAGATTGCTGTCAAAAACTACAACCCAAACAGCAAGACACAGAACAGGGCATTTCGGAACGCAAAGCGTATGCTCAGTGAATTCGGAATAGGTGAATATGTTACCAATGGTAAAACACTGGATGACCTATCCATATTAGATGCAGTCAATGGTGACCAGAATGTCAGGATGGCACTTCATCGTTTTGCGAATGAGACGATATTCACCCCCAACAAAAGTGACATTCCCCTATTCGCACAGGGGCCAGTTGGGGCAATAGTCTTTCAATTAAAAAGTTATCCGCTGATGTTCCAGAGATTAGCTGGCAAGATTGTGTCAGAAGCATTTGGTAAAACAGACGGGCAGTTCAATGCCAATTTTGTACCACTGGTAAATTTCTTGCTGGCTGGATCTGCAATGGGCGCGGGAACACTTACAATCAAAGACTTTGCACAAATGCGCGGAGGTGATGATGATGCGTCTTTCGATGTAAGAGAAAGAAAGCTGTCAAGCATTCTAGAAAAGATGGGATACGATGCTAAGATACACGGCCCTGCCGACGACTTTTTAGGCTGGGTAATCGAGGCACAAATGCATCTGGGCGGCTTTGGTCTGCTGGCAGACATCTTCTATAATGTTGCGGCACAGGCAGACAATGGCCTCTATGGAGCAACAAGAATATCAAGCACCTTACTTGGCCCGTCTTCAGGTACGTTCTTGGATGCTGTTCAAACTGGGCAAGGTTTGTACGACCAAGCACTAGACCTATCGCCAGACAGCAATGCCAAAGAACGTGCAGCCTATAGAATGCTTGTATCTCGTTTCCCATTCGTTGGGGGCAACAGGTTCTTGCGCGAAGGGGCTGCTGACCTTCTTGGAGGCGAGGACACCGCCAAGAAAGACAAGGCATTAAACTATAGCGCAAACTACGGAACCAAGTATGGCACAAACTACGGGGCGAAATACTAGGGGGAACGATGGAAGGTATTAGTATTGGCGATTGGATAACAATATTTTTTGGAGGGTTCACAATTTTATCGGGAATGATTTTTGCGCTAATAAGAAACCATGTAATGCTTCAAGAGTGTGT
>Ga0310344_10004733_pt1 | contig 10103 bp, 10 predicted proteins | sample HC15DNA20200_MG_FD_203801 | JGI IMG/M metagenome (GOLD analysis project Ga0310344, IMG submission 203801) | Marine microbial communities from station ALOHA, North Pacific Subtropical Gyre - HC15-DNA-20-200_MG | ecosystem: Environmental > Aquatic > Marine > Oceanic | place: Pacific Ocean: North...
CAAGAGCTGGAAGAATATCTCCACCACCCATAGCAACAGATGCTACACCAATATCTTTATAAGTTTGTCCTGGAATTCCTGGAGGAGTTCTGAACTTATACTTTCTAAAGTCGTCCATACTATTAATTGGTTCTTTAAACCAACCAAGAGCTTCTGGTCCAACTGGCTGAAGCATAAAACCTTTTATATCTCTTTTCATTTCTTTCCAAAGTTGGTCGTAAAGTTCTTTACCACCACCATATTGAAACCATGATAAGAAAGCGATATTATCAATTCCTACACCTGCTCCTGCTACTGGTGATCCAAATAACATAGCTGCTGGATGTTCACCTGACCAGTAGTGTGTCCAAGCAAATCCACAATCGATCAGTCCTTTATCTACTGCATCTAAAGTTTCTTTAACTCCAACTACAGTACCTGCAGGAAGAATTTCAAATTTAATTTCGCCGTTTGTAAGAGCGGTAATGTCATTACCCCAATCTTTTAACATCTTAACTTCATCAGCTTTTGCACTGATTACAGTTTGACATTTTAACGTTTTTGCAGCATTCGCTGATACCGTAAAACCGATAAACAACGCTATACCCAAAAATAATGATATGATTTTTCTCATATTCCCTCTTGTTTATTAATTAATAAAAAATGAATTTCACTATAATGATTGAGATTTATCAAGTCAAAATATGCTAAAAAGCAGTTTAACAAAAAATTAAAAATACATTTTCAACCTGTGATGGAAGAGTTTGATTACATAATTATTGGTGCAGGATCAGCCGGCTGTGTTTTGGCAAACAGATTGTCATCAATTGAATCCAACAAAATTCTTTTACTTGAAGCTGGTGGAAAAGATAACTATCCATGGATCCATATTCCCGTAGGTTATTATAAAACCATGCACAATCCAAAAACTGATTGGTGTTTTAAGACTGAGCCGGATCAAAGCATGAATAATAGATCAATTAATTATCCTAGAGGAAAGACGCTCGGAGGAAGCTCATCTATTAATGGTCTATTATACATTAGGGGTCAGGAACAAGATTATGACACCTGGAGACAACTCGGAAATGTAGGTTGGAGCTGGAAAGATGTTCTTCCTTATTTTATAAAATCTGAAAATCAGGAAAGAGGTAAAAGTGAATTCCATGGAGTTGATGGTCCAATTTCTGTTGAGGATCAACGAATTCAATTAGATATATTAAATGTTTTCATGAATGCTGCTGACGAAATTGGCATTCCAAAAGTTAATGATTTTAATAAAGGAGATAATTTTGGATGTGGTTATTTTCAAGTGACAGAAAAAAAAGGATTTAGATGTAGTGCAGCCGTAGGGTATTTGAATCCAATTAAAAATAGAAATAATTTAAAAATCATAACAAAAGCTCACGTAAAAAAAATAAATTTTGATAAAAAAAAAGCTATTGGAGTTTCATATTGGAAAAATAATCAATTAATAAAAGCAAAAGCAAGAAAAGAAGTTATTTTATCTGCGGGCTCTATCGGATCTCCTCATATATTACAAGTTTCTGGAGTTGGTGATGCAGAAAAAATTAAAAACCATGGTATAGAAATTATACATAATTCAACAGGGGTAGGAAAAAATCTGCAAGATCACATAATGATGAGACCTGTCTACAAAGTAAAAAATATTAAAACATTAAATAAAAAAGTTAATAGTTTTTTTGGAAAAATGCTTATTGGGATGGAGTATGTTTTTTTTAGAAAAGGACCTATGACAATGGGTGCGAGCCAGTTATGCGGATTTGCAAAAAGTGATCCTTCTAGGGATACCCCAAATCTACAATTCCATATTCAACCAATTAGTACAGATAAATTAGGTGGTGCAAATTTGCATAATTTTGATGCTTTCACTCCAACTGTAGCAAATATTAGACCAACAAGTCGAGGAGAAGTTTATATATCTAGTTCTGATGCTAGAGAAGATCCAAAAATAAAAATGAACTATTTATCTACACCAGAAGACAGAAAAGTTACTGCAGATGGATTAAAGCTTATAAGAAAAATAGTTCTAGAGACAAAAGCTTTTTCGAAATATAGTCCCGAAGAATTTAGACCAGGAATAAACATAAAAGATGATGAAGAATTAGTTAAGGCTGCTAGTGATTACGCTCAAACAATTTTTCATCCAGTAGGTACCTGCAAAATGGGTAATGATGAGAATGCAGTTGTAAATGATAAATTAATTGCATATGGGCTTGAAAATTTAAGAATAGTAGATGCATCTATTATGCCTAATATTACTTCAGGAAATACAAATGCACCGACTATAATGATTGCAGAAAAAGCTTCTGACATGATAATAAAAGATAGTAAGTTATGATGGAACAAATAGTAATTTTTTTTCAAATAGTATTAATTGATTTAGTTTTAGCTGGTGACAACGCTATCATTATTGGAATGGTAGCCTCCCAATTTAAGGACGAAATAAGAAAAAAAATTATATTTTGGGGCATCGGGGCAGCTATTATTTTAAGAATAATTTTTACTTTAATAACTGCTTATCTTCTACAAATTAATGGACTTAAAGCTATTGGTGGATTGCTTTTGCTTTATATAGCTTACAAACTATACAAAGATGTAATCAAAAATGAAATTCAAGATGAAAAAAATATTAAAACTGATCAATCAAATATTTTTAAAGCAATAGTTACTATAATAATTGCAGATGTAAGTATGAGTCTTGATAACGTTCTAGGAGTTGCTGGTGCTGCAAAAGATCATTATTTTTTATTAGTTTTTGGACTAATATTATCAATAATATTAATGGCTACAGTTGCTACAGCTATATCAAAATGGATTAAAAAATATAAGTGGATTGGGTGGTTGGGTTTAATAGCGGTACTAGCAGTAGCCTTAGAATTAATTTATAGTGATTTAAAATTTTTTATTTAAATTATGTACCTTAAAAAAATTAATTTAAAAAACAAAACGGCTGTCGTGACAGGCGCGGGAAAAGGTATTGGTAAAGCTTGCGCAATTGCATTAGCTGAGGCAGGGGCTGATTTAATTATCATAAGTAGAACACAAAAAGATTTAGATAAAGTTTCTAAAATTATAAAAAAATATAAATCAAAGTGTATTTCTTATACGTGTGACATAACTAATTATGCTCAAATAAAAAATATAATAAATAAACAGAGAAAAATTGATATTTTGGTAAATAATGCAGGTACAAATATTCCTGAACATTTTACAAAAGTTCAAAAAAAAAATATGGAATATCTTGTAAGGCTTAATACTATTTCAACATTCAATGTTGCTCAACTTTGTACTTTAAAAATGTTAGAAATGAAAAATAGAAAAAAAATTGGGGGTTCTATAATTAACATGTCATCACAAATGGGGCACGTTGGCGGTCCAATTAGAAGTGTCTATAATATGACAAAAGCTGGTTTAGAAGGATTAACAAAAGGGATGGCAATTGACTTAGCAAAAAGTAATATTAGGGTTAATACTGTGTGCCCTACTTTTGTTGTGACTCCAATGACTAAAAAGTTTTTAAAAAATAAACAATTTAGAAATGAAACAATTAATAAAATTCCATTAGGGAAATTCGCTGAAGTAAGTGATGTAGCAACGGCAGTTGCTTTTTTAGCATCTGACTCTGCTTCAATGATTACTGGTACATCACTATTAGTAGATGGTGGATGGACTGCAATTTGAAAAAGGATGTGATTATGAGTAATTTTGAAGATGTAAAAACATTTATGGAAACTTTTGGCCAAATAGTTAGAACTAAACCACAATTTCCAGATGAAAAAACTATGCAATTAAGATTTGATTTAATCAAAGAAGAGTTAAGAGAGTTAGAAGAAGCTATGAACACAAAAAATTTAAAAGAAATTGCTGATGCTTTAACTGACATTTTATATGTTACCTATGGAGCAGGATATGCATATGGTATTAATCTAGATAAATGTTTTAAAGAGGTTCAAAGAGCTAATATGAGCAAATTGGGGAATGATGGTAAGCCTATTTATAATGAAAAAGGTAAAGTTATGAAAGGTCCTAATTATTCTCCTCCTAATTTAAAACAATTTGTAGAGTAAAATTTTTTAGTGGCAATTCATTTCTCAAAAGAAGAATTTCAGGAAAGAAAATCTAAAATTATTAAAGAAATAAAAAAAAATAATTTGGATGGTTTATTAATATTTAAACAAGAATCTATGTATTGGCTTACTGGATATGATACTTTTGGTTTTGTTTATTTCCAATGTTTGATATTAACTTCTGAAGGAGATTTAGTACTTTTAACTAGAGCCCCAGATTTAAGACAAGCTCAAAACACTTCCATTATAAAGGATATTAGAATTTGGGTTGATAAAGATCAATCCAATCCTGCGAATGAATTAAAAAAAATACTGTCAGAAGTTGGTTTAGAAAAATCTAATTTGGGTGTTGAATATGAATCTTATGGATTAACAGGAAGAAATGCTATCAAGTTAAATAATGCACTAAAGAATTTCGCAACTCTACACGATAAATCTGAGTTAATTTCCAATTTAAGACTTATCAAATCACCGTCGGAGATTATTTACGTAAAAAAAGCAGCGGAACTTGCTGACAGAGCTATGGAGGCAGCATGGAAATATGCGCATGCTGGAGTAAGTGAATCGAAAATCTTAGCAGAAATGCAAGGTGCCGTTTTTAATGGTGGTGGAGATTATCCTGCTAACAATTTTATTATAGGATCCGGAAAAAACGCATTACTTTGTCGTTATCAAAGTGAAAAGAGAAATTTAGATAAAATAGACCAAATCTCAATAGAGTGGGCAGGAACATATAAACATTACCATTCTGCTATGTTTAGGACTATACCAATAGGAAAAGTCAACGATAAACAAAAAAGAATGTATTTAGCTTGTTTAGAAGCTCTAAAGGCATGTGAAAAAAAATTAATATCAGGAAACTCGGTTGGAGAAGTATTTGATGTACATGCTAAAATTTTGGACGATATGGGCTATAAAAATTCACGAATGAATGCATGTGGATATTCTTTGGGAACAACATTTTCTCCAAATTGGATGGATTTTCCAATGATTTATAAAAGTAACCCAATAGTACTATCAGAGGGTATGGTTTTCTTTATGCATATGATTTTAATGGACAGCGATAATCAATTGGCAATGAATTTGGGAGAAACCTATTTAATAACTAAGTCCAAAAATGAACGTTTGGGTAAAAAAAAATTAGACTTAGTTGTTGGTTAAAAAATATTAGTTTCTTTGAGGACGCATATCCTTAGGATTTATTCCAGCTACCTTAACAGGTTTTTTCATAGCATCACGTCTAAAAGGTTCACCAAGTTCCTGATTTAATATAACTTCTATAAAAGTCGTTATACCCTTTTTTTGCTCTTCGCAAGATTTCTGTAATGCTTTTGTTAAATCATCCTGTGTTTTAACTTGAACTCCTTTTAAACCACAACCTTCAGCAACTTTTGCATAGCTTAATTCGGGATCTAATTCTGTTCCAATAAAATTATCATCAAACCATAAAATGGAATTTCTTTTTTCAGCTCCCCACTGATAATTTCTAAATATAACCATTGTTATCGATGGCCACTCTTTACGATTACATGAACTCATTTCACTCATACTAATTCCAAAAGCTCCATCTCCAGCAAATCCAACAACTGGTACGTCAGGACATCCAATTTTTGCTCCCAGTATTGCGGGGAAACCATAACCACATGGACCAAAAAGTCCTGGGGCTAAATATTTTCTTCCTTTCTCAAAAGTTGGATATGCATTTCCAATTGCGCAATTGTTTCCTATATCGCTAGAAATAATTGCATCCGCTGGAAGACCAGCTTGGATAGCTCTCCAGGCCATTCTTGGTGACATTCTATCTTTATCTCTTGTTCGGGCATCCTTGTTCCATGTTGTTCCAGGATCATCATCTTCATGATCTAAACTTGTAAGGGTTTGTAACCAAGCTGATTTTGTTTGATGTATTAAATCTTTTCTTTTTTCTCTATTATGATCTCCAGCTGATTTAGAAAGTTTTGTTAATATTTGTTGTGTGACTAATTTAGCATCACCACATATTCCTACAGTAACTTTTTTTGTTAAACCAATTCTGTCCGAATTCATATCAACTTGAATAATGCTTGCCTTCTTAGGCCAATAATCTATTCCATAACCTGGTAAAGTTGAAAAAGGATTTAGTCTAGTTCCTAAAGCCAATACAACATCTGCTTTCGAAATTAATTGCATTGCAGCTTTTGAACCATTGTAACCTAAAGGTCCTACCGCAAGAGGATGGCTTCCAGGAAAACTATCATTGTGTTGATATCCTGAACATACAGGTGAGTCTAATTTTTCTGCTAGTTTTTTACATTCTTCAATTGCGTTCCCTATAACAACTCCCGCTCCAGATAATATTACTGGAAATTTTGCTTCTGATAATAATTTGGCTGCTTCTACAACTGCACTAGCTCCTCCAGCTTGGCGTTCTAATCTTACTATAGGAGGAAGTTCTATATCTATTACTTGAGTCCAATAATCTCTTGGAATATTAATTTGAGCTGGCGCGGAACCTCTAATTGCTTTTTCAATCACTCTGTTTAATACTTCAGCCATACGAGATGGGTCTCTTACTTCTTCCTGATAACAAACCATGTCTTTAAAAAGATTCATTTGTTCAACTTCTTGAAATCCTCCCTGTCCCATTGTTTTGTTTGCTGCCTGTGGAGTAACCAAAAGCATTGGTGTGTGATTCCAATAAGCCGTCTTTATAGGTGTTACTAACCCAGTAATTCCTGGACCATTTTGTGCAATACACATTGCAATTTTTCCTGTGGAACGTGTGTAACCGTCAGCTATTAATCCTCCATTAGACTCATGAGCTACATCCCAAAAAGTAATTCCTGCTTTCGGAAATAAATCTGAAATTGGCATAAAAGCTGATCCTATTATTCCAAATGAATGTTCTATTCCATGCATCTGCAATACTTTTACAAAAGCTTCTTCTGTAGTCATTTTAGTCATGATAATTCCTTAAAAAATACTTTAATTATATCAATTTTCAGGCTATATCCAGTAGGAAAATGTCACAAACAGACCTAATTATTCACGATGAAAAGGACAACGTAGCTGTTGTTGTTATTAACAAAACTTTGAAAAATCAAGAATGTAACGGTTGGATTATGGAAAACGATAAAAGCATAAAAATAACGTCTATTAATGAAATTCCATTAGGCCATAAAATAGCATTACAAGACTTTAAAGAAGGCGATACAATTCTTAAATATGGTCATGACATAGGTAAAGTGGTAAAGGCGATTAAAAAAGGTGACCACGTTCATGTTCATAATGTAAAAACAAAAAAATGGTAATATAGATGAAAATTCCAAAAAGTTTTTTAGGATATAAAAGGGAAAATGGAAGAGTTGGAGTAAGAAACCACGTAATAATTTTACCTGTTGATGATATATCTAATGCCTGCGCTGAAGCTGTTGGAAAAAATATAGCAGGAACTTTAGCTATTCCACACGCATATGGCAGATTACAGTTTGGAGCAGATTTAGAATTATTTTTTAGAACAATAATTGGTACGGGTAAAAATCCAAATGTCGCTGCAGTTATTGTTATAGGAATAGAACCTAAATGGACTAAAAGAGTTGTGGATGCTATTGCAAAAACTGGAAAACCAGTTGAAGGATTTAGTATTGAAGGTCAAGGAGATATAACAACAACAATGAAAGCTTCGAAGAAAGCTCAAGAATTTGTTCAATGGGCAAGTGAAAAACAAAGAGAGGAATGTTCTTTGGGTGATTTATGGATTTCAGTTAAATGCGGAGAATCAGACACAACATCAGGTCTTGCATCTAATCCTACAGTTGGAAATCTAATGGATAAGTTAGAACCACTTGGAGTACATTTATGTTTTGGAGAAACTTCTGAACTTACTGGAGCTGAAAAAGTTTGTGCTGCTAGAGGTAAAAATAATGAAGCTTCAGAAAAATTTATGAAAACTTGGAGTGACTACAATGATTTTATTCTTAAAGAAGCAACAGATGATCTTTCAGAAAGTCAACCAACCGCAGGAAATATTGCGGGCGGTTTAACAACAATTGAAGAAAAAGCTTTTGGTAATTTACAGAAAATTGGGAAAAAAGTTAAGTACATAGATGTATTAGGGCCAGCTGAAGAACCAAAAAAAGGAAAAGGATTGTATTTTATGGATACTTCATCGGCAGCTGCTGAATGTGTAACTTTACAAGCTGCTGGAGGATTTACTGTTCATTTATTTCCAACGGGTCAAGGAAATATAATTGGTAATCCAATTGAACCAGTTATCAAACTAACAGCAAATCCATTGACTGCAAAAAATATGAAAGAACATATAGATGTTGATGTATCAAACATTTTGCAACGTAAAATGAACTTAGATCAAGCAGGAGATATATTAATCGATTCAACTATTAAAACTGCTAATGGCCGATGGACTTGTGCAGAAGCTTTGGGACATCGAGAATTTTCAATTACCAAGCTTTATAGAAGTGCATAATGAAGACTTCAAATGAAGAATGTCTTTTCTGCAATAAAAAAAAACAAAAAATAATATCTTCAAGTAAATTTTTATTTGTTGTTAGAGATAGTTATCCAGTAACAAAATATCATTCTCTAATAATACCGCATAGACATGTATCAAATTTTTTTGACTTAAATAATAATGAGTTAAATGATTTAAATAAAATTTTAAAAGAACAAAGAAATTTATTGTTAAAATTAGATAAGAAAATTACTGCCTTTAATGTTGGTGTAAATGCTGGTGCGGATTCAGGTCAGTCAATTATGCATTGCCATATCCACTTAATTCCCAGAAGAAAGGGTGATATTGAAAATCCTAGAGGTGGAGTTAGAGGGGTGATACCATCAAAACAAAAATATACTAGATGAAACAGGATTTTTTTTCAGAAGTAAGAATTTTAGACGGTGGTATGGGGCAAAACCTTATTGCTAAAGGTTTAATAACTAAAGGAAGTCTTTGGTCGGCAACCGCTTTGATTGACAAAAAATATCATCAATTAGTGGTGGATTCTCATTTAGATTTTATCAATTCAGGTGCTGAAGTAATTGTCACTACTAATTTTGCTGCAAGAAGAGAAAGAATGATTCAAAACAATGTAGAAAAGTATTTTGATTATGCTAATGAAAAAGCTGGCGAACTTGCTTTAAAAGCAAAAGAAATTTCTAAAAAAAAAATTTACATTGCAGGAAGTTTACCCGCGCAAAATAATACATACGTTCTTGATCAACGAAATAACAGTGATATTGAGAAAAATTTTTACGATCAAGCAAAATTACTGAAACCTTTTATTGATTTTTATTATTTAGATGTTTTATGCGGAAGCAAAGAATGTGAAATAGCTCTAAATGTTACAGAAAAACTAAACTTACCAGTTCTGGTTGGCTTACATGTAAAAAAAAATGGAAAACTTCCTTCAAAAGAAAGTATTAGCGATGTAGTTAATAAATGTAAGAACAAAAATTGGCTGGGTTTAATTGTTGCCTGTTCTTCCCCAGAAATTATAGAAAACTCAGTAAATGAAATTAAAAAATTAAATATACCTTTTGGTTATAAAGCAAATTTATGGAAAGTGGAGGAGCCTGTACCTATATATAAATTTTCATCGCCTGAAAATAAAATCGGTAATGATCCTGCTAAAGTTATGGGAAGTAGAGAAGACTATACAGATGAAAAATTTTTTGAGTTTTCAAAAAAAATGATGGAAAAAGGAGCAACTATTTTAGGTGGATGTTGTGAAACAATGCCTCATCACATAAAAAAAATATCTAATCTCAAAAATTGATTTTTAATTTGATAAAAATTCGTTTAGTTTTTCAGCTATATAGTTATGACCATAAGCAGTTAAATGTCCATCAATTTGATAAAAATGTTCTTCGCCAAGATCTAAATCTTGATAATATAAATTTTTTATTTTTTTGGATTGTTCGTTAGGAAAGTTTTTAAATTTCATATTAAAACCATTTGCATAAATAACAACTATTTTTTTATCTTTTAAAATTGAAGCAGATTGAATTATTTCTTGTAAAACTTTATTGTGATGATCAAAA
>Ga0310344_10004734_pt1 | contig 10102 bp, 10 predicted proteins | sample HC15DNA20200_MG_FD_203801 | JGI IMG/M metagenome (GOLD analysis project Ga0310344, IMG submission 203801) | Marine microbial communities from station ALOHA, North Pacific Subtropical Gyre - HC15-DNA-20-200_MG | ecosystem: Environmental > Aquatic > Marine > Oceanic | place: Pacific Ocean: North...
GTTCTATCTGCATAGACAGTTATAACCGCGGGGATAATCAAACCCGCCTGGTCCTGCGTTCTAGCATTAAAAGCCTTGCAAAACTCCATGATATTCAATCCGTGCTGGCCCAGCGCTGGGCCTACAGGAGGAGAGGGATTTGCCTGACCTGCCGGGCATTGAAGTTTTATGACTGCTATGACTTTTTTGGCCACAATATTAAACCTTCTGCTCAATCCAAAAAGAGCGGTTAAGCCTTATCCAAGTTTGAGTAATCGACCACAACGGGCGTTGCTCTACCGAAAACCTGGACCATCACACGAACCTTTTCTTTGTCCGGCTGAACTTCTTCTACAAAGCCCGAGAAATTGGCAAATGGGCCGCTAATGACCCGAACGCTTTCTCCCTCCTCAAAGCTAATTATCGGCTTCGGCTTTGCCGCCCCTTCTTTCATCTGCTCCGTCATCCGGTTAACTTCTTCGTCATCAATCGGAGTAGGCTTTTCGCCGCCACCCACAAACCCGGTTACCTTTGGAGTGTCCTTTACGACGTGCCACGTCTCATCCGTCAAAAGCATCCGCACCAAGATATATCCAGGGAAAAACTTCCGCTTAGAGGTCTTCTTTTCCCCTTTAACGAGCTCAACGACCTGCTCTTCCGGAATCAGCACTTCATCAAACTTATCCTCATGGCCAAACACTTTTGCCCTTTCCAGAAGAGAGTGCTTCGCTCGAGCCTCATAACCAGAATAGGTGTGAACTATGTACCAGTGCTTTGAAGGTGCCACCGCCTGCGCCATGTTCTTTCCTTAAGAAGGCACGACGAGCTTCATAAGCTGGCCGAGTCCTACATCTATCAGACCAAGTACCGTTGCAATAATTCCTACTATGACCAGCACAGCAGTAGTCCCCCCGACATACTCCTTTTGAGCTGGCCAAGTAATCTTGTGAAACTCGCCGCGTACTTCTGTCAAATACTGTCGCGCGTTTCCAAACAACCTGAGCCTCCAACGCTAACTGTGACAACACGAGGTTGCCCCAAAATTTGCGTTCAATCTTCGATGGCAGGTGCGGAGGGAGTCGAACCCCCAACCTCCGGATTTGGAGTCCGGTGCACTAGCCAATTGTGCTACGCACCTGCAAGTCGAGACCGGTAACCACACCCGACGTCTCGTAAATCGACATCTCTCTGCCTTTTTTTCCGATCGAGCCTTTTAAATTACTCGTTGAGCTATCTCTTGCTCTCATCGAGCACCGGTTTCTCTTTAGCTACTCGACAATTTCCGATACAACTCCGGCGCCTACCGTTCGTCCACCCTCGCGAATCGCAAACCGTAACTCGGCATCCATCGCGATTGGTGTAATAAGTTCAATACTCATCTCAATATTGTCACCTGGCATTACCATTTCCGTCCCATCGGGCAAATTCGCTACACCCGTCACATCGGTCGTACGAAAGTAAAACTGAGGACGATAGCCCGTGAAAAACGGCGTATGGCGACCGCCTTCCTCCTTGGTCAAGACGTATGCCTGGCCTTTGAATTTAGTGTGCGGTGTAATTGATCCGGGCTTGGAAAGGACTTGACCGCGTTCAACTTCTTCTTTCGCCGTCCCTCGGAGTAAGCAGCCTACGTTATCTCCGGCCTGGCCCTCATCGAGAATTTTTCGGAACATCTCCACTCCCGTACAAACTGTCTTCTGGGTGTCCTTGATGCCTACGATTTCGACCTCATCGCCAGTATGAACGATCCCCTGCTCAACACGACCGGTAACCACAGTACCCCTGCCTGTAATCGAGAAGACATCCTCAATAGGCATAAGAAAATCTTTATCCAATGCGCGTTCCGGCTCAGGGATTGTTGCATCGAGAGCTTCCATCAACTCGTCAATGCACTTATTCGCCTCATCGTTCGTTGGATCTTCGCCGGCTGCAAGTGCAGACCCCATAACGATGGGGATATCGTCGCCGGGGAAATCATAGTTCGAAAGCAGCTCGCGAACCTCGAGTTCCACCAGCTCCAGCAGTTCCTCATCGTCAACCTGATCTATCTTGTTAAGGAATACGACAATATGCGGAACGTTAACCTGCCGAGCTAAGAGGACATGCTCTCTTGTTTGGGGCATTGGCCCATCAGCCGCGGATACAACTAAAATTGCACCATCCATCTGGGCAGCACCAGTAATCATATTCTTCACATAGTCGGCGTGGCCCGGGCAATCCACGTGAGCGTAGTGGCGAGCGTCAGACTGATACTCCACATGGGCGGTCGCGATCGTGATTCCACGTTCTCGCTCTTCTGGGGCCTTGTCAATGTTTTCAAACGCCACTTTGTCCGCCAGCCCCTTGTGCGCCTGACGGGACGTGATCGCCGCCGTCAAGGTCGTCTTGCCGTGGTCAACGTGGCCGATAGTCCCCACGTTAACGTGAGGCTTAGTCCGTTCGAATTTCTCCTTCGCCATCGCTCTCTTCCTTCTTTCCCTAGCCTGGGCAACTCTACTTTTTGAGAGTTAGCCTCTTGTTGGGTCGGATTCTGAACACCTTCGTGCCGTTTCCTCCCGCGTTAAACCCACGCAAACCCAGTTGTTCACGCGCAAAAAATCTCAACTCATTCACCAGCGCCCCGGCCTACGCTTTTAGCGCGCAGCATCGGCTGGAGCCCACGAGCGGGATTGAACCGCTGACCTCGTCCTTACCAAGGACGTGCTCTACCAACTGAGCTACGTGGGCGACAGAACCCGAATGCGACTAAAGACTCCTACATCAGTCGACACCCAACGAGCGTTAGCTCTTTCGTTGGAGCGGGAAACGGGATTCGAACCCGCGACCCCGAGCTTGGAAGGCTCGTGCTCTAGCCAGCTGAGCTATTCCCGCTCAGAATTGTCAACCACTCACTCAGTCCGCACCCTCTATCACCACACCAGCTGCCGGAATGGTGGAGAGGGGAGGATTCGAACCTCCGAAGGAATGATCCAGCAGATTTACAGTCTGCCCCGTTTGGCCGCTTCGGTACCTCTCCCTCGTTACTTTGCTCGATACTTTCTCTCCAGACTCAAAATTTCAAATATCAGCCCAATACCTGCTGCATTAATTTCAACCGGAACATCAATACTCCTTCGGAGCATTGCGTTAAATTTAAAGCGCAAAACACCTGCACCCAATCGTCGAATTTATCGTTTCTCTGGGTGAGGTTTCTTCGGGGTTCTTACCGACCCCCTTTGCGCTGTTCGAGCCGATAAATTGATACCGCCTCGACTAGTCTTTTTCAAGCCACAAAATGTATCCAATACCCCTGAAAAAACTAGCGTTTTTTAAACTTTAACCACGCCTTTGGCAACAAAATGGAGCTGGCGATGGGACTCGAACCCGCAACCTGCGGTTTACAAAACCGCTGCTCTACCAATTGAGCTACGCCAGCGAGACCATCAGAGTAAAAACTGATGGTCCAACGGGCAAGAGTGTGTGTTTTAGGACCCGCTTTTTCTCGAATGTGCCCTGCTACTCAAAATCACTGCGGCCGCATTGGTCACATTCAGAGATTCCACCCGCCCCTGCATAGGAATCCTAATTACCACATCTGCAGTTTTCCTAATGACTGGTCGAAGACCCTTTCCTTCTGAACCAAGTACCAACAAGACGCGATCCCGCCAGAGTCGGTCTACCTCAGGAGAATAGAGAGATGTCTCTCCTTCAGAATCCGCAGCAATAATCCAAAACCCAGAGTCGCGAGCGAGACCCAGCGCTCGCCTGAGGTTTGTTACCCTCACGATGGGGACATGCTCCAATGCTCCTGCGCTTGCTTTGCCTACTGCAAGCGTTGTAGGAGAAGCCCTCCTCCTCGTTGTAATCAAGCCCGATGCACCCATCGCGTCTGCGACCCTGAGTAAAGCACCAAAATTCTGAGGGTCCTCGATACCATCAGATGCCAACAGAATTGAAGAACTAACTAAAACCTCGCCAAGGTCTGATTCTGGAATCGGCGAAGCCAAAAGCGCCACGCCTTGGTGCCTTGAATTGGGGACCATCCGATCCAACTCGGCGCGGGAAATCTCGACACGTCTAACTTTTGCAGTGTCGGCCAAGTGTCGGAAGTCTTCTTTTTTAGGGTCGAAATCCTTCGCCAAGTACAAAACTCGCAGGCTCCTCCTACGAGCACGCAAGGCCTCTGCCACTACATGGATACCAGATAATGTTTCAAGTTTTTGAGACACGAGAAAAGTCTTCTCCCTGCAGCCTCAATACTTGCTGATTAGAACGATTGGAGCAAACCTGGGGAGGGTTGGTCTGTGATGACAGTAGCACTTGCTCTTTGGTAAGGGGCCTTACTAACATCCAGCGCGTGAAACGCCACGGAACTTACAAAATCTCAAATCGCCCCCGCGCCACCGAAAGCTCTAAACCCTCTGCAGCTAAAAACGAACGACGCGTTCAAAGAATACTCGAGTCCTTGAGAAGGGAAATCCTCAACGGAAAAGAGCAGAAAGCTTTAAACGTTAGAAAGATTGCTTCCGAACCAAAGGAGCTCTATCGGATAGAAATTGAATTACCCGACCTGGAATATCAGCGAGTCACCTTGATTGAGGAAGACATCTTAGAAGAACTTCTTGCAGACGACGACATCCGGTCCCGGATCTCGATTGATCGAAGCTGAATGAACCCCTATCCCAAGTATTAGGCCCATGGTGCCCGGGGCGGGACTCGAACCCGCACGGCCGAAGCCAGGAGATTTTAAGTCTCCCGCGTTTACCGATTTCGCCACCCGGGCGCGCTTTTTCTTACGCCTCTAAAGATAACGCGAGAAGGCGCCAAGTCATTGTCGAAAAAACTGCCGTAAAGGACTAGCCTGCTCGCATGACTAAATCTTTTTCTGTACTACTGCGTGGTGGCCAATGCGTTCTTCCGGAAGGTATCAAAACTCTCGACATCGGGATAAAAGGGGAGAAGATTGCGGAAATTGGCAATCTAAGAGATGCCTCCGCAGAAAAAGTCTGGGATGTTTCCGGTCTTCACCTCTTACCCGGTCTCATCGACCCGCAAGTTCACTTTAGAGATCCAGGATTTCCCTTAAAAGAGGACTTTGAATCCGGAACCCGGGGAGCCGTTCTAGGCGGAATAACTAGCGTTTTTGAAATGCCAAACACCCTACCCCCTACGGTTTCAAAAGAGGCCTACGAAAAGAAATGGGGGCGCGCACTCGGTAAAATTTGGTGCGACCTTGGCCTGTTCGTTGGCGCTACACCAGACAATGCAGAGCAACTCGCAGAGCTCGAACGTCTTCCTGGTTGCCCAGGAGTCAAAATGTTCATGGGGAAAAGTACCGGCAACCTCCTGGTCCACGAAGAAAAGGACCTGCATCGTGTTCTCTCTAGCGGCAGCCGGAGAATCGCAGTCCATGCAGAAGACGAAGAAAGATTACTTGCTCGCCGTAAGCTCGTGCGAGCCGGAGACCCTTCGAGCCATCCCCTTTGGCGGGATGAAGAAAGTGCTTTTAGGGCCACCCACAGATTGCTGAAAATTTCTCGTGAATATCGGCGACCTGTACACGTCCTACATATCACCACAGAAGAAGAAATAGAACTCCTTCGGAACAATCGCGAATTGGCCACATTTGAATGCACCCCTCAACATCTCACCCTTACTGCTCCCGAGTGCTATCGAGACCTCGGGACATTCGCTCAGATGAACCCTCCAATACGCGAAAGGAGACACAAACAAGCATTATGGCAAGCTGTCACTGACGGTCTTACAGATGCTCTCGGATCAGACCATGCCCCCCATACCATCGAGGAAAAAAGGCAACCGTATCCCGAGAGTCCTGCAGGAATGACCGGCGTTCAGACTTTAGTCCCAATCATGTTGGATCATGTAAATAAAGGTAAGCTTTCCCTCCAAAGGCTCGTCAGTCTTTGCGCAACTGGCCCTGCAACAATCTACGGACTAAAACATAAGGGATTCCTCCGTCAAAACTTCGATGCCGATATAACCGTTATAGACCTCAAAAAATCCCAAGACATTCAAAACGATCAAATAGCCAGCAAGTGTGGATGGACACCATTCAATGGCCAACGCGTAACGGGTTGGCCAGTCGGCACCATCATTCGAGGCAGTATAGTCATGCGTGAGGGTCAGTTAATGGGAGAACCCTCCGGTCTTCCAGTTGAATTCTCTCCGCAACCTTTGTCAACCGAAGACCATTCTTAAAGACTGTTTTTAATTTTCATCGATTAATGTGAGCTAGCTGCCTAACTATTTGATTAAAAGAGAAGATAGATTTTCCCTTTGATAATCAGGCAGAATCAAAGTCTCTCGGCGATCTCCTATTCGCGCGAATCTCCCGAATCCGTCAGGAGTTCGGTCTCCAAAATGAACCTCCCAAGAAGGACCTGTCCCCACAAAGCCAAGCTTTATCGATAAATCAGGGATCTCAAAACCAAAATCTTGATCACTTCCAGGTACTGATAAAAACTTGCGCTCAATCCGTGTCCTCAGGAACACCCTGAGAGATTCCTCAACATTCGGGGCAGATAAACCCGAAACAGTTCGCCAGGACATTTTATCGTCACGCATAAAGTGCACTTCGACTACGGGACTCGTAAGACGCAAAGAGATCACGTCGTCCAATGAAAATTTACAGAGATATTCAACCGAATATTCTTTTTCTCGCACCGAAGTTTTAGGGAAAAGAACCGTGTAGAAAAAAATAAGGGAAAGCGACACGCTCAGCAGAATATACCACCGAAGCAATTATCGACCTCTCCACCAAAAACCAAGGCCAAATAAAGAAAGCAAACATGGAAGTACAACAGTCGAGACAGCGAATGTCATAAACATCTGCTGATTCGTAAGTGCAACACGAGATTCTTCATAATATCTCGGAGATATCGAATGCAAGGATGTCCTTTGTAGGATCGAATTCACAGAATTAAGAAACAAAGCACCGTTCCCGAGGACGTGAAAATAAGAATTAGTCGCAAAGTCTCCATCACCAAATACAAGCAACCTTCTTTTGATCTCCCCATCTTGTTTAATTGCGTAAGCTGCGAGGATTTTCTCTTCCTCGTTCTGGCTTTCACCAAGAAATGCCACTGAACTGGAGTTCGCCACCGGAGAAACAACGATTGAATCAGAGTCATTTTCTTCCAAGATATTTATTGCGGAGACTCCTGGGAAAAATGACAGAGGTAAATTTCTCGTTATTTCGTGCTCGGGGTAGTTTGATACTGCAGGCGTCCAAGAATCCGTACCGTAATGCAACTCAGGATCTGAGACCGCTTCTAACGTCACGTTGAGACGGTAGTCCGAGATCAAATCAGATAGCCCAGAAGCGACACCCGGTTCAGAAAGGAATATGACACCGCGCCCATCATTGAGAAAATCTCTAATAATGAGAACTTCTTCGTTGAGAAAAGAAACCTTAGGGGACGCAACAATTAGAATGTCACAGTCTTCCAACGAAACATTTCCATTGAGTAAATTTCGCTTTTCGACCAGATAGCCCAAAGTCTCGAGCGCCCGCCTCGCGGCTCCCATTCCGTGTCCTTCATGAACAATCAACGGTTTACCACCTGAGCTGTGGGAATGCGAACCTGCTCCTTCTTGGTGGTCATGAGACTCATTACTAAAGGGGTCGCTCTCGGCGTGACCGTCACTAAAGCAAACAATTTGCCCCCCATCTTGACCGATCCGAATCAGGCCATTTACGAATTCAGTCTCAGTTCCACCATGAGTGACAACTCTCCTATTCTCGCTCAGATAAACCGTGGTCCCCGCAAATCTAACGCGATGTTTTCGTGCTAGAGACGGTTCTAGGTTAGGATCAGATATCGTTAGGCTGACATTTGGAGAGGCCTTAGCTAGCTGTTGAAGTAACGTACTGGCGTCACGCAACTCCTGGCTTTGTTCATTTGAAAAAAATATTATTTGTACAGGATCCGCGACAGACTCAGCAATTTCAAGGGATTCTGAAGATAGTGAGTAGACTCCAGAGGAAGTCAAATCAATTCTATAGCTCCAACGAGCAGAAATCATATTAATGGCAACGAATGTAGCCAAGACTGCTGCTGGGGGAACAACCATCGACGCGATACGAGTAATCATAATCGTCGAAGCCGGAGCGCGAAAATTGTTAATGCCACTAACAACGCACTTAAACTTGCGAAGTACACTACAGCCTGGGAACTGACAATCCCTCGGATAAGATCACGAGCGTGGAGAGAAAATGAAAGATGCTGAATTAAATCTACCCAGTGAGGATCATCAATAACGCCCACGAGATAGTCAATGAACCAAAAGGCTAGCAATAATGCCCATGATCCTGCAGCGGCAGTTACTTGATTCTCCGATAAAACTGATGTCAACAGACCAACCGACACAAAGGTGGTACCAAGGAGAAACACTCCCAGGAATCCACCCAAAATGGGCCCCATGTCAGGCCTTCCGAAAAACCAGAGAGGAAGCACAGCGGAACTGGTCCCAACAATCATTAAGGATAGAAGCACCCAGACTGCACTGAATTTCGCGAGAACGATCACTTTATCCGAGATTGGGAGTGTGAGTAAAAACTCAAGAGTCCCTGATTTCCTCTCTTCTGAAAAAATTCTCATCGTAATCAAGGGGACCATGAGCAAGAGGAGAAAAATCATATTGTGAAACGTGGTAACCATGTGATTCGACTGCACTAAAAATACATTGAAACTAAAAAAGTATCCGGTGAGAACCCAAAAAATGCCTATTACCACATAAGGAATTGGCGTGTGGAATAGCTGCTGAAGTTCTTTTACGAGGAGAGATTTAAAACCGCTCATCAATCAAATACCTTTTCAGAGCCTTCTCCATACACTTGGATCAGTTGATCTTCTAGTGAATCTCTAATTGGGCTAAGCTCCAACAACTCACCGGTCGAAGCTAATTCCTTCGCTAACTGCCCTCTGATATCACTGCCTTTTCTAGCGACACACTTGACCGAAAGAATCCCTTCTTCTTCCCCGGCAGTCTCAAAACTTTTCAGCCCGTTCAAGGAACTCAGTACACGCTTTACTGAGATCGGGTCTGCCCCACGTAATCGAATTCTCTGCATCGCAACATTCCCGTAGCCACGGTTGTCGTACTCGTAAGCAATCTCACCTTCCCGAATTAGAAGCAGCCGCGAACATACCGATACAGCCTCCTCAATTATGTGAGTGCTCAACAAAGTTACCCTCTCCTTAGCGTCTCGAGCTATAAGCTCTCGGATTTCTCTAACTTGAAGTGGATCCAACCCACTAGTAGGCTCGTCTAACAAGAGAACATTGGGCTTGCCTAGTAAAGCCTGAGCTAGACCAACGCGTTGTCGAAAGCCTTTAGAAAGACGACTAATTCTTTTATGTACGACCTTTCCTAGAGCACATGATTCAAGAACCTCCCTGACCGCTCGAGTGGGGCTCGGAAGTCTCTTAACCTGAGCCACGAAACCAAGAAAATCCAGAACACTTAAAGCATCGTAAAGCGGGGGTCTCTCTGGCAAATAGCCCATCCGTTTAAGAACCTCACGACGCGACAGAGTCTCCTGACCGACTCTCACTTTAACTAATCCAGCGTCAGGAGAATTAGAACCCGCAGCCATGCGCATAGTCGTAGTCTTCCCACTCCCGTTTGGTCCGAGCAACCCTACGATTTCTCCATGGCCAACCGAGAAGCTGACTTTTTTGAGAACTTGTGTTCGTCCGAATGTCTTATCAACTTCAACGAACTGAAGTGACATTTTAGATACCCCTACCGGCATTTCCTATTCATAGGGTTGATCATGATTGTGGGTATCGTACTGCTCCATATTGTGGCTAAACCAGAGATCGCCACCTTCTGCGTCGCGAATACGCTTCAGCCTATTTATGGATTCCATAGACTCAAACACATTCCATGTTATTCCGGGCATGGCTCCGTTTTCATTCTCCGGAGTGTACACCGCATCGCCGGCAAGAATTAAACTTCCTGTTTTCGGCAATCTCACCAGAAGAGACTGGTGGCCTTGCGTATGACCTTTAGTATCGAGAATCACAATCGACCCGTCGCCAAAAAGATCGAAGTCGCCTCGTAACTGCATAAAGTCAAACTCTCGTGTCTCGTCGTAGTCTTTCATTACAAAAGCACC
>Ga0310344_10004735_pt1 | contig 10100 bp, 12 predicted proteins | sample HC15DNA20200_MG_FD_203801 | JGI IMG/M metagenome (GOLD analysis project Ga0310344, IMG submission 203801) | Marine microbial communities from station ALOHA, North Pacific Subtropical Gyre - HC15-DNA-20-200_MG | ecosystem: Environmental > Aquatic > Marine > Oceanic | place: Pacific Ocean: North...
TTTTCGCATAATTTTAATAACCTCAGACTCGCTTTTACCTGTCAAAAATTTGATATCTTCGAATGTTATTCTATCTGCCCAAGCAGCCCATATGATCCAATCTGGACTTCCAAATTCTGGCTCAGGTTTTCTTTTTCTTGTAACTGGCCTGTGACTTTTTTTCATAAAATATAGTAGATTTATCTAAATTGATTAATGCAAATCAGTTATCCGTATGATATATACTATTTAGATAGTCCTATCTAGCCATCTTTAGCTCCCGGTTTTTTAGGGCTATCCAAGTGAAATGCTCCCCTTAAACTATTTTCTTTATTTGCAAATAATTCTTTTTATGTTCATAACACCCGGGACTCCAAGAATAGTAATTATTTCTTATTCAATGAATTATGGAGTTAAAAATTGTATATGGACTGCATTGGGAGATGTTACAGCTAATATAATTCAAGCAACCTTAGTAATTTTTGTAATTGGATCTTTTATTTCAGAAAATCAAACTTTTTTAAATACATTTAAGTGGATTGGTATAATTTATTTAATTTATCTTGCTTACGATATTTATAAATCAAGACCTAAAAAGATAAACTCAGAGGAAATTTCTAAAAAAAGTTTTTTTTCGTTTTATAAAGATGGATTTTTAGTTGCTGGAACTAGCCCTAAGGCTTGGATGTTCTTTCCATTTATTTTTCCTCAATTTATTGATTTTAATTCCAACTATATTGTTCAATTTTTAATATTAATAACTAGTTATGTTATTTTAGATTTTTTATCTCTTGTAGGTTACGCTGTTCTTGCAAATAAATTAATTGATTGGATAAAAATAAATTCCAAATTAATTAATACAATTTCTGCGTGCGTTATATTAATAATTGCGTTTATTATTGCAATAACTCAACAATATTAGCAACTCTGTTGCGTTACTACTGTTACTTGCAAAAAAAGTAATTTCTTAGTTTAATAGAGTATAAATTAATTAATTAATAAGGGGAAATAAATGAAAATTAAAAACATTATAATTACGTTTGTTTCTGCAATAGCGCTTTTATTATCCACTTCGGTCGTTTCTTTTGCAAAAGTTGTTGGAGATAAAATTGTTTTAGGCGCTGCTATTTCACTAACAGGAAAATATTCATCTAATGGTGTTCATACTCAAAACGGTTACAATATGGCCGTTGATAGAATTAATGACATGGGTGGAGTTAAAGTTGGTGGTAAAACTTACAAGTTTGAAATCATATATTATGATGATGAATCAAACCCAAAAAGAGCAGCACAACTTGCAGAAAGACTAATTTCACAAGATGGAGTTGAGTTTATGCTTGGACCTTACAGTTCAGGCTTAACAAAAGCTATTGCTCCAGTTACTGAAAAATATGGAGTTCCGATGGTTGAAGCAAATGGTGCTTCTAGATCTTTATTTACAAAAGGATATAAGTATTTATTTGCGGTACTTTCGCCTGCAAACTTATATTTAGATGTTGCGATTGAAACAGCTGTTGAGCTTAACGGTGGAAAAGGTGTAAGAATTGCTCAAGCTTTCGAGCAAGATGCTTTCTCACAAGACGTTAGATTAGGAATATTAGATGCTGCTGAAAGAACTGGATCTAAAATCATAATCGATGACAAATTGCCTAAAGAGCTTAATGATATGGCTGCAACTTTAGCAAAAGTTAAAGCTGTTAAGCCAGATGTACTAGTTGTATCAGGTCATACAAAAGGAGCTTTAACAGCAATTAGACAAATTGCTGAAATGAAAGTTGATGTTCCAATGCTTGCAATGACACACTGTGATGCTGCAAAATTATCTAAACAACATGGTAGAAATTCTCAGTACGCTTTATGTGCATCTCAATGGCATAAAACTTTGACTTATAAAGACAAATGGTTCAAAGATGGTATGACATATGATGCAGATTTTACTAAAGAATTTGGATACGCTCCACCTTATCAAGCCGCGGAGTCTTCAGCTGCATTATTAGTATTTAAAGATGCTTTTGAAAGAGCAGATTCTTTTGACCAAAAGAAAGTAAGAGACGCTCTAGCCGCAACAGATATGCAAACTTTTTATGGAAATATAAAATTTGCTCCTGGTGGTCAAAATGTTTCTAAACCAATGGTATTATTCCAAGTTATTTGTGATAGCTCTGGAAAGTGTGAAAACAAAGTTGTTGCTCCATTAAAATGGGCTTCTGCTAAGTTAATACATCCAATACCTAAGTGGTCTGAAAGATAATAACTAATATTTAATGCCCCCTAAAATCTAGGGGGCATTTTTTTTTAAATTAATTTATGGATTTTCTAATTTTTCAAGCTCCAATTCTAATGGTCCAAGCATCAATGGACGGAATACTTCTTGGAATTTTATTTGCTTTAATCGCATATGGCATGGCTCTTCAGTGGGGAGTTATGAACATTATAAATATTGCACAAGGCGATCTTGTAATATTAGGAGGTTACATTGCATATTTTATGTATCTTTATGGAATACATCCGGCGTGGGGTGTCATTGTTTCACCAATAATTATGTATTTTGTTGGGATTGGAATTTATAAATTAGTTATTAATAAAGTTGTTGATAGAGACTTGTTTATATCGATTTTAGCAACTTTTGGGATCAGCATTCTTTTCATGCAACTAATGAACTTTGCATTTGGTGCAGATGTTGTTCTTGCAAATTCTGGTTATGGAACAACTATGTTATTTGATAATTCAGTAACATTGCCTAATTCAAAAATATTTGCAGCAGTCATAAGTATTCTTTTTGCAGTTTGTTTAGTTATTTATATGAAAAAATCCAAACTTGGACGTGCTATTAGAGCTACCGCTCAAAATGCAAGAGCGGCAAAGATTTTAGGAGTAGATACTGAAAAGGTTTATGCGGCAACTTTTGGAATAAATGCGGCTCTATGTGGCGTTGCTGGAGCACTGATTTCAATAACATTTACAATTCACCCGTACATGGGTTTACCTTATACAATTAGATCATTTATGATTGTTATTGTTGCAGGATTAGGAAATTTACCTGGTGTAGCATTATCAGGTATGGGACTTGGAGTTTTCGAAGAATTTGCTGACTATATATTAGGTACAGAATTTAGAATTGGATCTGTATTTTTATTATTAGTTTTAATCTTAGTTTACAGAAGATTTAAATTATCAAAAAAAAGAGAGTACTTAAAATGAGAACTATATTGTTAATATTATTATCTTTGACCCTAAACAATTGGGCTTTAGCCGATTCAAGATTTGGAGAATTGACAGAAATGTTTGACGACAAAATGAGGGGAAAAGACAATCAATGGGTCAGACCTCATCCAGGACCTTTTGTTTGGAATATGATCGAAAACAAAAAAGGGGAATATAATTGGCGAGATTCAGACGAGTATGTTGTTTATGCACAAGATCATAACCAAACAATTATTGCTACCATTTGGCCTCATGCAAATTGGGATCAAAAATCATGTAAAAGAAAAAAAGCAAGAAGCCCATTTGGAAAGCATTTTTCAAAATATTTGAGCAAACCTTGCTCAATGGAAGATTATAAAACTTTTTTATTAAACTTAGTAGATCGTTACGATGGTGATGGAAATAACGATATGCCTGGATTAACTAAGCCAATTGTACATTGGGAGATAATGAACGAGCCTGAATATAAAATGTTTTTTAAGGGCACTGAAGATGAATTTGTAGAAATTTTTAATTTTTCTTCAAAGCTAATTCGAGAAAAACAAAAAGATGCTATTATCGTGATGGCAGGAGCAGCCGGTATGTTTCCTGAAAATAAAAAGTATTGGAAATCTGCTTTACCAAAAATTAAAGATTATTTTGATATAGCCAACATTCACCACATAACTCCTCCAGAAGGCAAATGTGATAAAGATATGTGGGTAGGTGATTTTGCAAAATTACTAAAAAGTTTAGGCATTGAAAAACCTATTTGGGTAACCGAAGCAATGGTAGGAAAATGCAAAGTTTTATCTATTTATATAAATGCTTTTGCAAGTGGCGCAGAATTAATAATTGATGTTGGTGTTAATGCTCCTGGAATGAAAATGAGTAAAAAGAGCAGAAAAAAACTGAATCAATTTATTAAAGAAATAGATGGTTTTAAATCTGTAAAATTAATTTCTAAAAAGAAAGCAGAATTTGAAATGTCTGATGGTTCAATCAAAACAATTGATTTTTAAAGCAGAAAATATGAAAAAAAATAATTTAATTTTATATGCTGCAATTTTAATATTTGGTTTAGTCGCACCATTTATATTTCCTGCGTTTAAAGTTCAATTATCAATTCTTTGTATATTAATTGTTTTATCTATTACCTGGAATATTCAAGGTGGTGAAATGGGTTACAACAGCTTTGGAAATATTCTTTTTTATGGAATGGGCATGTATTTATGCGCATCAGTTCAAGTTGGAATGTTTTTCCCTTTAGCTGAATGGACCGAAAGCGGTGGAGAGAAAACATTTGTTCACGCGCCAGCTCAATTTTTTCAAGGAATGGCGGCTGGACTTGTAGTTGCAGCAATAATTCCAACTATTGTTGCAGGATTAATTGGATATTCAATTTTAGGTTTGAGAGGTCATTATTTTGCAATTTGTACACTTGGTTTGGGAGTAGCTGCGGGCGAAATTTCAGGGGGTATAGAAATTATTGGAGCAGGACAAGGATTTACAACTCCACCTTTTCCTAATGTAGGAAGTTTAGAGGCAAGAGGTGAATTTTTCTATTTTTTAAGTTTTTTTGCACTTGTATTTACATTTATTGCCGTCAAGGCAATTTATTCAACTCGATTTAAACTAATTTTAAATGCAATCAGAGATAACGAAGATAAAGCTGAAGCCATGGGGATTCAAACAATGAAATATAAAATAATTGGTTGGATGATTTCAGCATTTTTTTGCGGCCTAGCAGGTGGAATAATGGGAGGCCTAGTTGGATACATTGACTCAACGGATGTAGCATTTGACGGAAGAGAGATGGGAGTATTCATGGTGCTTATGGCAATTTTGGGCGGCAAAGGAACTTTGTGGGGACCGGTCATCGGAGCAACTTTATTTCATATTTTTAAAGAAGGATTTTGGACTTTCTTCTTAGGTTGGCAGTATGTAGCACTAGGAGTTTTAATTGTTGTAATCGTAATTTATTTTCCCGAGGGAATAATGGGGTGGTTGAGAGAAAAATATCCTGAAAGATTTGGCGAAGTTATTGATGAAGGAGATCGAAAGGCACAGGTAGAATTAAAATGAGTATTTTAGAAGTAAATAACGTAAGCAAATCTTTTGGTGGTGTTAAAGCCAACGTTGATATTTCTATGTCAGTAGAAAAAGGAAAGATAGTAGGATTAATTGGACCAAATGGATCTGGAAAAACAACCTTATTCAATTCTATAGTAGGCACCTATCCAATCGACAAAGGATCTATAAAATTTAATGGTAAAGAAGTTTCAGAATTACCAGTTCCAGTTATTGCAAAACTTGGATTGCTAAGAACATTTCAACAAACAAGAATATATGGAAAGTTAAATTGTGTAGAAAACATGCTAATTAGCCATAAAGCAAGCGATGAAAGTTTATTAAAAATATTCTCAGAAATTCCAAAAGATTTAACTGAGAAAGCTGAAAATTTATTAAGTTTTGTTGGTTTATATCAAAAAAGAAAACTTAGAGCAGGAGATTTATCTTTTGGACAACAGAAATTACTTGAACTTGCCATGGCGTTAATGAATGAGCCTGAAATGCTTTTGTTAGATGAACCAACTGCAGGAATTAACCCAACTTTAATAAATGGAATTATTGATAGATTAATCAAGGTTAATCAAGATTTCGGAATTACACTTTTGGTCATCGAACATAATATGAGGGTAATTATGCAACTAGCAGAAGATATTTTTTGTTTAGCACACGGTCAAATGTTAGCAAAAGGTAAACCTGAAGAAATTAAAAATGATAAGCGTGTTATAGATGCTTATCTAGGAGCGCAATAATGTCTAATCAATATGAAGTATTAGGAAAAGCTCCAGGAGGCGAAGACTTAAAAAAATTATCTTCTGATAATGTTCATTTAACAATAAAAAATTTGTCAGCTGGTTATGGGAAAATGGAAATTTTACATAATTTTGATTTATATGTTAGTAAAGCTCAATCATTATGTCTAATTGGTCCTAATGGAGCAGGAAAATCTACAATTCTTCATTCAATATATGGTTTTACAAATATTTTTTCAGGTCAAATAGAAGTAGAAGGAAAAGAAATTACCAATTTATCACCTGCTCAAAAACTAAAGTCAGAAGGTATTGCTTATATTCTTCAAGACAATTCTGTATTTCCAGATATGACAGTAGAAGAAAATTTATTAATGGGTGGCTACATTAAAGATAAAACAGAAGAGTCATTTGAAGAAGCTGAAAGGGTACTTCAAAAATATGAAAGATTAAAAAATAGAAGAAATCAACCAGCAAAAGTTTTGTCTGGAGGTGAAAGAAGACTATTAGAAATTTCTAGAGCTTTAGTAATGAAACCTTCTATTTTATTAGTAGATGAACCGTCAATTGGTTTAGAACCAAAATACATACAAATGGTTTTTGAAATTTTGGGAGATTTACAAAAAAACGAAAAGAAAACTATTATTCTAGTTGAGCAAAATGCAAAAAAAGGATTGGAATTTGCTGATATAGGGTATGTCTTGGTATCGGGACAAACTGCAATTGCAGGCAAAGGAGATGACCTCCTTAACAATCCAGATGTTGGACGTCTATTTCTAGGCGGTTAATGATAAGTCCAAAGTATTTTTTTAAAGGTTTAGGATGTGTAAAAAGTTTTGATAGTCCAGCAATTGCCCTTGGTTGTTGTATGGTTGCTATCGGAGCATTATTTAAAAACATAGGATTCAATCTTCAAGAAAGTGTATTCTCGACTTTCCTAACTTATGCGTTGCCAGGTTCATTAGTTATGGCTGAGACTATGATTATTGGTGGTTCATTACTCAATATTTTTTTTGCTGTTTGGTTAGTAAATTCACGTTTATATCCAATGACAGTTTCTCTAATGCCTTTGATGATGCATAAAAGTCAACCAAAATGGAAATATTATCTCTCATGTCATTTCGTAGCTGTTTCTGCCTGGCTGATAATGAAGAGTAATTATAAATCAATTGATAGAGAAAATAGAATAGATTACTGGATTGGAGTTGGTACAGCTACCTGGTCTATTGCTATTATAGGTACATTTATTGGCTATATTACAGGAGATTATCTAAACAAAGATATTATGATTGGATTAGCAATTGTTAATCCAGTGTACTTCATGTGTATGATGATTGGTTCTATGAAAACCCTTCAAATTAATTCTTCTGTTATACTTGGTGCAGTTTTTGGACCAGCGTTTTATTTAATCTCTCCAGAGTGGTGTATTCTTTTTGGAGGTTTAATAGCCGGAACAATATCTTTCTTTTTAGGAGAAAAAAATGACAACTAGCGTAGTTCTTGCAATATTAGTTACTTCTTTAGCAACTTTTTCATCTAGATTTTTAGGAGTTATTACATCTGAAAAAATAAAAGAAGATTCTAAAGTTTTTAGATGGTTTAATTGTTTGGCTTATTCAACCTTGGCTGCGTTGATTGCTAGAATTATTATTTTCCCTTCAGGCGCTTTATCAGAAGTTGATTATTTTGTAAGATTTATTGTTATAATTAGCTCAATATTAATTTTTTATTTAACGAAAAAAAACTTAGTTTATCCAACTATTTTCTCTGCTATTATATTAGCATTAATAAATAGTTAATTTATAAGAAAATGTATAAAAAATGTGGAGAAAGAGGAGTAACAGTAGGCGGTGATCATGGACAAGAAACCGTAGATATTGCAGTTCCTTTCTTTGTTAATAATTTATAATTCTGTTAATTTTTGATTAAACAACAGAATTTAATACCAAAAATACTAGACGATATTTAAAATTCGTGATGTAATTGAACTCTTATAAACTAGAAAAATGAAAAAATTACTAATTATTTTATTTTTATTAATTTTGCCTAATATTGCTAATTCAGGATGTGATGATCCATTAACTGACGGAGTTGATTATACTAAATGTAGATTTTCAGATGGACAAGATTTACAAGGAAGCTTTCTTCCAAATTCAAATTTGTCATTTGCAAGCTTTATTCAGGTAAATTTTGATAAAAGCATTATGATGAATTCAGATTTATCATTTGGCACTTTCCCTGAATCAACATTTGTAAGAGCCAATTTGTACGAGTCAGTTTTAGTTGGAGCAAATTTTGAAAAGGCAAATTTTACTGGTGCTAACTTAACAAGAGTTGATTTTATGGGAGCAACGTTAATAGAGACCAATTTTCAAAATGCAAATTTAATGGAGGCAAAATTTACATCGTCGAATATGACTAATGCAAATTTTGATGGAGCTAATTTAATTGGCGCCACATGGAGCAATGGAGATGTATGTGGCCCTGACTCAATAGGAGCTTGCAACAAAACAAACTAATGCATCAAGATCTAAAGCATCTAGATGGTTTTGAAATATCTTTTCACGATAAATCAAAAAGAATTATAAATATTAAAATAGAAGAGCATATTATTGAAAGACTTATATTTCCTTTTAAAAAATTCAATTTAACTGCATTGGAGTATAAACCTTTTACAAGATTTACTATTGCTAAGAGTTTAGACGACATTACTTCTAATAAATTAGGCAATTTATTAAATTCAATTTTAAAAGATAGAAATACAGGATGTTTTATAATTGGACCTAAAAATATTTCAAAAAAAATAGATCAAAACTTTTTAGTTAAACTTTCTACTGCCGTTACACATTTGATTGGAAATCCTAATCATGACTCTATGGCTGGAAAATTTTATGCAAGATTTCATGTTAAACATGAAGACAGTAGCGACTCATATTTAAGAAAAGCTTATATAAATATGGATCTTCACACGGACGGAACTTATGTAAAAGAAAAAACTGACTGGATTTTGATGTCAAAATTAGAAGAAGAGAATGTCGAAGGAGGAGATTCATATGTACTTCATTTGGATGATTGGGAGCATTTGGAAGACTTTATAAATGATGATGTTGGTAAGCAAAATTTTATTTGGGGCTCGCCCAAGAGTAAAAATATAAATTATAAAGTAGAACATCCTGTTTTTTCAGAAGATGAAAAGGGCAACCCACAAATTTCATATATTGACCAGTTTCCAGAACCTAAAAACATGGAACAGGGATTATTCCTGCAAAAACTATCAGATGCATTAGAAGAAAGTGAAAACAAGATTATATTCCCTCTTCCAGTTGGCAGTGCAATTGTTGCCAATAATTACTTCTGGTTACATGGAAGAAAACCATTCAAAGAAAATAAAAATTTAAGCAGAGAATTACTGAGAATTAGAGGTTCCTTTTTCAATAATTAAGTGTAGAAAATACATTTATGAAATTAGGTTTTATAGGAACAGGCAAAATAACATCATCAGTAGTTACTGGAATATGTGGATCAAAAATATCCTTTAAAAATATAATTGTTTCTCCAAGAAACAGAAGTACTGCTCAAAAGCTTAAAAAAAAGTTTAGAAAAGTACTAATAGCAAAAAATAACCAAGAAATAGTAAATTCATGTAACTGGATTTTTTTAGCGCTTACACCTGCTGTGGGGCAAAAAATCATTAAAAATTTAAAGTTTAAATCAAACCAAACTATTATTAGTTTTATTTCCACAATGACATTGCCTCAGCTCAAAAGAGCAATTAAGGCAAAGTCAACAATTGTAAGAGCTATTCCACTACCGCCAATTTCATTAAAAAAAGGTCCAGTACCATTATTTCCACCAAATAAAAAAGTTAAAATTTTTTTTAACAAACTTGGAACAACTGTTGAAATTAATAATGAAGGCCTTTCCAAAAATTTTTGGTCTACTTCAGGAATGATGGCCCCATTTTATGAATTGTTAAGCACAATGTCTAACTGGTTGGTTAAAAAAGGAGTAAAAAGAGATAAGGCGCAAAAATACATTACATCACTTTTTGTTGCTTTAGCGGAAGATGCTGTTGTAAATTCTAAAAAAAATTTAAAATATTTAGTTAAAGATTCTCAA
>Ga0310344_10004736_pt1 | contig 10100 bp, 10 predicted proteins | sample HC15DNA20200_MG_FD_203801 | JGI IMG/M metagenome (GOLD analysis project Ga0310344, IMG submission 203801) | Marine microbial communities from station ALOHA, North Pacific Subtropical Gyre - HC15-DNA-20-200_MG | ecosystem: Environmental > Aquatic > Marine > Oceanic | place: Pacific Ocean: North...
TTGAGTATTTTGCTCACCCCAAGTCATTGTACCGAGACAAATTGTACTCACTTTTAAATTGGTATTTCCTAGTTTTTTAAAATTCATGGCTCTAAATAAACTATTTTAAAGTTTTATTAAACTCTTCTAACATCTTGATAAATACTTCGTATCACAATATATTTATCTTAATATCATGGAATTTAATAAACAAAATATTCAATCAAAAGTCAGAACTGCCGAGACACATGTTATAGACGAAGGTCTTAGAACATATATGCTCAAAGTTTACAATTTTATGGCTTCAGGAATTTTCTTAACAGGTATTATTGCTCTACTTTCATTTAAATTATCGGTCGTAACAGATGCAAGTGGATCTATAACTGGATTTACGAACTTAGGAAACGCATTATTCTTTTCAGGACTAAAGTGGGTAGTGATGTTAGCTCCTCTCGGAATAGTATTTTATATGAGTTTTGGAATAAAAAACATGAGCGCTGCTAAAGCTCAAACAGTGTTCTGGGTATTCGCTGCTCTTATGGGACTATCTTTGTCATGGATATTATTAGTTTACACAGGCGCTAGTGTGGCGAGGGTATTTTTTATAACATCTGCAACTTTTGGTGCTATGAGCATTTACGGATACACAACTAAAAGAGATTTAACAAAATTAGGCTCTTTCCTTATGATGGGTTTAATTGGAATCATAATTGCATCAATAGTAAATATATTTATGAAATCGACCATGATGTATTTTGTTATTTCTATCTTAGGAGTTTTAATATTTGTAGGTTTAACAGCTTACGATACTCAAAAGATTAAAAATATGTATCTAGTCAGTGACTCTGGTGAAATTATGGGAAAAAAAGCTGTAATGGGCGCTCTTACCCTTTACTTAGATTTCATTAATTTGTTTATAATGTTGTTAAGACTTTTTGGTCAAAGAAGATAAATTTAATTTACCAGTTTAAATTTTTTCCAAATTATTTTTTTAATTAATTTTTCTAAATTTTCGGAATTATTTATTATTTTATTTTGAGAATTTCTCACTAGATATTTCTCCCCTTGATTTTTGGGCTTTAAATTTTTTGTTATTTTGTATGCAGGAAATTCAGATGTTCTATGATATACATTAAAACTCACTTCTTTTTTTGAAATACTTAATCCATAATCTTTCCATTCACCTCCGGAAACCATTCGTGCATACAGGTTTAATATAAGCTTTAATTCTTTTTTATTAAAAAAAATATCTTGTTTTATATTTCTATTATTTATTATTAATTTTAAATGTTTCATAATTATTCTTTTAATTTATATTTGTTTATTAGAGGAAATTGACTTGCAGCAAATATAAAACTAATAGGCAATAAACCCCATACTTTAAAATTTACCCAAAATGCTTCTGACTGAGTTCTCCAAACAATTTCATTCAGTATAGCTACAAAAATAAAAAAAAGAATCCAACGTTGATTTAATTTTTTCCACCCTTCATTTTCTAAATTAAATGCATTCTGAAAAAACATTTTTAATAATGGTTTTTCTGTAAAAAATTTACCAAAAAATAACACTCCTGCAAACAGTATATTTATTATTGTTGGTTTCATGTAAAAAAAAATTTTATTATCAAAGTATAATGTGAGGCCACCAAATAATGTAATTAGTATTCCTCCAGTTAAAGGTACCATAGATATTTTTTTCTCTAAAAAATAAATTACTATCAGTGAAATGATGGTAGCAATGATGAAAGGAGGGATTGCTACTTTTAAATCATTTTCGTTATTAAAGTATATTATAAAGAAGATAAGAAGAGGACCAAAATCAGCTATAATTTTTATTAAAGGTTTGTTCATATAAAAATGTTAACACATGTGACATTCAAGGGGTATTTTTTCTATTGATTTTTTTTCAAATTTAAATATCCTAGACTTATCAATGGCAGAAAGTACAGCTAAATTTTCAATCGGTGACGTTGTAAAACACAAGCATTTTGATTTTCGTGGTGTGATTTATGATGTTGATTTCGAGTTTAACAATTCAGAAGAATGGTATGAATCAATCCCTAAAGATGTAAGACCAAGAAAAGATCAACCGTTCTATCATTTGCTTGCTGAAAATAATGAAATTACCTACGAAGCTTATGTGTCAGAACAAAATTTAGTTAGCGACGATTCAGATGAACCAATTAAGCATCCATTAATTGAAGAAATTTTTACAGGTAAAAAGGGTTCTGGCTATTTTAAATTGTCCAATTAATTTAAATTTTTTTGCCTCAAATCGAACAATATTCATCCAAAAGTTGGACAAAGTATAAGTATAGTAATTATGCATTGCCTAATTAAGTGTACTTAAAACAATCTTCATCTCCCTCTTTGTATCTTAATTAGGCATATTTTTACGTCCAGACAGCATTTTCTAAATAACAAAGTCTATTTATTTTTTGGATCTAAGGTTATATGTTCAATTTATGAGGAAATTTTTTTTAAATATACTAATTATACTAGTAAGTTTTACTTTTCTAACCCCTTCTAATTCCGAAGAGCAGAAATTACTTAATACAGAAATAAATCTTTTTACTGGAATGTTTGATTTTAGTGATCATAAACAAAAAGCTGGTATAATTGGTTTACAACATCAAAATGATGATTTGTATAGAGAAAGTTTTTTAGGAAAATTATCACCAATCACCGGCGGTTTTTTAACTGAAAATAATGCATTTTATGTTTATACAGGAGCTCAAGCCGAATACGAACTTGGACCGTTTATAATAACCCCAAGTTTTGCACCCGGATATTATAATTCAGGAGATGGAAAAGATTTGGGTCATGTATTAGAATTTAAGAGTGAAGTTCAAATGTCATTAAACCTATCTGACAGTACTCAGTTTGGAATGTCATATAATCATATATCTAATGCAAGTCTTGGAGATAAAAATCCTGGAGCCAATAGTTATATGATAAATTTTCTTAAACAATTTTAATTAAATTACACAAGTTAACGCAAAGACAGATAAATGAATCTTAAAGATTGTCATAATGTGGAGGATTTTAGAAAATTAGCAAAAAAAAAATTACCATCTCCAATTTTTCATTATATTGATGGTGGCTCAGATGATGAGATAACTTTAAAGAGAAATACAGATTCTTTTAATAAATGTGATTTGATTCCCAATGTATTAACAGGTGCAAGTGATATTGATTTAACAACTACTGTTTTGGGTCAAAAAATTGACTTCCCTCTTTTTCTTTCTGCTACCGCTATGCATCGTCTTTATAATCATGAAGGTGAAAGAGCTACAGCAAGGGCAGCTGAAAAAATGGGAACAATGTTTGGCATATCAACCATGTCTACAACAAGCATTGAAGAAATTGGAAAATTAACTAAAGGTCCTAAATTATTTCAACTTTATATTCATAAAGACAAAGGTCTAACCGATAATTTAATTGAGAGATGTAAAAAATCAGGATTTAATAGCATGTGTCTAACTGTAGATGCTGTTGTAGCTGGAAACAGAGAAAGGGATCATAGAACAGGCTTTTCAACTCCACCCAGGTTGACATTAGGCAGCCTATTAAGCTTTGCTCTACATCCAACATGGAGTTTGAATTATTTGTTTAGAAAAAAATTTGAGTTATCAAATGTAATTCATACAACTGATAAAGGAAGCAAAATAGATCAGTCAGTTATGAATTATATGAATGAACAATTTGAAACCAAAATGAGTTGGAGTGATGCAGAGTATTGTGTAAAAAAATGGGGGGGGCCATTTGCTCTTAAAGGAGTGATGTCAGTGCAAGATGCAAAAAAAGCAATTGATATTGGGTGTACCGCAATAATAATTTCAAATCACGGAGGTAGGCAACTTGATGGTTCAAGAACGCCCTTTGATCAACTAACCGAAATTGTTGATGCAGTTGGAGATAAAATAGAAGTAATTCTTGATAGTGGTGTTAGAAGAGGAACTCATGTTTTAAAAGCCTTGGCACTTGGAGCTAAGGCTTGCAGTTTTGGAAAAGCTTATTTGTTTGCTTTAGGAGCTGCAGGACAACAAGGTGTTGAATTATTGCTACAAAAAATGAAAGCAGAAATAAATCGCGACATGATATTAATGGGCTGTAAATCCGTTAAAGATCTTAGCAGATCAAAAGTTATTTTGAGAAAAGACTAAAAATGAAAATTGCAAAAGCTGTAAATAGACTTGGTACAGAAGCCGTATACAATATTTTTGCAAAAACAAAACAGTTAGCCAAAGAAGGAAAATCAATTATAGATCTAAGTTTAGGTCAATCTGATTTTAAATCACCCAAGCATGCAGTTGATGCAGCAATACAAGCTTTAAAAGATGGTTACCACGGTTATACCCTTCCAAACGGAATAATTGAATGTAGAGAAGCTGTCAGTCGTAAAATAAAAAGTTTATATGGCGCTACCATTGATCCTGAAAGAATAGTTATTATGCCCGGCGGAAAGCCTACAATGCATTATGCCATCTCTTTTTTTGGGGAAGTGGGTGGTGAAATTATATATCCAGATCCAGGTTTTCCAATTTATGAATCGATGATTAATTTTACAGGAGCTAAAGCAGTACCTTATAACATGACAGATAATGAAGATTTTTCAATGAATCCTGATAAAATTTTGTCACTAATTAATGAAAAAACTCGCTTGTTAATTTTAAATAATCCTCACAATCCAACAGGCGGCTTCACAGAAAAAAATGTAATTGATAAACTTGTAAAAGGTTTAAAAAATTTTCCAAATTTAGTAATTTTAAGTGATGAAGTTTACGATAGGCTTATTTTTGATAAAAAAAAAATTCCAACTTTATTAAATTATCCTGATTTGCACGAAAGACTTATTGTTTTGAATGGATGGAGCAAAACTTATGCAATGACGGGATGGAGATTAGGATGGGGCGTATGGCCAGAAAAATTAATTGAACATGTATTTAAATTTTGTGTAAATAGTCATTCATGTGTAAATACACCAGCTCAATATGGAGCAATTGCGGCATTAGAAGGACCAGAAGACCATCTAAATAATATGATGAAAGAATTTAACAAAAGGAGAAAACTTATAGTTGAAGGTCTTAGAAGTTTAAAAGGTGTAGAGTGTAGTACGCCAGGCGGTTCATTTTTTGCATTTCCCAATGTTAAAAAAACTGGAATGAACGGTGAAGAATTTACGAAAATATGTCTGGAAAAAGCTGGAGTGGCTATGATACCAGGAACAGCATTTGGGAAATTTGCCACAGACAATGTTAGATTTAATTTTGCTACTTCAACAGAAAATATAAGCAAAGCAATACAAAAAATAGATAAAATTCTTTAATTATTGATCTTATCTTTTTTGACCAGTCGCCTTTTAGGCTGTAGTATATTTTTATGACTAAATTGGCTATGCCAAAAATTGACAGGAAGCTTATATCAAGAAAAGCAGAGGTCGCGGCAAATCTTAAAAAAATTGTTAAAGCTGAAAATGTCTTAGATCATTCGGATCAAACTAAACCTTTTGAAACTGATGCTCTTACTGCATATAAACAGAAACCATTAATTGTTGTATTTCCAGAAAACACCAAGGAAGTTAGTGAGATATTAACCTATTGCAATAAAGCAAGAATTAAAGTTGTTCCAAGAGGAGCAGGCACAGGTTTATCTGGAGGATCTTTACCAATGGAAGATAGTATTCTTTTGTGCTTAGGCAAATTTAATAAAATTATTAATATTGATTACAAAAATAGATGTGTAGTAGCCCAACCTGGAGTAACTAATTTAGCAATAACACAAGCGGTTCAAGATAAAGGTTTTTATTATGCACCTGATCCATCTAGTCAAATTGCTTGTTCAATAGGAGGTAATGTTGCAGAAAATTCTGGAGGAGTTCATTCATTAAAATATGGAACTACTACAAACAATCTTCTTGGAATCGAAGTTGTTTTTATGGATGGAACTATAAGCAGGATAGGAGGTAAAGCGTATGATGCCGAAGGATATGATTTGCTGGGATTAATCACTGGATCAGAAGGTTTGCTATGTGTGATTACCGAAGTTACAGTCAAGATTCTTAAAAAACCGCAAACAGCTAAGGCTGCGCTAATTGGTTTTTCCACAATAGAAGATGGAGGAAGATGTGTGTCTGAAATTATTGCAAGCGGTATTATTCCTGCAGGGATGGAAATGATGGACAAGGCGCTGATTCATGCTACGGATAATTTTGTGAAAGCAGGTTATCCAAGAGAAGCAGAATCAATGTTAATTGTCGAATTAGATGGTACTGAAACTGAGGTAGAAGAACTTATTGAAAAGGTAAGTAAAATTGCTAAAAAAAATAAATCATCTAGCATAAAAATAAGCAAAAATGAAAAGCAGAGATTAAAGTTTTGGGAAGGACGTAAGGCAGCCTTTCCTGCTTGTGGTGATATGGCACCAGACTACTATTGCATGGACGGTACAATTCCGAGAGGAAAATTAGCTGAAGTTTTAAGAGAAATCAGAAGATTATCAAAAAAATACAATCTACCTGTAGCAAACGCTTTTCATGCAGGAGATGGAAATTTACATCCTTTAATTATGTATGATGCCAATCAAAAAAATTCTTTGGAAAAAACAGAAAAATTTGGGGCTGATATTTTAAAGTATTGTGTAAAAGTTGGAGGCGTTTTGACCGGTGAACATGGAGTAGGAGTTGAAAAGAGAGAATTAATGTGTGAAATGTTTAATAATAATGACATTCAACAGCAAATTAAAATTAAAAAAGCTTTAGATGCAAGCTCATTATTAAATCCGGGAAAAGTTTACCCTATATTAAGAAAGTGTGCAGAAGAAGGGAGAGTACATGTCCATAGAGGAAAAACAAAATTCCCCGACATACCAAGATTCTGATTCTATAGAATATCCTCAAACTGAAAAAGAAGTTTCGGCTTTTATAAAAAAGTTTTATAAGTCAAACATCCCTATAGAAATATTAGGTTCAGGATCAAAAAAAAAACTAGGAAAGCCACTTCAGTGCGCAAAAAATCTAAGCTTGTCAAAGCTAAATGGAATTATCGAGTACTTACCTGAAGAGCTTTATATTAAAGTTAAAGCAGGAACTCCAATAAAAAAAATAGAAGAAGAGTTAAAAAAAAATAAACAACAATTAGCTTTTGAACCAATTGATTTTGGATATTTATTTAATGGAGAAAGTGACTACGGAACTGCTGGAGGACAGGTTGCCTGTAATATTTCGGGGCCACGAAGATTTAAGGTTGGAAGCGTTAGAGATCATGTTTTAGGTTTCAGGGGAGTTAATGGCAGAGGTGAAATTATAAAATCTGGTGGAGTGGTAGTTAAAAATGTTACTGGCTACGATTTGAGTAAATTAATGTGCGGCTCGTATGGAACTCTAGCAGCTTTAACAGAAATTAATTTTAAAGTTTTGCCAACTCCAGAAGATACTAAAACCTTAATTATTCATAATCAAAAAATTGAATCAGCTCTATATTATTTAGAAAAATCAGTAAGTTCTTCTAATGATATTTCTGGTGCAATTTTTTTACCAACAGAACCAAATATTCCTGGATGTGTAATGAATATTGAAAAAACTTTTGAATTAAACGATCTTAAACACGACGGATCAATTACTGCAGCTAGAATTGAAGGATCTAAAAGTTCAACTGATCAAAGAATTAAAAGTTTAATTAATGAGCTACAAATTGACAATTTAAATATTTCTGTTTTGGAAACACACCAATCTGAAATTTTTTGGAATAAAGTGAAAAGCTTAGAAATTTTTTTTCATTCAGAAAACAGTATAATTAGAGCAGTTATACCACCTTCAGAAGCAGCTAATTTAATTTACCAATTGTCAAATAAATTTAAGTACTATTTAGATTGGGGTGGAGCATTGATGTGGATAGAGGCTTTTCAGTTATCGGAAGAGATGTTTGAGTCAATAAGAAGAAAAACAGTTAAACTCGGAGGTTATGTCACGATGATAAAAAATTCTGCATATCTTCCTTATGTTGAAGATGTATTTACTATTAACAGAGATCTTTTTAACATATCTCAAAATATCAAAAAAAGTTTCGATCCTAAAAGAATATTGAACCCTGGAAAAATGTATACTGGTATATAAATGGAAACTAATTTTTCAAAAGAACAGTTAAAAGATCAAGATAATAAATCAGCTGAAAAAATTTTAAGAAAATGTGTTCATTGTGGATTTTGTAATGCTACTTGTCCCACTTATAAATTGCTAGGTGATGAATTGGATGGACCAAGAGGCAGAATATATTTGATTAAAGATATGTTAGAAAATAAAAAACCAGCCAGCGAAAAGATTGTAAAACATATAGATAGGTGTCTTTCATGCTACAGCTGTATGTCAACTTGCCCTTCAGGAGTAAATTATATGCATCTTATTGATCATGGAAGAAACCATATCGAAAAAACATATAAAAGACCTTTTGGTGAAAGATTTATCAGGGATTTTTTATCAACCGTTTTACCTAATCCAACCTATTTTAAAATTATAAGCTTTCTAACATTAATAGCAAAACCCTTTCAATTCATTTTTCCTAGGAAAATTAGAGAAATGATTGCTCTTATGCCAATAAGATTTCCAAAAAAAACACTTCCTAAAATGAATATTTATTCACCAGCAAAAAGAAAAAAACCTGTTGCACGCGTAGCTTTACTTGCTGGGTGTGTACAAAGAGTTATTTCTCCACAAATTAACGAAGCAACAATTAGATTATTAAATAGACATGGAATTGAAGTCGTAGTTCCAAAGGGTGTAGTCTGTTGCGGTTCATTAGATCATCATTTAGGAAAAAGCGATTTAGCTAAAGAAAAATTTAAAAAAAATATATCAATCTGGCATGAAGAATATTTAAAAAATGGATTAGATGCTATAATTTCAAATACATCTGGATGTGGAACCACTTTAAAAGATTATGGGTTCATATTTAGATCTGATAACGATTTTAAAAAAAAAGCTAAAAAAATTTCTGAATTAACAAAAGATATCACAGAATATTTAGATGAAAATGTTAAACTTATTTTTATTAATAACAAAGAAAATAAAAAAACTTATAAAATTGCTTATCATTCAGCATGCTCAATGCAACATGGTCAAAAAATTCACAAAGTTCCTATAGATTTAATAAAAAAAACAGGAAATGAAGTATATGATATTCCAGATGGACATCTTTGTTGTGGATCCGCTGGAACTTATAATTTACTTCAAAGTGATATAGCGAAAAAATTATTGAAAGATAAAGTTATTAATATTGAAAAATTAGATCCACAATTTATTGCCACGGGAAATATTGGATGCATTACTCAAATTTCAAATGGTACAAAAATTCCTATTTTGCATACTGTTGAACTGATTGATTGGTATACAGGCGGACCCAAACCTGAAGTTTTAAGAAAATTATGAAAAAAATATTAATTACAAGAAAGCTTATTAAATCAAGTGAAGAATATGCACAGAAAGTTTTTAATACTCAATTAAATGAACGAGATAAACTATTAACAAAAGATGAAATAATTCAAAAAAGTAGTGATTGCGATGGAATATTATCATCCATTACTGACAAATTTGATGCAGATCTTATTTCAAAACTTTCAAATAAAATTAAAATTATTTCTAATTTTGCAGTTGGTTATGGGAATATTGATATTGAGGCGGCATCAAAAAAAAATATTATTATAACAAACACTCCAAATGTATTAACAGATGCGACAGCAGAAATTGCAATTCTTGTTCTTTTAGGTGCTGCTAGGAGAGCAAAAGAAGGTATGGAGTGGGTAAAAAAGAAAAATTGGAAGTGGTCTTCAGATTTTTTAATGGGTAAACAATTAGCTGGTTCAAGATTAGGAATTCTAGGAATGGGTAGAATTGGTAGAGCTGTAGCAGACAGAGCTAGAAGCTTTGGAATGAAAATACATTATCATAACAGATCTAGATTAAATAAAGATTTAGAAAAAGATTCTATCTATCACAAATCTCTTGAGAGTTTATTATCTGTTTCGGATTTTTTCTCAATTAATTGTCCAGCTACAAAAGAAACGAAACATATTATTAATAATAAAACTATTAAATATTTTCCAGATGGTGCAGTAGTTTCAAATAGTGCT
>Ga0310344_10004737_pt1 | contig 10099 bp, 8 predicted proteins | sample HC15DNA20200_MG_FD_203801 | JGI IMG/M metagenome (GOLD analysis project Ga0310344, IMG submission 203801) | Marine microbial communities from station ALOHA, North Pacific Subtropical Gyre - HC15-DNA-20-200_MG | ecosystem: Environmental > Aquatic > Marine > Oceanic | place: Pacific Ocean: North...
ATATTGAAAAACATGGTTTGAGTAAAGGTTATATATCGCCGGTCGGTATCAACGGTTTCAGGGTGATAGCCGATGAATCTTTATTGCTCGGAAACGATTTTGCCGCGGGCGGCAATAAGAATGAAGTTCATTTAATTAATGTCAATTACCCACGAGATTTTAAGGCGGACGACGTCTCAGATGTGGCTCAAGCAACCGAAGGTCAAGGTTGTATAAAGTGTACTGATGAAAAACTTAAGATAAAGAAGGGTATTGAAGTGGGACATGTGTTTAAATTAGGAGATAGTTTCAGTAAAAGTATTGGAGCTACATTTGCTGATGAATCAGGTAGCTTGAAGCCGATAATTATGGGATGTTATGGAATTGGATTAGGCCGACTTCTTGCTGCAGCTATTGAACAACATAACGATGAAGATGGAATCAAATTCCCCGTTGCAATAGCGCCTTATCAGGTTCACTTAATTGCAATTGATGCAGGGAAACCTGAGATCTCTGAAATGGCTAAGCAAGTACAATCGGACCTTGAACAAGCCGGATTGGAAGTTTTATATGATGATAGAAATGAATCTGTGGGGGTTAAGTTTAAGGACGCTGATCTGATGGGTATGCCAATTCGTATTGTTGTTAGCTTAAGAAACCTTAAAGATAATGTCCTAGAGGTCAAAGCAAGGGATTCGGATCAACCTGAGAAGGTGCCATGTGAATCATTCGTTGAAAAGGTCAAATCGTTACTTACTGAGCGTGGTTTTTACGATCTGAAGGGCTAGTATATTTGCTGTTGGAAATGAGTTCTACCCTATGCTAGAATTCTCGCAATAATTAAAAATAGAGGAGTTCCAAATGGCACTGCCACCTAGGTTAAAGTTCGGTATATTTATGGCTCCATTTCATGCGCTGGGTGAAAATCCAAACTTATCGTATCATCGTGACTTGGAACTGATGGAATGGTTAGATCATCTTGGCTATGATGAAGCGTGGATAGGAGAACATCATAGTGCCGGCTGGGAAACTATTTCCTCTCCAGAATTATTCATCGCTGCTGCTGTTGAGAGAACAAAGACAATAAAGTTTGGGAGTGGTGTTAGTAGTTTGCCTTATCATCATCCATTGATGGTGGCAAATAGGTACATACAACTTGACCATCATAGTAGAGGTCGAGTTATGCTAGGGGTTGGCCCAGGAGCGTTAACGGGCGATGCTCACATGATGGGTATTGTGCCAACTGAACAAAGACCAATGATGCAAGAAGCAGCCTCTCTTATAAAGCGTTTGTGGACGGAAACTGAACCAATTACGCATAAGTCAAAATGGTTCACACTTGAGGAGGCACATGTTCATCTAAGGCCGTACACTCATCCACATCCACATATTGCAATAGCAGCGGTTCAGTCGCCCTCGGGCATGTTGACTGCCGGCAGGTTAGGCGCAGGTGTTTTGTCATTAAATGCGGTAGCTGATCGTGGTAAAGGCGTAGACGCTGCGAAGGTGACTCTAAAAGACTTTTGGAAGATTGCGGAAGAGGAGGCTGAAAAACATGGCAACACAATGAATCGAGAGGATTGGAGGATAGTTCTACACACTCATGTCGCTGACAGTAAAAAAGAAGCAATGAGGCAGATTAAAGAGAGAGCTTTATGGTATCAGCGCGATTACTTTGAGGATATATTAGGCACTCCTTCGCCGTATCCAAATGCATCCCGAGACCAATTAGTAGAAATGATGGTTGAAGGTGGCAATTGGGTGGTAGGAACACCTGACGATGTTGTTGAAGCCATACATAGGATCGATGAGATCTCGGGTGGTTTTGGTGGATATATGATTCAGGCGACAGAATGGGGCACAAGAGAAGAAGTACTCCGTAGCTATGAACTTATCGCTAGACACGTCATGCCTAAGTTCAAGGGTCAATTAGATAGTCTTGAATTTTCGGCGAAATGGTATTCCGACAAAAAGAAATTCTTTATGGATGAACGATCCCGGTCCATGGATATTTCACAAGCGGAGTATGATAAAAAAAAATAAATGGGTCTAATGGTCAGTAAAAATTAGATAGTTTATAAGAGAGCTGGAATAATTATTTTCTGGCTCTCTTAATATTAAGGAGAAAAGCATGTCAGGAAGGATGGAAAACAGGGTTGCAATTGTTACTGGTGGAGGATCTGGTATTGGTGGTGAAACCGCGGTTAGATTTGCCCAAGAAGGAGCTGCTGTTTTGATTGCAGACCTTGATCCTGATCGATCTACAAATATCATAGAAAAGATTAGAAGTTTTGGTGGCAGAGCTGAGTATAGCAAGTTAGACGTTCGTGTTCCTGATGATGCCAACAAGATGGTTTCTAAAGCAATAGAATGTTTTGGCAGCTTAGACACACTCGTTAACAATGTTGGTGGTGGCAAGGGCGATGATCTAATAAATGAACTTGATGAGGAAACATGGAATTTCAACTTTGATTTTGCTCTGAAGCCGACTTATTATTGTTGCCGTGCTGCGATGCCCAAATTGCTTGAGAGTGCCGAGGTGAGACCTGGTGCATCTATAGTAAACCTATCGTCAGTTAATGGCATGACCGGAATGGGCTTGCCGGCATATGCTGCAGCCAAGGCTGGCGTAGAAATGTTTACCAAGAACATAGCTATACAATATGGTAAAAAGGGTGTTCGGTCTAATATAGTTGCGCCTTACACAACCAGGACAGATTTTTGGAAACCTACGTTTGATGCAGATCCAGATTTGGCCCCTCGTCTTGCTGATATTAATCCAATGAGGCGTATTGGCAATCCTATTGACTTAGCGAATGCCATTTTATTTTTAGCATCTGATGAAGCTTCATTTATTAACGGCGCTCTCCTTCCAGTTGATGGTGGTTTTACAGCTGGCACAGATATATTTAGTCGTAGTGGTGGTGGAGATGAGGATGGGGCTGCTTTTTGGAGATCTCAAGCAGAGAGTGGTAATTTTCCAAAGTCATAACTCTTTCTTACTACGCGACTGTCTACAGTATTTCTAGTAAACAGATCTGTTAATGCCCTCTATACACTACTGGTTTCTATTTCCATAATATTGGTATTGTGCATATTTTCACTAAATACTTAATATTTCGCCATATAAGGGTTGCAAAATCGATTTAGTATTGCTTAACATAGTAAGTAACTAAGTGCATACTTACTAAATTGCTGTGGATGAATTTATATTAGGTGGAATATACAAAAATGAAGAGATTGTTTACATCGATAACTTTACTTGTCGCGTTAGGCTTGATCTTCTCAGTCGCATGTTCTTCGGAAGCCGAAGTAATCGTTGAGGAGAAGATAGTTGAGGTAGAGAAGGAAGTAATAAAAGAAGTAGAAGTGGCGTCATCCCCAGGAAAGCTTGTAATTTACTCAGGCAGAAAGGAATCCTTGGTTGGACCGATAATCGAACAGTTTAAGGCAGCAAGTGGGATCGAGGTAGAGGTTAAATATGGTAGCACTGGTGAAATAGCAGCTACACTGTTGGAAGAAGGCAAAAATTCACCAGCGGATGTATTTTTTGCTCAGGATCCAGGAGGTTTGGGTGCTATAGCCAATGCTGGCATGTTTACTAAGCTTTCTGCTGAAATCTTAGGATTAGCTCCTGATTGGGCTCAATCACCAGACGGCTTATGGGTAGGAATATCCGGTCGAGCTCGTACACTCGTATACAGTACAGCAGATTTAGATGCAGCTGATATGCCAGAAACATTACAAGGTTTGACTGACCCAAAATGGAAAGGCAAGATTGGATGGGCTCCTACAAATGGATCCTTCCAGGCTATGGTCACAGCAATGAGAGTGATTTGGGGAGAGGAAGAGACAAAGACTTGGCTTCAGGCAATAAAGGATAATGAAGCTCAGGTATATCCAAAGAATACTCCTCAAGTTGCGGCAGCAGCAGAAGGTGAAATACTTGTTGGTCTCGTAAATCACTACTACTTGCACAGATTTTTAAGCGAAGAGGGAGATGAGTTTGGCGCAAGAAACCATCACCTTGCAGGTGGTGGTCCTGGTTCTCTTGTGATGGTTGCGGGCGGAGGAATTTTATCTACTGGAAAAAACCAAGATAATGCAGAAAAATTCTTCCATTTCATGCTTTCAACTGTTGCTCAGCAGTATTTTGCTGGACAAACATACGAGTATCCGTTGGTGGAAGGCGTGAAAACTAACCGAATTCTTACACCGATGGAAGAGATTAATAAACCTGACATTGATATGGCTCAGCTAGAAGATTTAGCTGGAACTCAAACAATGTTGCGAGATTTAGGAATACTCGAATAATTTCTGGAGGGATACCCAGTACAAAATAAAAACCGTTCCTCCATTTTCTATGGGGCCTATACTTTATTATCCACAGCCAGCAAAGGTATAGGCCCTTTACCTATTTCTATACTAATTCCTTGTATTTTGATAGGAGCTGCGATGATGCTTCCTTTTGTATATCTGATAGTAAGGGCTTTTGATGCATCTGATTTGGCTTGGCAATTGCTATTTAGATTCAAAACTCTACATACTTTATTTAACACGCTCGTGTTAACAATAGGTGTCGTGTTTGTATCGATTTTAATTTCATTGCCAATGGCGTGGCTAACAGTGCGCACTGATTTGCCTTTAAAAAGATTATGGTCGGTGCTGGCTGCATTACCAATTGTAATTCCAAGTTATGTCGGAGCTTTCTTGTATATAACGATATTTGGTCCAAAGGCTTTATTCCAACAATTCCTAGAAGTCATTTTTGGAATCGAAAGAATCCCAAGTTTTTACGGGCTGTCTGGAGCCGTAATCGTTCTTTCGCTTTTAAGCTATCCATATATTTATTTAATAGTTCGGTCTTCAATATCTAATATTGATTCTTCAATAGAAGACTCAGCACGCTCTTTGGGAAGAAGCAGTTTTAAGACCTTTATGACAGTCACGCTCCCAATGCTTAGACCTGCGTTAGCAGCTGGAGCGTTACTAGTAGCTCTGTATGTAATTAGTGATTTTGGAGCAGTATCATTAATGAGGTATCCGACGTTCACATGGTCGATATATCAACAATATCAGGGTGCTATTGATCGCTCAGCTGCAGCTTTGCTATCAATCTTGCTTCTATTGTTTTCTGTCGTTATTTTGTATCTGGAGCAGAAAAGCAGGGGAAGGATTAAATACCATAGATCTGGAGCTGGCATATCGAAAAGACTTTCGTTGATCAGGCTGGGTAAATGGAAATGGCCTGCAGTAATTTTTTGTGCGTTGGTTATAAGTTTTTCACTATTATTGCCTGGTTCAGTCTTGTTATATTGGCTGGTTAGAGGCGTAAGTTATGGAGAGACAATAGCGTCAGCCTGGTCTAGTGCTTTAAATTCGATATACGCTTCAGGTCTCACAGCAATAATTGCAGGCCTAATAGCTATACCGGTGGCAGCCTTTATTGTGCGTTTTCCGGGTAGGATTGCTCGATTGTTCGAATCGATAAGTTATGTTGGTTATGCCTTGCCTGGGATAGTTATCGGATTGTCTCTTGTATTTTTTGGAGTGAGGTATGGAGGATTCCTTTACCAGACTATTTTGATTCTTGTATTTGCATACATCGTTTTATTCTTCCCGGTTGCAATGGGGTCTGTGAGATCATCGTTTGCACAAATTAGGCCATCTTATGAGGAGGCAGCTAAAGGTTTGGGTCGATCAAACATAGGGGTTATGTATTCTGTAACTTTGCCATTAGTCAGATCTGGGGTAATTGTAGCTATGGCTTTAGTATTTTTAATAACTATGAAGGAATTAACAGCAACACTAATTTTGGGACCACTTGGATTTAAAACGTTAGCCACTCAGGTATGGTCTTTTACATCAGAAGCATTCTTTGCAAAAGCTGCATTCCCTGCTTTATTGATAATATTACTATCATCTATTCCAACAGCATTCATTATGTATAAAAATCGAGATCTTAGATTATGAACAATATAGTTCTTTTATGCGATAAATTAATCAAATCTTTTGGGGAAACTGTTGCTCTAAATCAAACCAAAATTGAACTTTTTAATGGAGAAATATTAGCTATTCTTGGACCAAGTGGCTGCGGAAAAAGCACCCTATTACGGGCTATTGCTGGATTTGAGAATATCGATAGTGGAGATATCACTATAAATGGAAAAACGGTTTCTAGTAGAGATAAATTTACTCCAGCAGAAAAGCGTAGAGTTGGAATGGTTTTTCAGGATTATGCATTGTTTCCACATTTAACTGTAGAAGATAACGTAGGCTTCGGCACCAAATCCAGCTCTAAAAGCGACAAAGCTTCTTTAGTGAAACAAATGCTTAAATTGGTCGAGTTAGATGGAATGGAGGGAAGATATCCTCATGAATTGTCCGGTGGGCAACAACAACGAGTAGCCGTTGCCAGAACTTTGGCTGCCAATCCAGTAACAATTTTACTTGATGAACCATTTAGCAATCTTGACGCCACAATGAGAACTGAGATACGCAATACTGTTAGACAAGCTTTGCAGGGTAGGGGTGTGGCTACCATCATTGTCACTCATGATCGTGAGGAAGCCTTTACAATTGCTGATAGGGTGGCAGTTATGAATTCAGGTCAAATTGAACAGGTCGACACTCCTGAAAATATGTATAGGTCTCCAGTCTCAAAATTTGTTGCTAGTATGACAGGCACAGCAAACTTTATGCCTGCAATAATTACTTCAAATAGAGCGGTAACCGAATTAGGCAAGTTTCAATGGGTCAGTCCTACTAATGGAATTGTGGAAGGTGATGAAGTTGAATTGTTAGTTCGGCCGGATGACTTTCTTGTTTTGCCGAACCCAAATGCCTCAGTTACCGTGACCTCTAGAGAGTATAGAGGTGATGCTATGGTGTTATCAGTCGAGTTAGGTTCAGGTAATACAATCCAGTGTAGACAAGGCCCTTATTCAGATTTACCAGTAGGAACTTCGGTTGACTTGGTTCCATCTCGTAGCGCGCCATTTGTAGCTTTTTAACCTTCACAACCCGCTTTTTAAGAACGGCTCTATACTTTCTATAAAACCTATCGGATTGTCAGTGGTGACTAAATGTCCAGCTCCGTTAACTGTCACCTCGCTAGCATTTTGCATGCGTGAAACTAATTCAGTAGCCGTCTCTGCAGTCACCACATCACTTTCAGATCCTCGTACAAAAAGAGTCGGACAAGTTATTGATTCAAGTGATTCCCAAAGTTCCATACGATCTTTTTCGGTCTGTTCATATCTTGAGTTTTGATGCTTTAGGACAGGATCATATTTCCATGACCATCGACCATCGGCATGTTGCTTTGCGTTACGCATCACGCTGGCTATAAGCTGATCCTTGGTTCTGTCAGGTCTGAAAGCTTGCACTACCGAAACCATTTCCTCAATCGAGTCAAAATAATCTTTGTTTTCCACAAATTTACGGACGCGTTGTACCCCTGATTCTTGTAAACGTGGAGCAACATCTATAATCACGAGCCCACTCACAAGTTTTTGGTTAGACGCAGTGTATTTATATCCGATTGTTCCACCTAAGGAGAGGCCAATAATTATTACAGGGGCAGAATTAGTTTTGATAACGAAATTTTCTAAGTCTTTCTGCATCGCCTCTCTCGTATAGTCTTCATCATCGGACCAATCAGATTCACCGTGTCCACGGAAGTCGAGAGCCAAAATATGAAATCGATCAGCAAGAGAAAGTGATACAAAATCGAAACTGTGGGCACTTTGAGCAAATCCATGTAGAAGTACAACAGTCGGTTTTGCAGGGTCACCCCATTCTAAGAAATGTAGCTTTAAGCCATTTACCTCTATGTGCCTGTCTATCGGGTTCCAGCATTTTGTAAATGGTATACCTATCTTCTGAGCGGATTGATGCAATGATGAATTTTTAGGATCAACTGACATGCCACTAAGTTTAGTTTATTTCTTTAACTTTTTGTCCTATCTGAACAAACTCTTTATTTACAAAAATGAATATGATGGATAAAGCTGCAACAAGGATTCCTCCTAACATAACCGTGAAAGGTGCACCTAGAGCCAGTCCTATTAAACCAGCTTGGACCCCTCCCAAAAGCATCAGGCTCCAATTTATTCCATATAGTGCCATGACTCTTCCTCGTAATTCAGAAGGAACCATTTGTTGCAAAGCCGCCATAGTAGAAATCATGTGGAGTGAGGTAAAAAACCCAGTCGTTAACATCAACACTATACCTAAAGTATATGAGCCAGTTAACTCAGCTAACAAACCGAAGATAGCAATGGATATTCCACTTAAACAGCATGCAGTTAAAATGAAAGTGCCCGACGGTAAGACTGTTTTTCTGGTTGCAATAAATAATGAAGCTAAGACACTACCGACACCAGAACAAGCTAACAACACTCCTTGGCCTCCTGCGCCAACCGAAAAAATATCTACTGCAAATATAGGCATTAACAAAATATAGCTACCACCGAAAAAGCTGGAAAACATTGCTAGTCCTATTAGGTATCTAAACTCTGGTTTTTTGAAAACATATTTCAAACTGTCTTTGACTTGATCAGTCAGTTTGGTTTGAGATTGATTGTCACCGTCTTCTTTGCTGATACCTGTTAATGGCAACAATAAAACTGCCATCATCGTAAAGCCTACTGCACTGAATATGAAAACTACCGACGTACTGGTTAAAGCTATTAAGAAACCGGCTACAGCAGGGGCAATAATTCTAACTGACTGCCATATCGAAGCATTCATTGCTACAGCACTGGTTAAAGACTTTTCATTTACGAGTTCTGGATAGAAAGCCTGTCGTGAGGGTAGATCGAATGCACTCACTGAGCCTGCGATTACTGCGATAACTAGAATGTGCCAAATCTCAACGACTTCGAAAATAGTTAAGATAGCCATGATTATAACTAAGCTCGCCAAAATAATTTGTGAACCTATCATAATCAACTTTTTGTTTACTCGATCTGCGTATGCCCCGCCGATTAACGTTAATATAAACGACGGTGCAGCATTTGCAGCTCCCACCAATCCTAAAAATAAAGTGGAATCATTGATTTGATGTATTAACCACAGCTGCGCAAAATAAGTGAGGTTATATCCAGATACAGAAGCAAACGCACCTAACCAATATATGCGATATTGAGTTGATTGGAATGCAGTAGGTATGTTGAAAATGGTTTTCAATATTTTGGAGTATCGACTTTAGGCGCTATTCCACCGTCACAGTTTAAGTTTGAACAGAGAATTAGATTTTTGAATCTTTTATCAAACATCATATAAAACTTCTTATACTTTTCCTTCATCAATAAACTAACCTGTTTCCTTTACTTAGATTATGTCGAGCACAAAGAATTTGTATGTTTTTTGGATCTTTTGAAGACCCTTTCAATGAAAAAGGTATCTTATGATCAAAATGAAGATTATCCGTTTCACCACAAATTACGCATTTACCCCCATCCCTGACAAAAACTTCTTGCATTACCTCTCCAGGGATATATCTGTTATGTGCTATGTCAATATTTTCAGATTCTTCTGGAACAAAGTCGTCAAAGTTTGGTTTCAAAAGAAATTTAAAAACATTTCTTTTACCGTCATGCTCAGTAAAACCATCAATCAAATCATAGAAACCCATATCAACCCATATACCACGTCTCATCTTTCTATAAACTTTAATTTTTGCTGGTTCCCTCTTACCTTCTTTAAACTGTTCTACTGCTTGAAGGAATTTTCCGTTTTGTGTGAGAGTGCCTGATAAATTTGCTATTGGTTGATCAACTAGTTTTTTTGCTCCTTTGGAACTCCATATTTGTCATGTCCCTCATATTTAATGACTCCATCTTCAAGCATCTCATCTGAATAAGGTGCGTTTTTTAATGTAGACATCAATACAATTGAATATGAACCTTGTATACCAAAATTCATGCCTGCTTGGACAGTTATGCCTCCCTCATTCATAACCAATTGGTTGTATTTTATTAGGGTCATATAATTATCTGTTCAAAATTACTCTACCGTAACTGACTTGGATAAATTTCGAGGTTTGTCTACATTTCTACCTAATTTTATTGCAGTAAAGTATGAGAATAGTTGTAAAGGAATGCATGTTAATAGA
>Ga0310344_10004738_pt1 | contig 10098 bp, 9 predicted proteins | sample HC15DNA20200_MG_FD_203801 | JGI IMG/M metagenome (GOLD analysis project Ga0310344, IMG submission 203801) | Marine microbial communities from station ALOHA, North Pacific Subtropical Gyre - HC15-DNA-20-200_MG | ecosystem: Environmental > Aquatic > Marine > Oceanic | place: Pacific Ocean: North...
CTGAAGGTCAAAGAAGATATGTAGAAAGCCTTTCTGCATATGCCAGACAATTTTTAGATAAAATGAAAAAACCTAAAGTTGATTTAATCGAAGGATTAAGTCCTGCTATATCAATAGAGCAAAAAAACACATCTAAGAATCCAAGATCAACTGTTGCTACTGTAACAGAAATATATGATTACATGAGAGTTCTTTATGCTAGAGCTGGAACACCCTATTCTCCATTTACTGGTAAACCAATAAAATCCCAAAGTGTTGCTGAAATAGTCGATAAAATTAAAAATTTACCAAAAAAAAATACGATTTATTTATTAGCTCCAATAGTTAGAGGAAGAAAAGGAGAATATAAAAAAGAAATCATAAGTTATAAAAGAAGAGGATTTCAAAGAGTCAAAGTTGATGGAGAATACTATGATATTGATAAATTTCCTAATTTAAATAAAAAGATAAAACATGATATTTCCATTGTTATAGATAGAATAATAATCAATAGTGATCTCGGCAATAGACTTGCTGAAGGAGTTGAAACTGCTCTTAATTTAGCGGATGGTTTAATTTTTGTAGAATATGAAAATGAAACTTTACCTAAAAAATATAGAAAAACTGAAAAAATAATTTTTTCATCAAAATTTGCCTGTCCTGAGAGTGGTTTTACTATTGAAGAAATAGAACCAAGACTATTTTCATTTAATAGTCCATATGGAGCTTGTGAGGAATGTGAGGGCATAGGTGTAAATTTAAATGTGGATCCAAATCTTGTTGTACCAGACTCCAGAAAAAGTATTCAGGATGGTGCTGTTGAACCTTGGTCAAAATCTACTACTTTATATTATGCACAAACATTATCTTCTATAGCAAAACATTATAAATTTTCACTAAACGATCCCTGGAAAAAACTTCCAAAAAAAATTCAAGATATAATTTTATATGGATCTGATGATGAGGAGATAAAATTTAATTATGATGATGGTTATGAAAAATATTCTACAAAAAAAACTTTTGAAGGTGTGGTTAATAACCTTGAAAGAAGATATCTAGAAACTGACAGTGAATGGAAAAGAGAAGAAATTTCTCAATATCAAAGTGAAACTGATTGTGAAAAATGTAAGGGTTTGAGGTTAAAAGACGAAGCTTTGTGTGTAAAAATTGATAATCTAAATATAAGCGAAGTTACAAAAAAATCTATATCAGATTCTAAAAAATGGTTTTCTGGCCTGGATGAAAAATTAAATGAAAAGGAGAAGAAAATAGCACAACACATATTAAAAGAAATTAACGAAAGATTAGATTTTTTATTAAATGTTGGTTTAGATTATTTAACATTATCAAGAGAATCTGGAACATTATCCGGAGGCGAATCACAAAGAATAAGACTGGCTTCACAAATAGGTTCTGGTTTAACCGGAGTAATTTATGTCCTGGATGAACCTTCTATAGGATTACATCAAAAAGATAATGTAAAATTGATTAATGCTTTAAAAAGACTCAGAGATTTGGGAAATACTGTAATTGTTGTTGAGCACGATACCGAAACAATGGAGAACGCTGATCATATTATAGATTTAGGACCTGAGGCTGGCGTAGATGGAGGCAAGATAATAGCCCAAGGTGAAATTAAAAAAATTAAGGATAATAAAGAAAGCATTACAGGAAGTTATCTTTCAAAAAAAAGAAATATAACAATTCCAAACAAAAGAAGGTCAGCAAAAAATGGTAGATTTTTTGAAATTATAGGAGCAACAGGTAATAATTTAAAAAATGTTAATCTTAAAATTCCTTTAGGAACTTTTACATGTGTGACTGGAGTTTCCGGTAGTGGCAAATCTACACTTGTGGTTAACACTTTATATAATGCACTTAATTTAATGCTTAATAATAATAAATCTCGAAAGATACCAAAACCATTTAAAAATTATAAAGGTATGGAGCAAATTGACAAAATTATAGATATAGATCAATCACCAATTGGAAGAACTCCAAGATCTAATCCTGCTACTTATACAGGCGCTTTTGGTCCAATAAGAGATTGGTTTGCAAATTTACCTGATTCAAAGGCAAGAGGTTATAAAGTTGGAAGATTTTCTTTTAATGTAAAAGGTGGTAGATGTGAATCTTGCGAAGGTGATGGAGTAATCACTTATGAAATGCATTTCCTACCTGATGTTTATATAGCTTGTGATGTTTGTAAAGGAAGTAGATATAATCGAGAAACTCTTGAAATTAAATTTAAAAACAAAAATATTGCTGATGTATTAAATATGACTGTTGATGAAGGATGTGTTTTTTTTGAAAATATTCCTGCTGTAAGATCAAAATTGCTTACTTTGAAAAAGGTAGGACTTGGTTACATAAAAGTTGGCCAACAAGCAACTACTCTATCTGGTGGTGAAGCTCAAAGAATCAAGCTTGCAAAAGAATTGTCAAAAAGGTCCACTGGTAGAACAATGTATATATTAGATGAACCAACTACTGGTCTACATACTCATGATATAAAGAAACTATTAGAAATACTTCAAACTTTTGTCACTCAAGGAAATACTGTAATTGTAATAGAACATAATTTGGATGTTATTAAGACAGCAGACTGGATTATTGATATGGGTCCTGATGGTGGAGTAAATGGAGGGCAAATTATAGCTGAAGGAAATCCTGAAAAAATAAGCGAAATAGAGGGTAGTTATACTGGAAATTTCTTAAAAAATATTATCAACAACAAGTATAAAAAAATAGCTTAGATTTGACAGAGAAAGTGATATAATTATTTTATGGTTTCAATATTACAGTCATTATCCAAAACTATTCATCTGTCTATAGTGTTAGCTATACTATTGTTTTTGGGCCTATTTTTTGGTGGTGGAGATATTGCTTTTGATCAACTTTTTTGGAGCTGGTTATTTAGATATTTCCATGTATTAGCAGGTGTTATGTGGATTGGATTGCTTTGGTACTTAAATTTTGTGCAAATTCCCAGCATGCCAAAAATTCCAGATGAACAAAAACCTGCTATTGGTAAAGTTATAGCTCCTGCCGTACTTTTTTGGTTTAGATGGGCGGCTTTAGCAACAATAGTAACTGGTTTAATAGTTGCTACATTAAACGGATATGTTCATCAGGCAATGACTTTAGGTATAGGAAGTGGCGGTGGTAAAAATACTGCTATTGGTATTGGAATGTGGTTAGGTTTAATAATGGCTTATAATGTTTGGTTTATTATTTGGCCAAACCAAAAAAAAGCGCTTGGTATTGTTGAATGTACTCCCGAAGAAAAACCTAAAGCAGCTAGAACAGCCATGCTTACTTCTAGAATAAATACTCTTTTATCATTACCAATGTTACTCTCAATGGTAATGGCGCAAAATTTATACTAATTTATATCCTCGGTATCTTTTAATACACTTTTTTGAGATACGTTTGTGTAATTTAAAATTGGCGTTGCAACAAATATTGATGAATAAGTTCCTATTATAACACCAATTATCATAGCAAAAGAAAAACCCTTTAAAATTGCTCCACCAAAAATGAAAATAGAAATTAAAGCTAACAATGTAGTTACTGATGTTATTAATGTTCTAGATAAAGTATCATTAGTAGATATATTTGAAATGTCTAAAATAGAAATACTAGAATATTTTTTAAGATTTTCTCTTATTCTATCAAATATAACTACTGTATCATTCATAGAATAACCAACTATAGTAAGAATTGCAGCAACTATTGATAAATTTACTTCAAACGAGAAAAAAGAAAATAAACCCACGGTTATTATAACATCATGAACTAATGCAATAATTGCTGCGAGACTAAACTGCCATTCAAATCTAATCCAAATATAAAAAAGCATAGCAGCCAATGAAAGACTTATTGCCAATATTCCTGCTTTTAATAATTCATTGCTGACTTTAGGCCCTACATTTTCCACTCTTCTAAAATTGATTTTTTCTCCTAGATTTGAAGAGAGTTTATCATTAATAGATTTGATGAAATCAGGATTATTGGTTTCTGTTTTTTCTATTTTAACTAAAAAGTCACCATCTTTTCCAAAATTCTTAACGGTAACATCTCCTAATTCCATTTTTAATAATGCTTTTCTTATTTCTGTAATATTTAAATTTGGATTTTCTGATCTAATTTCAATTAAAGTTCCTCCCTTAAAATCTACACCTAAGTTTAATCCTTTAAATATTAGAAAAAAAATTGAAAAAATAATTAAGATAAATGAAAAAATATTCATTTTTTTGTAATAGTTTGAAAAAATTATATTTTTTTTAATATTTAAATTCATATTATAATTTGTTTATTTTTATTTCTCATTGCGTAAAAGGATGAAAGGTGTCGTGCAAAGAAATATGCTGTGAATAAAGTGGTCAAAATTCCTATTCCTAAAGTTACAGCAAAGCCTTTAACTGGTCCCGACCCTAAGAAAAAAAGTATAATAGCTGAAATTAATGTTGTTATATTTGCATCTAATACTGCTGATTGTGCTTTCTTATAACCTGTATCAAATGCATGGATTATTGATTTTTCGATTTTTAATTCTTCTTTTATTCTTTCAAATATAAGAACATTTGCATCTACGGCCATTCCAACTGTTAATATTACCCCTGCTATACCTGGTAAAGTTAAAGTAGCTTCCAAAATAGTTAAAATGCCTACGAGAAGTATTAGGTTAACAATTAAAGATACATCCGCGATTATTCCTAGCTTTTTATATTTTAACAACATATAAAAAATAACTAATATAAATCCTATTAATAGAGATACACTTCCAGCTTTAATTGAATCTTCTCCTAGGTCTGGACCCACTGATCTTTCTTCAATTATATTTAACGGAGCTGGTAGAGCTCCTGATCTAAGTAACAATGCAAGATCAGTAGCGGTTTGAAATGTAAAATCACCTGTTATTACTCCAGTTCCTCCAAGAATAGGTTCTCTTATAACTGGTGCGCTTAAAATTTTATTGTCCAATACTATAGCAAGTCTTTTCCCGACATTGTTTGAAGTAGTTCTCCCAAATTTCTTTGCCCCGACTCGATCCATTGAAATATTAACTGTGGCTTCATTAGTCTGGCTATCAAAACTTGGTTTAGCTGAAATTAAGTTATCTCCACTGAACATAACTCTCTTACTTATTTTAAGTTTATTATCGCTATTTTCGAAATATAAAATTTCAGAACCAAATGCATCTTCTTCTTCGGCTACTAATCTAAATGATAAATTTGCTGTTTTTCCTAAAAGATTTTTAATTCTATTAGGATCATTTAGTCCAGGCAATTCAATAAGTATTCTATCATTGCCCCTTTTTAAAATTGTAGGTTCATTGGTGCCCACTTCATCAATTCTTCGTCTTACTATCTCTAGAGATTGGTCTAATGTAGATTTTTTAATTTCTATTAAACCATATTTAGAATATTTGATATCTATTTTATTATTATCAATAAGATACTCCATCTCGAAAGATCTATATTGAGGATAATAAACATTGATTGAATTTTCTTCTTTATTATTAAATATTGTTTCAAACTTAGTTATGGAGCTTTCATCTAACAATATTTTTATAGAGTTGTCTAAAAGTATTAAGTTTTTATATTTTATACTCTCCTTCTTAAAGATTTTTTTTAAATCTAAAAGTTTTTGTTGTAAATTTTGGTTAACTATTGGATCTGAATTTACTTCTAAAAGCAAATATGAGCCACCCTGTAGATCTAAACCTAGATTAATTCTCTTTGAGAAAAAATTATCATTACTAATCTTAAAAAAGTTTGAAAGTGAAAATATTGATATAGAACATATTATGAAGTAGATTATAAATATTTTTAATTTTGAAAAATATAGCACTAAACTTACTTATTCTTTTTTACAGCAGGATTATTCAATAAACTTTGAACAGTAGATTTTATAACTTTTACGGTAACATTCTCCGAAATTAATAAATCAATTTTATCATCATCATAAACTTTCTCTACTCTCCCTACCATACCGCCTGATGTAATAACTTCATCACCTCTCTTTAGAGCAGAAACCATAACTTTATGTTCTTTAATTTTTTTTTGTTGGGGTCTTATCAAAAAAAAATAAAAGATAACAAAAATAAGTATTAATGGTATAAACTGTGCAAAACCTGATCCTGACATTTTTACTCCTAAATTTTTAATATGATTATACTAAATAAAAAAAATAAACAATAATAATTATTCAATTACTTTTAAATTTTGCATGTATGGATGAAGAACCTCTGGAATTTTAATGCTACCATCTTTTTGCTGGTAATTTTCCATTATTGCAATCAAAGTTCTGCCTACGGCCAAACCTGATCCATTCAATGTTGCTAAATAATTGGTCTCATTATTACTATCTTTAAATCTAGCTTTCATTCTTCTTGCTTGAAATTGACCGCATGATGAGCAGCTTGATATTTCTCTATATTTGTTTTCGGAAGGTATCCAAACTTCTAAGTCATAAGTTTTTTCTGCACTAAAACCCATATCACCAGTCGAAAGTAAAATGGTCCTATAAGGTAGTTTTAGTCTATTTAAAATTTCCTGGGCACATTTTAGCATACGATCTAACTCTTTATTTGCTTCAATAGGATTTGTTATACTAACTAATTCAACTTTATAAAATTGATGTTGCCTAATCATTCCTTTCGTATCTTTTCCATAACTTCCAGCTTCTTTTCTAAAACAAGCTGTTGAAGCAACAAATCTTAATGGGAGTTCAGTATTTTTTAAAATAGTATCTCTAACCATATTTGTTAAAACTACCTCGGCGGTAGGGATAAGAAATTTTCTATATTTTTCATTTTCGCTATTAATTTCGAACTGATCAGTTTCAAATTTGGGTAACTGTCCAGTACCATACATTGTGGATTCGTTAACAATAAGTGGAGGAGAAATTTCATTATATCCAAATTCATTTGTATGTGTATCAAGCATAAAATTCGATATAGCCCTCTCTAAAAGAGCTATTTTATTTTTTAAAAAAACAAATCTGCTACCAGAAGTTAATGAAGCAGTATCAAAATCAATTTGCTTTAATTTTTTTCCAACCTCTTCGTGAGAAAGGGGTTTAAAATCAAATTTTGGAACCTCGCCTGTCCTGTTTATTTCTTTATTAAATTTCTCATCCTTGCCAACAGGTACATCGTCTTGAGCTATGTTTGGCATTGAATCTAAATGAAGATTTAATTCTTTTTTTAAGTTATTTTGTTCTTTAATAATCTTTTCTATTTCACCTGAAATTTCCTTGGATTTTTTAAATAAACTTTTATCTTTCTTTTGAGATATTATTTTTTTTTCTTGTTCAAGCTTTTCTTTTTTTTGGATTAATTCTCTATTTTTTTTGTCTAGGTTTAATAATGATTTTAAATCTATTTTGATATTTCTATCTAATAATTTTTTTGAGTAAAGTTCAGAATTTTTTCTTATTAATTTAATATCATGCATTATTTTTTTTCTTTTCAATTAATTTTACAGATAATATAGATAATTCATAAAGAATTAACAAAGGTATTCCTAATCCTATTTGAGTAATAGGGTCAGGCGGAGTAAGTATAGCAGCAATTGAAAAAATAATAATCACAACATATTTTCTTCTTCTTTTTAAATAAGCCGAATCAATAAAGCCAATTCTAGCCAACAGACTCAATAACACAGGCAATTGAAAACTTAATCCAAAAGCAAAAATTAAACGCATTATTAGTGATAAATATTCATTAACTTTTGCTTCTAACTGGATTGGTAAATTTCCAAAATCAGCTTGAGTTTCAAAACTTAGAAAAAATTTTATTGCTAATGGCATTATTAAATAATAAACAAGCATACCTCCTAACAAAAATAAAGTTGGAGTTGCAATTAAATAAGGTAACAATGCTTTTTTTTCATCTTTATATAATCCAGGTGCTACGAACTTCCATATTTGGGTTAAAATAATTGGACTAGTAACGAAGAAAGCAGAAAAAAATGCTACTTTTAAATAAGTTATAAAAGTTTCATGCAAAGCAGTAAAAATCATTCTTCTTTCGACACCATCATTTTTTACTGCATCCGCATATGGTGATATAAGAAAACTGTAAATTTCCTCAGAAAAATAGTAACAAAAAATGAAAAATAGAAATAAAAAAATTATTGATTTTACAAGTCTTGATCTTAATTCAGTTAAGTGTTCAACAAATGTAGCTTGTTTAATTTTATTATCATTCATCTTCTTTAATATTTTTATTTAAATTTGGATTTTCTTTATTAAGAGAATCATTTTCATCAAGATCGACGCTTACATCGTTAAAATCCTTTTGCATCTCATTAAAATAATTTTTGAATGATCCAATCCATCCACCAATCTTTCTAATCATTATAGGAAAATCTTTAGGTCCAATAATTAATATAGACAACACCACAATAATCAGTATTTCAAACCATCCTATTTGTGGCATTTTAAATTAGTTTTTGTCTGAATTTTGATCTTCGCTAGTTTTATCTTGTGTTGAAGAAGTGCTTGACTGGTCTTGTGTCGGATCTTTCATGCCCTTTTTAAAACTTTTTATTCCTTTAGCAACATCACCCATTAAATCAGATATTTTTCCTCTTCCGAATAGAAGAACAACCAGAACTACTACTATAGCAATTTGCCAAAAACCTATACTCATAGAAAAATTATATACAATTTTAAGACCGAATTAAAGATACTTTTTATTCATCTTCTGGCTTTAATGATTTGTTTAACATATCGTCAATATTGCTATAGATATTCTCTTTTTTATCATTCATTTGCTCCTTATAAAATTTCCCAGTTCCAAAAATCGAAGTATCAATGTTTGAATTGTCAATTAAGCCAGCTGAAGTAAGTTCTTCAATGTTTGGTAAATCTGATAACTTTTGTAAATTAAAGTGACTTAAAAAATCATCTGTTGTAACATATTGAATTGGTTTTCCGGGTATATCTTTTCGTCCTGCTGGTCTAACCCAATTTTGTTCAAGTAATATCTCCAAGGCTCCTGTTGCAAATGCTACACCACGAATTTCTTCGATTTCTGAACGTGTAACTGGTTGATGGTATACAATAATTGATAGTGTTTCTATTGCAGCCTTGGATAATTTTTTTTTTGCACTTGATTGCAAATTCATAAATTTTGAAATCTTTGTAGCAGTTCTAAATGACCATTTATTTGCAATACAAACTAAATTTATTCCACGATTTTCATATTGTTTTTCTAGAGATTGTAATGCTTTAGGAACATTAATTCTTTTCTTTAACTTTTCCTGAATACTTTCCACATCTAATGGTTCCTCGGCTGCAAATAAAATTGCTTCTACCTGTTTTTCTTCTTGAGTTATACTTGTTGGAAATTTAATAATTTTTAGTTCGTTTTTTTTACTCATTTTTATCTTTAATTAATAGTTTGCCAAAATTTTTTTTTTGCATAATACTAATTATTCCTTCTCTGGTAAGTTCTAAAGAGGCGGAAAATAAACCCGAGAAACCAGATTTTTTTAATTGAGAACTTTTCTTAAATTCAGCGGGTATTAAATTAGCAATATCTTTCCATTCTTTTAAATTACTTAAATTGTTTTTAATAATTTCTATTCCTTGTTCTGTTGTGCATACAGGTAATTTAGGTATGTTAATTGATAAAAAATTTTTTCTCATTGTATGATTAGAATACGATTTTAATAATTCATACAAAGTAACTGAATATTCGGACTTACTTTTCATTTTGACCCCTCCCTTCATTCCTCTCATATATATATTTAAACCTAGTCTATCTTTTTTTAACAATTGATCAGAAAGCAATCTTATAAGTTCTAGTTTTTTGAGCTGCAACTTAAGTCTTTCAGCAACCTCTGTAGCCTTAAAGTCGTCCTCATCATCATCTGGTAATAATAATTTAGATTTCAAATAGGCCAGCCAAGTTGCCATTAGTAAATATTCTGAAGCAATATCGAGGCTTATTCTTTTTGTACTATTAATAAATTCTATAAACTGATCAGCCAATTGAGTTATTGAAATATTTGCTAAATCTACTTTTTGAGTTTTAGCTAAATCAAGTAATACATCAAGTGGCCCGGAGTAATTATCAATATCAATTTTTAATGTTTCGTTATT
>Ga0310344_10004739_pt1 | contig 10097 bp, 11 predicted proteins | sample HC15DNA20200_MG_FD_203801 | JGI IMG/M metagenome (GOLD analysis project Ga0310344, IMG submission 203801) | Marine microbial communities from station ALOHA, North Pacific Subtropical Gyre - HC15-DNA-20-200_MG | ecosystem: Environmental > Aquatic > Marine > Oceanic | place: Pacific Ocean: North...
TACAATACTTAGAGGAACTTCTGGATCCATGCATTGTTTGAGAGAAGTACGAACATCTTCAACATTAACTGTGCTCATATGCAGGAAAAACTATGGAATAAATAAAAACTTTCTATTTATTAGCTTCAAATAATTTTTTAATTGATTCTTCAAAAGGAGGCTCCGCTACTCCTTTTTCCGTGATTATTCCTGATATCAATTCTGGTGGGGTCATATCAAAGGCAGGGTTTATGACATTAATTCCATCAGGAGCAGTCTGTTTCTGACCAATCCCAGTGACTTCTTCGCCTTTTCTCATTTCTATAATTACATCTTTAGCATCAGTTTTCATATCAAATGTAGAAAGTGGCGCTGCTACATAAAATGGAATTTCATGTTGTTTTGCCATTGTAGCAACTTGGAAAGTTCCAATCTTATTAAACACATGACCGGTTCGAACAATCCTATCTGCACCAACAATAACTTTGTCAACAAGACCATTACTCATACTATATCCCACTGCGGTATCTGGAATTAGGCTTACATCAAATCCATCATGCTTTAACTCAAATGCAGTTAACCTAGAACCTTGCTGGATAGGTCTTGTTTCAGTTGCAATAACTTTAACGTTTTTTCCACTGTCCTTTGCTGCTCTTATGACTCCCAAAGCGGTGCCATAAGCTACAGTTGCCAAAGCACCTGCATTACAATGAGTCATAACTGTATCATTATTATCAAATAATGCAGCCCCAAATTTACCCATAGTCTTGTTAGTTTCAATATCCCTATCTGCCATTTTATTAGATTCTTCAATTACACGACTTTTGATTTCCTCTACAGAGTTTCCTGTTTGCGCAACAGTCATTATTTGTTCCAAGCCCCAAGCAAGATTAACTGCAGTTGGTCTAGTCTCAAAAAGAATTTTCTTTGCTTCTTGAAGATCTAACAAAAGATCATCCTTTGTCTTAGAATCACTTTTTACAGCAGCTAAAGCCAATCCAAAAGCTCCTGATACACCTATAGCAGGTGCACCACGTACTACTAGACTCCTAATTGCATCTGCTATCTGGTTGTAGTCATCGTATTCGACAAAGACAAGTTGATTTGGTAACTTTGTTTGATCAATCATAATGACTTTGTTATTCTTCCATTCAACTGTTCTAATAGAAGAATTAGTTTCAGGTTCTGTCATAAAGAAAAAAAATCTATTACATATTTAAAATGAACCAAAAAATTAGTTAGTAATTTGTTCTGATACTATTGGAAGTATTCTCTCATAAAGATAATTTGCGACAATTCTATTTCCATTATCTCCTAAATGTCCAAAATCATAGAACACAGTCTCAGAATTGGTATCAAAAACATTTCGTAAATCAGATATCATTGAGCATTTAGTATCTAATTCGTTTAAAGCGTTAGCATATGAACTATAATGGAATATTTTTGAATCTCCATCATATTTTTCAAAGTGTGTCTGCTCCTCTAAAGTTAGGACTTTATTTCCTGTACCTACTAATGGCTGTAAAGTGATGACTGTCTCAAAATTATATTCTTCACCTAATCCACAAATTTCTTGCCAAGTATTTTTCCAAGAAATTATTTTTTTATCCATATACTCATAATCAAATTTTATTACATTGGTTGAATCGTATTTCAAATTAAAATAATGGGATAATAATACTTTAGGAGTAACATAATCGCTTTTACCAATAAATCGAATTATTTTATCAGTTAGAATCGGATCTGTTCCTTCTGAGTATAACCCATAATCATGTTGCAAGTCATTCCAACCATCATAAATTATCAACATGTCAGGATTATGAGATAGTATTTTTTCTTTGATCAATCTAGATTCTGTAAAACTATATGCCTGAGGAGTTCCTGCATTAATCACTTCAATTTTATGATTTGGAAATTTTTCATTAATCTTAACCTGTAACAAGTAAGGAATTGTTGAGAAGTCAGAAGTTGCACCAACTCCAAATGTGGTAGAGCCACCGATAACAAAAATTCTATAATCAGGTTTTATCTGTAATTCATTTCCACGAAATCCATCCGAGTTGACATTTATGGTTTTGAAATTTTGGTTGGGAACTAAATGTAGTGGATCTGTTTCCCATTTTACACCACTATTATCTCTACAAATATCTAATCTTAGATCATGATCAATATCACCAAATACCTCACTTTCTAAAAATCGACAATTTGGAAAATTGTAATCATAAATTCTTATGGTAATTTCAACTACAGCCAGAAAAATTATGCCTAAAATTATAAAAAAGGCAATTTGCTTCTTGTATGAAACTTGTACTGACAATTATTTTATCACCAAATTATTTCCCATTACAAGGCAATCCATATCCGTCTTTACAATCATCTGATATGCCTGCTCAGGAGTGTTAACAATAGGTTCGCCCATAACGTTCATTGATGTATTAATTATTACAGGAACACCTGTGATTTTATAAAATTCATTAATCAAATCATAGTATAGGGGGTTAGCGTTCTTAGAAACTGTCTGTAGTCTTCCTGTACCATCAATATGCGTAACAGCTGGAATAATTTTTGGTTTTTTAACTGGTGCTACCATTAACATGTATGGACTAGGTATATCAATATCAAAATATTCTGAAATATACTCTTCTAAAATAGACGGTGCAAATGGTCTAAATGATTCTCGGTGTTTAATTTTCTCATTTAGAATGTCTTTCATATCCGCACGACGTGGATCAGCAAGGATACTACGATTACCTAGTGCACGTGGACCCCACTCCATTCTACCTTGATACCAGCCAACTATATTTCCATCTGCAATTAAGTGTGATACTTTCTTTAGCAAAGAGTCCGTATCAAAACTTTGATATGAAATTTTATTGGTATTAAAAAATTTTATGATTTGTTCATCTGTAAATGATGGTCCAACATATGCATTTTCTCGAATTTGTTTTGAAGGATCTTTTTCTATTATTCTCTTATTGTTATGAAAAATATGGTATAGGTATTGTGCACACCCAACAGCACTTCCTGCATCACCTGGTGAAGGTGGAATGTGTATATTTTCAAATGGGCTATCTTTTAGAACACGATAATTTGCAACTCCATTTAGTGCAACACCACCACCCAAGCATATATTTTTCATTTTTGTTTTTTCATAAACATAACTAGCCATTTTTAAAATTACATCTTCAAGAACCTTTTGTGCACTAGCACCAATATCAAAATGAATCTGGAGTGTTTTTTCATCTTTCTTTTTTGGTGCAATGCCAAATAATTCTGCAAAATGATCATTGGTCATAACTTTATCATATGTAAACGCAAAATACTTCATGTTAAGATGTATACTTCCATCATTTTTTACATCAATTAAATTGTCTAAAATTAAATCATAATATTTTGGTGTTCCATATGATGAAAGACCCATCAATTTGTACTCACCCTCATTTACTTTGAACCCTAGAAAATATGTAAATGCCGAATAAAATAATCCAAGTGAATGAGGCCATCTTATGTCATTTGTAATTTTTATTGTATTATTTGCAGCAAAACCAGCAGATGTAGTGCTCCATTCTCCTACACCATCTATAGTAAGAATTGCTGATTCATCAAATGGAGAAGTGTAGAAGGTATGTGCTGCATGTGATAAATGGTGTTCAGGAAATATTATTTGGCCGTTGAATCCTTCAAGTGTTTTTTTTATTTCATGTTTTATCCAAAGTCTTTTGTGAAGCCATTTTGGAATTGTATCTAAGAAACTGTATAGCCCTCTAGGTGCAACTGCAATATAATTATCTAATAACCTCTCAAATTTTAAAACAGGTTTATCATAAAATGCAACCGAATCTATTTCGTGTGGTTTTATTCCCTCTTCATTTAAACACCATTCTATAGCCATTTTTGGAAAATCATCATCAAATTTTTTTCTTGAGAATCTTTCTTCTTCTACAGCTGCCACAACATGTCCGTCTTTTAGTAGTGCTGCAGCTGAATCATGATAATAGCATGAAATTCCAAGATTATACATTAGTATTGCTTCCTTATTCTATCTGATTCAGTTTCCTCGACACTTAGCCAATAAGATTTTTTTTGCTTTCTCAATCGAAGTAAATCAATTCTTAAAAATCTGAATATGATTCCATAAATAAAAAATACGACACAAAAAAGTATACCAAGAAAAATCTTTGTATTGATTATTGCAAATATGTCAAGTGCCTTTGAAATTTTTACTGCAAATATCTGTGTAATAGCAAGAACTGTTCCAATAAAAATTAGAAATATTTCAATTGAAAAATATCCAACTGATGAAATTATTATAAAAAACCAGAATGATAAACCCGCTGTAACAGCAATTGACTTGAATCTTGGTGACGATGTTTCCATTTTAGATCGGATAGATAAAAGCCACTAATCCTGATTGTGCAAGTGCAGTAACCCCAATTAACGCAATCAATAAAATAATAATTGGAAACATGTGAAATTTTTTTCTATTAACAAATAACTCAAAGATTTCTTTGATTGTAGATAGTTTAGACATTTTTTTGAATTAAATATTTTGGACTATATCTGTATCTATTTCTGAGAATACTAATGTTAGTCAATATGGATAAATTAATACGCACAAAATGAAAGCACGAAAGCGAATCATAGAATTAATGCGAAAACTAATAATTCCATGATTTATCTATTTTTCAATAATCATGAAAAATAGAAAAGATGTTGTCTGTGGTCTAGGTGAAATTGGCTTACCAATTCTTAGACTTTTGTCCAAATCACAGATTGTTGTAGGTTATGATACTAATTCAAAATTAATGAATAAAAAAAACTTTGACAGGTTTAAGAATTTGGATACCGTTTTCCTTCATATCTGTATTCCTTTTTCTAAAAAATTTCAATATAATATTAAAAGACTATACAAGCAGTTTTCTCCAAGTTGCATTGTCATTCATAGTACAGTTAGTCCATATACTACACAAAAAATACAGTCTAATCTTGATATTCCAATAATTTATAGTTCCACCAGAGGTGTTCACAAAAGAATGCAACGTGACTTGAAGAGATATACAAAATTCTTTGCTATCGAAAAAAATGCTCCAAGGGCAAAATGGGCAATTACTCAATTCAATAAACTAATGAAAAATTGTGGTGTTAAAACAAAAAAAATGTCTGACCCTTTAACATTAGAATTAGCTAAAATCATAGTTGACACTTCTTACTATGGATGGCTTATCAACTATGCCCAATTAAGTAAAATGATTGCAGACAAACACAAAATAAATTATGATGAAATGTGGTCATTTTCAGATGAAATTCATAAATTTTTAGGAAATAGACCAAAAATGTTTCCGGGTTTTATTGGTGGGCACTGTGTAATTCCAAACTTATCCTTAATTGATGAGAAATCATTATGGAGTATTGATAAGTTAAACAACTCTTATGCAAAAAAAGTAAATCATAGTTAAAAATTATATCTCTATCATTTCTCTATTACTTTTTGGATGACCAATATGGTTGTCATCAATGATCTCCCCGTATTTAGGAGACATGTATAGATCTACGATATCTTTGATTCTGAATTTGGTTAACAAATTACTTTGGCAAAAAAATGCATTGACACCATTTTGATCGCATCCAACTAATGTGTATCCTTTTTTTATGCCAAGATTCTGTAATGCCAATAGACTTGCACCAAAATAATTAGTGCCATCCCATACAGCATCAGAATCATAGGGTACAACTTTACTTTCAGATGGTGGTATTGAGGAATTATACTCTATTACTACAACTCTTGGAAAGTAGTCAACTATAGATTCCCATACCCAATAATCGTTAAAATCAATATCAATTGATAATAGATCAAATTTCTTAGGAACATGATATTTTTGGAATAGATCCTGAATATTCTCAGCAGTAATTAGTTCATCTTTGATATCAGGTTGAAATTGTGTGGTACGTTCTCTTTGTTTTACAATTTTTTTAAGAAAGGTAACATCTTTTTTCAAATTATCTTTTAAACCTAATTTTCTATTTGACCAAGCTTTGTTTATGACATTTGTCCATTTTATTTTTTGATCTGCACCATAATCCATCATTAAACCATTCCATCCCATTCTTTCTAAGAGAAGAATTGTATTACATTCGAATCCATTACCAACACCAAATTCGACAGAAAATTTGTTTGTTGTACCTATCTGAGAAAAAATAAATTCGATTATTCCATCTTCACCATTCTGAGAGTAAATTTTTTTCTCATGTAGATTTATGTCAAATTGTTCATCCAAGATATTTCTATATTTATCAGACTAGAAACTTGTTAAAAATCTTAATCAGGAATCATACTATAATTATCAAAAATTATCTTTATGGTATTATAAAATCATAGAATTTTTTATAACATATAACCAATGATTTAGTTTAAGAAATTATGAAAGTTTTGGTAACTGGTGGTGCTGGATTTATTGGAAAACATCTTACTAAGTTCCTTTTAGATAAAGGCCATCAAATTACAATCTTTGATGATTTTTCTAATTCAGAAAAAGCGGATGTTTCATTCCTAGCGGATATGGGTGTTAAGATTTTAGAAGGTGACATTACAGAGATGGATAGTATTGTTGATGGATTGAAGAATTATGATATAGTAGTACATCTTGCAGCAAAGATATCAGTAGATGAATCAATTAAAAATCCAGATGAGACGTTTCATGTCAATGTGGATGGAACCAAAAATTTACTGATTGCATGTAAAAGAAATAATGTGAAAAAATTGATTGTTGCATCATCTGCTGCAGTTTACGGAGAAGGTCTAGAGAATGTTAAGTTAACTGAAGATTCGATAATGGATCCAATGTCACCATATGGAGAAAGTAAAGTGAAGATGGAAGAAGAAATAAGAAAATTCATCTTGCAGGATAAGCTTGATTGTGTTATATTGAGATTCTTTAACATATTTGGAACTGGCCAATCACCAGAGTATGCTGGTGTCATAACAAAATTTATTAAAAAAATCAAGAATAACGAGCCGTTAGAAATTTTTGGTGATGGTAGACAGACAAGAGATTTTGTTTCAGTGAATGATGTAATTGAATCGATTTATTGCGCAATTAACAATGGAAAAAATGGTACATACAATATAGCTAGTGGGAAAGCAATAACAATTAAAGAACTTGCAACATTAATGATTGAATTGTCTGGAAAGAATCTTGAAATTAAACATACATTGTCAAAAAAAGGTGAAATCAAATTTAGTCAAGCAGATATTTCTTTATCAAAAAAAGAAATTAATTATTTTCCAAAATCAGAATTAACTGAGATAGACAAATTGATCAAACAGGATTGATGACCATAATTTGATTTTGTATATTGTGCAGTAACGCCTAAATCAATACAAAAAAAATCAAAATATGATTGGTTGTATAGTTCAGGCCCGCATGGGGTCATCACGCTTACCTGGAAAAGTAATGAAAAAGATTCATGGCACAATCCCAATGCTGGAATTTCAACAGAATCAATTAAAGTTTTCAAAACATATCGAAAAAATCATCATAGCTACAACTACATTACAGTCTGATGATCAAATTGTTAATTTTTGCCAATCAAATAATTTAGAGTATTTTCGAGGCGAATCTGATGATGTATTAGATAGATATTATCATTGTGCAAAAAAATTTAATTTTCCAATAATTGTTAGAATAACCTCAGACAATCCACTAATCGATCCCAAGATTGTTGATAATGCAATTAACAAATTTATCAATTCAAAATGTGATTACTTGTCAACTGAATATGTTAAACCATTAACATTCCCTTTAGGATTTGGTGTAGAGGTTTTTAATTTCCAATCTCTTGAGAAGGCATGGAAAGAAGCAAGGTTGCCCTCCGAGCACGAACATGTCACTCCATATTTTTATAACAATCCAGATAAGTTTAAGATCCAAGGTGTAACATATGAAAAAAGCCTTTCCCACATACGTTGTACGGTTGACACTGATTATGATTTTAAATTAATTGAAGAAATCATTTCAAGAATAGATGTTAGACCAATTTCTCTAAACTATATTTTGGAAGTATTAAAAAAAGAACCTCATCTATTAGAAATTAATAAGGATGTTAAACATGATGGGTATGAAAGATCATTACAAGAAGATAAGGAATTTCTAAAACAAAGGGAAAATCATGAAAAATAAAATAAAACTATTTGATCCATTTATTGATAAATCAGAAGAAATGGCATTAAATAAAATTCTAAAAAGTAAATTTTGGGCATCTGGTTCAGGCGTTGGTACTGTAGATAGATTTGAAAATGAATTCAAAAGTTATACTAAGGCAAAAAGCTGTATTGCGGTAAATAGTGGAACTGCGGCACTAAATCTAGCCTTATCTGCTTTTAATTTAAAGAATAAGGAAGTAATTTTACCTTCTCTATCATTTGTTTCTACAGCACATGCAATAACCCTTAATGGAGGAATTCCAGTATTTGCAGATATTAATCCTGAAACACTATGTATAGACCCAGATGCAATAAGAAAACTAATCTCTAAGAAAACTAAGATGATAGTTCCAGTTCATTTTGGAGGATTAGCTGCAAATTTATCTGAAATAAAGTCAATTTGTAAAGAGAATAATCTTCATCTAGTAGAGGATGCAGCACATGCTTCCGGTTCAATATACAAGAAGAAAAAGATTGGAGTACATGGTGATATGGTATGCTTTAGTTTTCATCCTGTCAAAAACTTAGCAATGCCAACAGGTGGGTTAATTGCTATTAATACAAAAAATCACAAAAAAGTCAGTGTTGATCTAAAAGAAAAACGTTGGTGTGGAATTAGTAATAGAAAAGGAACCAAATATGATGTAAAGAATGTGGGATGGAATTATTATATGAATGAATTTTCTGCGGCAATTGGGATAGAACAATTAAAAAAATTAAACAGATCAAACAAAGCAAGGCAAACAATTGCCAAGAAATATTCTAATAAAATCAACCTAGAACATAAAATGCCTTTTGCTCAAGGTTGTTCTTATCATCTATATTGGATTAGAGTAAAAAATAGAAATTCGTTTAGGAAAAAAATGAATGATTTAGGAATAGAAACAGGTGTCCATTATCAACCAATTCATACATTTTCAATGTATCGTCAAAAAAATCACTTGCCTGTAACTGATGAGGTAGGAAAGGAGATAGTTTCTATTCCTATACATCCAAATCTATCTAATACTGACATTAGCAAAATTATTTCTAGCATTAACAAATACGCATAAAAATACATGTTAGTAAATAATGGATTATTAATGGTAGAAAGGAGTGTCTAGTATGGTTGATAAATATGAAGATCCCTTTGTCAAAATCTCTGCTATGATTGGTGGAGATGAATATCTGAAAGTGTCACGATCATTGTTAAAATCAGAAGATGCCACAGATGAAGAAATTGCTAGTTCTACAGGTTTAAGAATCAACATGGTAAGAAAAGTACTTTATGATCTGTTTGGAAAAGGTCTGATCACTGGAGTGAGAGTGAAAGATGAACGAAAGGGTTGGTTTGTCTATAGATGGAGATCACGGCATGATGAAGTTGAAAACTTCATTCATATGCAGAAAAAAAAGGTTTTGGAGAGATTACAACAACGTCTTGATTTTGAAAATGGTTCAGATTTCTATCATTGTGGAAATGGAGATTGTTCCAGAATAACATTTGAAGAAGCTTTAGAATTATTTTTCAAGTGTCCATCATGCGGCCAAACAGTAGATGTAAAAAAGAATGAGAAAATACGAAAACTTTTTCTTAAAAAAATTGATCAAATAAAAAAAGACTTTAAGAATTAAATCTGTAAAATAATACTAACTCGTTTTTATTTTTCTGAATCTTTTTCAGTACAAGTTTTTTTGATAGGGAAAAATGTTTGAATCCAGTCCCTTCAACTAAACTAATTGAATTCTTACCACCCAAAATGTAGGGAGTTACAGTGATAATTGCTTCATCAATAAGGTTTTGTTTGATAAATGTCCAATTTAGAGTTCCACCGCCTTCTAGAACAATTTTTTTTATGCCTTTTTTTGATAATATTCGTAACATTTTTGGTACATTTACCGTAGTTTTACCACAGGTTATAATCTCCAAAGGGAATTT
>Ga0310344_10004740_pt1 | contig 10097 bp, 11 predicted proteins | sample HC15DNA20200_MG_FD_203801 | JGI IMG/M metagenome (GOLD analysis project Ga0310344, IMG submission 203801) | Marine microbial communities from station ALOHA, North Pacific Subtropical Gyre - HC15-DNA-20-200_MG | ecosystem: Environmental > Aquatic > Marine > Oceanic | place: Pacific Ocean: North...
ATGGGCCACAAATGAACGTGGGGTATTCATATATCGATGGCAGGGACATCGATACCCGTAGATTCAATTGTGGATTTAATGGGGCAAAGGGAAACGTCTATGAGGGTGGTATACGAGTGCCCATGATTCTGAAATGGCCAGGCCGACTTCCTGTAAACACACACTCAGATGCCTTTGTGCATTATGTTGACTGGGCGCCCACATTACTTGATTTTATAGGCATAGGGAATGAATCGGAGCTTCCGTTGGATGGTGTAAGTGTCGCAACCGTTTTGAGCGATAACCTCCAACAAGAACAGCCTATTCGGTTTTGGCAGTGGAACAGGTATTCACCAGTAATGGAAAGCAATGCCGCTGTACGTGATGGCAGATGGAAGCTTGTTCGTCCGAGAATCAATGAGTATATGCAGGTAAAAGCAGAGCACTCTCAGATGGATAGAGATCTCAGATATAGTCCTGAGTTGCATACGGCAGCGCATATAGGGGACGAGCCAATTCGCGATATGCCTAAAGCGGCAGCGATAGAGTTATACGATTTGAGACAAGACCCATCTGAAACTACTAATTTGGCGAATGCTCATCCAGAGAAGGCGGACGAATTAATGTCAAAGCTCGAGCTTTGGTTTGATGAAGTTGAGTCTGAAAGAATTCGCAAAGTCGACTTCGCATAGTTTGTGTGTTTGTAAATCGAACTGGTAATAGTGTTGGTGTGACAACTACCGGTTATTGTATAACTGCCTATTAGGGTGGTGGGCGTTTCTCTGTGCCAAAGGCCCGGTCACCCGCGTCGCCTAGTCCAGGGATAATATAGAAATTGTCGTCTAGTCCCTCGTCTAGACTTGCGGTGAAAACATGGACGTCTGGGTGTGTGGTGGCCATGGCCGATACGCCTTCCGGAGCTGCTACCAGACATAAAAGTCTGATTGATATACAGTCCCTGTAATAGTGATCCTTGATGACTCTTATTGCTTCTATCGCCGATCCGCCAGTTGCAAGCATTGGATCGACTACGATGTGATATGAGTCGCAAGATTCGGGTAGTCGTGTCAAATAACGTACTGGCTTATGTGTATTCGGGTCTCTGCGTATGCCTACGTGTGCCGTTGCGGATTTAGGAATTAATTCGCATACGGCATCGGCCATTACAAGTCCTGCTCGAAGAATAGGAGTGACTACGATCTGAGAGTCGTTGGTTCTAGCGGCACTGGTTGTTGCTAATGGAGTGTTGACCGACTCCCAAGTAATGGATAAGTCTTGTGTGGCGGCAGGGATTAGCAGTGCGGTTAGCTGCCTGGAGGCCTCTCTAAACTCACCTCTTCCGGTTGACGTGTCTCGTAAAATTCGCATCCGATCTGCAATCAGTGGATGTTTAACAACAGTGAGAGTATTGAACGCAGTAGGGTTTTGGGAAGAATTGGGTTTTTTGGTTGGCATTATGTCGTTCACTTTAGTTGCAAATTACGTCATTTCAAAATTGCAATCTTGTTTGTTTTCAATATCGATTAACAGGGTCCAAGGTGGATCGTTGTAATGCAACTAGAACACTAGAAGGCTAAAATAGGATAGTAACAGGGTTATGGTAATGGATTACGAGACGTGGATGTATTTACACTAATACTGCTTGCACTGTTTGTTTTTGTAATGATGGGGATCGGTGTGAAAGTGGCGATTTGGGTGAGGAAATTGGGTTCCTGGAAGTAATTCTTGGGTTGTAGCACTGAATTGCCACGGTTATGGGCGCCAGCGGTACAATTTATTCAGCAGCTACTAGTATTGAGACTGATGGTAGATTGGTGCATCTCGTAGGTACAATGCACATCTGCCCCCGTAGCTCAGTGGACAGAGCAACTGCCTTCTAAGCAGTAGGTCGTCCGTTCGAATCGGACCGGGGGTACCATCGCAATGTATTGATCGGAAGATTGCAAACCAGATCCCAATACCTGCGAGCAACCGAAGCAATCATATTGGTTTGCACGATTCATTGTTTTATCTGCAAGGGGTTGGCAGGTGATCTCAGGACCACGGTTTCAGAATACCTGGTCTACAAGTCTCTGCATCTCTTCCACTCCCGACCATAGATCTCGGGATTCTCTATATTGCTCTCCTGGTAGCCCTCCTAAATACATTATAGGTCCGTCAAAATTGTATTCGCGGGCGATTTGTAGACAACGGATAAATTCGGTTGAATTGATAGAGTTATCTGAGTTTAGTTGAGCCCAAGCATGGATAGATGTTGCGTGTGGTATCAATTGAGTTAAAGTCTCAACTTTATTGGGTCCCGACGCGTTCCCGAAGTCGGCTACGAGACCGTATTTGCGATTCGATGCTTCTATGATTTTTAGCAAATCGTCCGCGTTATCCGTCATGCGCTTCCAGTTTTCCGTAGCTGGTATAAGCTTTAGTGAATCGGCATAATCTGCTAAATCGGTGAACGCGGTACTACTCATGGCAATTGTTTCTGCTGTCGGCAGGCTATCTCCTGGGACATAACGGACACCGGTGGCCCCTAAATGAGAGGCGATTTCCATCCACCTCTTTGTTGTAGATACACTCTGGGTATGCTCCGCCGTATCCATGCTGGATACGTTGCCGACGTCAATCAGTATTTGATATAACTCGACCTTATTGCTCTCGAACTCTGATCGGAGTTCGTCAAGGTAAGTGGTTTGGATACTAGGGATATGCTGGATGCATAGGTCTACCGTGTGTATTCCATTGTTGTTTAACGTTTTTGGTAGGTTGATTAGTTGCAATGAAGGATTTCTATCAAAGGTTTGGACTGAAGCGAAAGGGTTGGGGCCAAGCTCAACGTCGTTAGCGTCTTCAGTTAATTGATACCATGGGTTTCCTAAAAGATCGGACAAATGTATCGATGCTGTTGATAATGCTGGTCTGAACATAACTAATCTCCGATGGACCTGGGACCTGGGACTGGTCTAGTGTTGCGTGGTTTAAATTATAAGAGTATGTAGGGCATAATTAATACCTCTTTGACGTCAATCATGCTCTGTAGATAAGTGGAGTTCTGGAAATATCGGTGAAACATCGAAGTTGTGTAAGGAGGCATTGGTAAATGGCAATTGATGATAATGCGGCCGAGCAGGCAATGGCATCTATGCGAAGGTGGCAGGATGCGTTTAATTCCCGAGACCCTTCGCTTCAAGTTGCGGAGATGCATTTCCCTCATCATCGTCTTGCCGGATCAGTGCTGAACTCTTGGGTTACGGCTGAAGAGTGGATTGCTGGACAACCTGCGATTGATCGTCAGCTGAGGGATGAAGAATGGCACTACACAAAGATTGAGTCTATTAATGCCGTTCAGGGTAACTCGGAAAAGGTTCATTTAGTCATACGAATGTCCAGACGTCGTCGTGATGATACTGAATATATAGGGTTTGATACTCTATGGATATTTACTAAGGTCGACGGACGCTGGGGGGCAAAATTGCGATCATCGTATTTGGCGTCTCCAAATCAACTTGCCGGCACTTTTCAAGATACTCGGAGCTAGTAAGAGGAGGATTCATGGTTAGGGTAATTGGGTGATGGAGTATAGGCGATTAGGTGGAACTGAGCTTGAAGTTTCTGTAATTTCACAGGGGTGTGGGGGGCCCAGTAGACTCGGTCAGAATACCTGTGTCGATCAGGATGGGATTAATGCACTAATCAGATGTGGGATTGAATCGGGCATCAATCTGTTTGATACAGCAGCCGCGTATGGAAACAGTGAGGAGATATTGGGGTCGGCTTTAAAACCCTTTGCTAGGGATGACTATTTTTTAGCTACTAAGTTTTCTTACAAGGATAAGGGCGGGGAGGCAGGCGACATTGTTGATGTGGATCAGATTCGAAAATCTCTCGACCATAGTCTTGACAAGTTGCAAGCCGATTATATCGATGTGTATCAAATACATGGACTTCAATTGGAGCATGTTGACGTAGTATGTAATGAGCTTCTGCCAGAGCTTGAGCGACAGAAGCAAGCTGGAAAAATACGCTTTATTGGAGTGACCGAGCTATGGGGCCGTGATGGTGACCATAGAGCCCTGCTTGACTGCGTTCCCTGCGGTCGTTTTGATACGGCTATGGTGGGTTACAACCTGCTAAATTTTAGTGCTGATGATGCGCTGTTTGACATGTGTATTAAACATGACCTCGGCGTGCTTATTATGTTTGCAGTTAGAAGGTCTCTTAGTGATCTTGGTCATCGTCGAAAATTGTTTGCCGAGCTTGTTAAAAAGGGGCATATCGACGAACAAATTGTCGGGCCTGACGATCCACTAGGATGGATCTTAGATCACGGAGTCGATTCAATAACTGAGGCGGGATATAGATTTGCTATGCAGCCCCGTGGTGTCAGCACCGTTCTTACCGGGACTTCAAATATAGAGCATCTCGATTCCAACCTGTGCGCAGCAGGGGCCGGACCTTTACCGGGGAAGACTATGGCTGAGATTAGATCTAGGTTTGGGCATATTAAACACTCATTAGAAAAGTAATACCGCCTGATTGTGTGGCACAGCGATTTTTGAATGATATGCCTTATGGGGTAATCAGTTTGTGTAACTCTTGTTCTACGTTGCTAACCTTAACAAGGCTAAGGTCAGCGTGTTCTGTCTTCGTTGCCACTATAAAAATGTTAAAAGTCTATCCACGGCCGGTCGTTTTTTGTCGATTAATTAAACCGGTTCAATATCCGATTTCGTATCGAAGCAATCTTGAATTTATGACAGTCACGAAGGCAATAATAACAAATAGGGCGAATGAGACGGCTGAAGCATACCCCATCTTTAGATATTCAAATGCGTTCTGATATACAAGCACTACTACCGTTAAGGTGCTGTCCAATGGCCCAGCCCAAGCGCTAGTGTTGCTACTGTTCTGAGTCATAATAAATACCTGGACAAACATTTGAAGGGCTCCTATAAAGTAAACAATTACCACGAAGTATGTGGTTGGCGCTAACAAAGGAAGGGTTATACGCGAAAATATGGATATTCGCCCAGCCCCATCAATTTCAGCCGCTTCATATAAATGGGGTGGGATACCTTGCAACCCTGCCAAATATATAACCATGTTGAGGCCCATGTTTTTCCATATACTCAGGAGTATTATCGATAACATTGCTTGATCTGGGCTTTTAAGCCACTTTTGGCGGGAAAGCCCAATAGTTTCGAGTGTGTCATTGAACAGGCCAAAGTTAGGTTCGTAAAACCATAACCATATAAGGGATACCGCTACAAAAGAGCTCACCACTGGCATATAAAACATGGCTCTATAAAAATAAATTCCACGGATGTGTCGGTTTATTAAAGTGGCGAGGAGTAGCGATGTAATTACGCCCGCTGGGACAGTGACTCCAGCAAAATATAGAGTGTTGAGGACAGCCCGAGAAAATCTCTCATCTTGAATGAGCAATCGATAATTTTTCAGGCCTGCCCACTTTGGCGCGTCCATCAAATCGTACGCTGTAAGGCTATAGTAGAAAGCGCTTAGCACAGGGAATATGACGAAAACCACGATAAAAGTTATCGAAGGGGCTATAAAAACATAACCTGCTAGTTGTTGTCGATTCTTAGGCAGTAACGTCACTTCAGTTGTGAGTAAAACATGAAGGCGCCCGCATTAGATTGCGATATTTGTGCCATATTTATCTCCCCAATAGATCATAAGTATTGCAGACCAGATTCGGATGGGCAATTTTAGATAATCAAAACACCATCTAGATTGTCTTGCAATTCGCCCTGGGAAATGGGCGCATGAGTCTGGTGAGCGCAATATGTGGTTAATGGCGATGCCTTGCCACTACATGTTGTTTCTGGGGGGTATTCACTCAAGCACTAATATTGTTGTCAATATCATGGATAAAAGAACGTGTACAACTGATTGGAAAGCGCTTAGAATTCGCTTACCGGATCTCCGGTTGGTGGATCCGGTTGACTGTGTATTGATACAAGAGAGGCATGTAAGTGTCTGTAGGCGATAAACTACCTGCGATTATTCAAGGTGGTATGGGTGTTGGTGTTTCTGGCTGGCGATTGGCGCGTGCTGTTTCTAGGTCTGGGCAGATGGGTGTCGTATCTGGGACAGTGTTAGATGTCACTTTTGCACGACGACTTCAATTAGGTGATCCCGGCGGGGTGTTGCGTAGCGCAATTCAGAAATTTCCTGACTCTGAGATGGCGCAAAGGGTCATTGATGCATGGTTCGTACCCGGAGGCATCAGTTCCGAAAGACCTTTCAAAGCGGTGCCAGTGTGGCAATTGAGGCCATCACCAAAGCTTGTTGAGTTGGGTCTCGTAGCTACATTTTGTGAGGTCCACCTTGCTAAGAGGGGGCACTCTGGAGTCGTTGGTATTAACCTGATGGACAAATTACGGCTTCCGATGCTGGCAGGGATTTACGGAGCTATGCTTGCCGGTGTTGAATACATTCTCATGGGTGCTGGTATCCCCACGGAGGCATCCGGTGCGATAGATCGATTAAGTGAGAATAAGCGTGCGGAAATGTCGCATACGCTTGAGGATGGTGGTGAATCTCAGATGTTCTCGTTCGACCCGGCTGACTATTTCAAAGTTTTGCCCCAGGTAAGAAGGCCGAGTTTTTTTCCAATTATTTCTACCCACACCTTGGCAGCGGCGTTATTACGTCGGTCGAGGGGTAAGGTTGATGGCTTTATCATAGAAGCACCTGTAGCGGGTGGACATAATGCTCCGCCTCGTGGAGATTCTCACATGAGTAATCTTGATGAGGAAGGGGAGCCAATATATGGAGAGAGGGATGTTGCTGATCTTCAACGGATGGAAGAGATCGGGTTGCCGTTTTGGTTGGCTGGAGGGGAAGGTACTCCTAGTGGTCTTGCGTCAGCTCTTAAATCTGGTGCTTGCGGAATACAGGCAGGTACACCATTCGCTCTGTCCCGAGAATCCGGCTTGATTGCGACTTTAAAGAGCAAACTAATATCTGGTGTATCTGATGGGTCACTTGAGGTCAAAGCTGATCCTTTGGCATCACCTACAGGGTTTCCCTTTAGAGTTGCGCAACTTGCAGGTACGATGTCGGACGCTGCCGTAGAAGCGAAACGCAAAGCTATTTGTGACTTGGGCTATCTCAGGCGTGCATTTAAAAACGATCATGGAAAAGTTCAATTTCGATGCCCGTCTGAGCCGGTTGATGATTATGTTTCGAAGGGCGGTTCGGCTGAAGACACCAAAGGCCGCATGTGTTTATGCAATGGACTCGCTGCTTCTATAGGGCTTGGACAACGACGGCCCGAGGGATTTGATGAGCCACCGGTAATTACGCTGGGTTCAGATTTGGGGCCTGTCCGAGAAATTTTGGGCGAATTTGGGGCTGGATATTCTGCTGTGGAAGTAGTTCGGTATTTGACAAGAGGCATTCAAAAGCAGTTTGATCTTGGGCGTACTGTGTCAGCCGATGCTGGTTAAGGTATAGCCATACCCAATACTGATCTACTACGTAGGCACGGGTGGCAAGATTTAAGTGAAGCCGTTGGTTTTCATCCAATCGTAGGCTATTCGCGCCTGTTTCATTGGTAATTTAAAGTCCGCAACCGGGTAGCTGTCGTATTCATATATTGCGAAACCCGAGTAGTTCACATTTGTTAGGACCCGGTGAAAAGTATGAAAATCGATGTCCCCGTGCCCGAGCTGGGTGAACAGCCCCATCCCAATTGATTTCATGAATGGGATCGAGTTTTCTTTTACCTGGGTCAGTACGTCGAGAGATACATCTTTGAGGTGGAGGTATCCGATGTGCTCATGTTGTGACTGCATGAAAGTGATTGGGTCGCCCCCACCATAAACATGATGGCCTGTGTCAAGTGCCAATTTCAATAGATCGGAATCCATTATTTCAAGGAAGTTCATGATTTCTGATTCTGAACAAATGTGAGTTTCGGCATGCGGATGAAACACCGGTGAAATAGAAAAATTACGCTTTAACTCTATGCTTAATTCATGCAAGCATTCGGTTAGGCGATGTAGATCGGATATGTCTAAATGTGGTTCTGCTACATATTTGCCTGTCTGACGATCTATGTACGTATCATCGATAAACACTAAATGCGGTGCATCAACGGCAGCCAATAGCTCAGCCATCTGAAAGGTGTCCTGCTCGATGCTTTTGCGGTCTTCTAAGTTCTCAAAATGTCGCATTATCACCCCAGAGACTACCTTTAGGGAATTCTCTGAAAGGATTTGCTTCAGTTTATGTGGTTGGGCTGGGATGTAACCGTGCGGACCAAGTTCCATCCAATGAAATCCTGACTGAGCGATTTCGGTTATGCATTGATCCCACGGTATCTGAAGGTTGTCTCTAGGAAATTCGATACCCCAAGAACATGGTGCGGTTCCAGCTATAATTTTCACTTAGCGTCGGTTCTACGTGTTGTATACATTAGTTGGGTTAATTCGACTTTGATCAGGCGTCAGTCGCCATATGCGCATCAGGGACCTGGACCGATCCAGCATAAAAATCGGATAAACCGGTGAGTTCCCTTCCTTGGCTCATAAAATCAATTCCGACGAGGTCCGAAAATCCATCTGCAAGCTTCTTTGTGATAGCACCCGGGATCTGTCCATCACCTATGATGTGTTCATCTAAGCTTTTTACCGGCATTATGATGTATGAGGTCGAGCAGAAAAATGCCTCATCAGCTGTTATTGCATCATACTTGTCTATGTCATCTTCTACGAACGGTACGCCTAAAGATTGAGCAATGTCTATTAGGACCGCCCTAGTGACTCCTCGCAAAATATTCTTTGGCCGAGGAGATACCAATTGGCCATCCTTGACCAACATAAAGTTACTAGAAGTTCCCTCTGTTATGTAGCCGTCTTGGTCTGTCAATAGAGCTATTGAACCCGGCTTCGTTCGCGCTGCTTCAATTTCGGCTAGTCGATAATATAATCGGCTTCTATTTTTCACCTTTGGGTCCAATAAATGTGCTGGGGTTGAGCGCTGATGGGTGATTACGGCCGGAGCTCCCTCTTGTTGTTGTTCCCATACCCATGGTCGAGTAATCGATAATGGAAATACGTTTATCAGTATTCTTGGGCCTGACATGTTCTTTGGCAAAAATTGCGCGTAATCGTCCCGCAGACCAGCAGTGATGTTGTGCCATATGGTAAATTCATCGCCATCCGCCAGTGTCGGCAGGTTCTTGTCAATAGTGTCAAGTGTGGCCGCAGTTAACTCATCTGGCGACATCCCGCAATTGATACCAGAGTATTTCATCGAATTAAAGATTCGTTCTATGTGCTTGTCCAGTCTAAATGGTTTTAGGTTGAAGGTTCTTGTGTACTCAAAAACGGTCTGTCCATAAAGTAAGCCATAGTCGAATATGGATACGCCAGACTGCGTTTCAGGCACATAGCTACCATTTACGTACCCAAGTCTTACCGGTTGTGAGTCCATCCTGTCGAAAAGCTCCTAACAAGCGATTTTTATGTGTTAATGCTATCAGGAAATTTTGTTAGTTGTCTTGTTGCAAACCAGAATCATCTTTACGTGCTCAATATCTGCTTCGATAAATGTATCGCCGACCGAAGTGAATCCAAATGTTTCATAGAATTTGACAGCACTCATCTGGGAATTCAAGACAATATTAGATATGGCGAATTTGTTGGCGAAGGCAATGCAGGACCTTACAAGCAAGGTCCCAATACCTTGTCTATGAAAATTACTCAAAACTGCACATCTCTCGAGCTTTAGGGTGCACTTGTCAATGCGTCGTAAACGCACTGTTCCCACGGGATCTTGTCCGCGCATAATCAAAAAATGGTCAGCTATTGAATCCAACCCATCGCGTTCGATGTGTTCTGGTATGTCCATTCCCACAACAAAGACTTGTCTGCGTATTTCTATGGCGTCTTTTAGGGAATCGTTTTGGCGGAGATGTACGACTTTTATGTTTTCTGGGCTGGTCATATTTTGTCAGGCCTTGTGTAAATATTAGCGAATTGATCGATATCTTGAGAGCTGACCATCTTTTGACAGCACTAATTGCCAAACCTGAATGTTGCGGGAACGGAAGCCTCCTGCACAAGAGAGAAGGTAATATCTCCACATCCGAT
>Ga0310344_10004741_pt1 | contig 10095 bp, 8 predicted proteins | sample HC15DNA20200_MG_FD_203801 | JGI IMG/M metagenome (GOLD analysis project Ga0310344, IMG submission 203801) | Marine microbial communities from station ALOHA, North Pacific Subtropical Gyre - HC15-DNA-20-200_MG | ecosystem: Environmental > Aquatic > Marine > Oceanic | place: Pacific Ocean: North...
CTCATCTAGTTCATAGGAGTTACTACGAGACATTGGAGAATTCAGAGCTTCCTAAACTACAATACCCAGGGCCTCTATGGCGTATGTCTAAAACTCCAAACCATCACAAGAGTGCACCCCCATTGCTTGGCGAACACAATGAATACATATATAAAGAAGTATTGGGACTATCAAATGATGAATATAGACGGTTAGAAGATGAAGGACATATTGGTATGGATATTATAGAAAAGTAGTACTCATCCTAATTCTTTAGCCCTATCTCTAGCTCTAGCCGCAAACGTCTCAGCAAAATAGGAGCATAAGCCCATATAATTTTCAGGATCCAATAACTCAGCTATCTGATCTTTAGATAACCTTGCAACTACATCCTCCTCCTCAGCCAAAGTATCTAAGAAAGACCTTCCTTCATTAACAGATTTCTGCGCTGCATCGTATACAACATCATGTGCTCTCTGCCTACCTATCTCTTTGCCTAGTTCCAACATTATCTGCTCGGACATGATCAATCCACCAGATAAATCAAGGTTCCGCCTCATACGTTCCGGATATAAATTTACTCCATCAAACAAATCTATCAATCCAAGGATTATCTCGTTTGTAATCACACAAACTTCATCTATGGCAGCATTTATCATCTGATCTCCAGATGCATCAGCCTCATGCTCCTCCTGCATGGATTCTAGCGAAAGATTAACGTATCCTCTCATTCTAGCCGCATTGGCAACTATCCTCTGGGATCGTTTTGGATTCCTTTTCTGAGGCATAGTCGATGATCCAACCTGACCCTCTGTTATCCTCTCTTCAGCCTCACCATACTCCTGCTTCATCAGTGTATATATTTCACGCGCCATCTTAGTACTAGTCGATGCGAATAATGCCAATATAGTCACATACTCAGCCATATGATCCCTAGTTGTGCGGGAAGGAAGAGACATAGAAGTCATATTTAATTCTTTAGCCATCAGTTCCTGCGTATGTAATCCCTCCATACCAACCGAGGCAAGTGTACCAGCGCCACCACCCAACATAGTGACGAAAACCCTCTCCTCACACCCTTTAAGTCGGTCTATATGCCTCAGGATCTCATCTATCCAGACCGCAACCTTATGACCAAATGTCATAGGAACAGCATGCTGACCATGTGTCCTGCCAGGCATAGCATAATCCTTACTTTTCTCTGCCAGATCAGCAAGTATATTGAGTAATTTACCCAAATTCCCTAAGAAAATATCGTGACATCTCTTAACTACTAACAACTTAGCTGTCTGAGTTATGTTTTGAGTAGTAGCTCCCCAGTGTATGTATCCGCCTGCCTCTTCTCCACATACCCTGTCAAGTTCCCATATTATCGGAACAAGTGGATGACCAGATATCCTCAATCCCTCATGTATTGCATCTATATCCAGTAAATCAATCTGTGCTGAAGACGATATCTTATCTGCCGCACTTTGCGGAATCACACCAAGCTGAGCCTGAGCCCTGGCCAACGCTGCCTCCACATCAAGATACGCTTGATAGATATTCCTCTCAGCAAACATATCCTTCATACTAATGTCTTTATTGAGAAGTTCGTATCGGAAATCTGACATAATTCTCCTTAATAATCCAAAATAGGATCCTATGTACTATCCTAATTCTTTAGCCCTATCTCTAGCTCTAGCCGCAAACGTCTCAGCAAAGTAGGAGCATAAGCCCATATAATTTTCAGGATCCAATAACTCAGCTATCTGATCTTTAGATAACCTTGCAACTACATCCTCCTCCTCAGCCAAAGTATCTAAGAAAGACCTTCCTTCATTAACAGATTTCTGCGCTGCATCGTATACAACATCATGTGCTCTCTGCCTACCTATCTCTTTGCCTAGTTCCAACATTATCTGCTCGGACATGATCAATCCACCAGATAAATCAAGGTTCCGCCTCATACGTTCCGGATATAAATTTACTCCATCAAACAAATCTATCAATCCAAGGATTATCTCGTTTGTAATCACACAAACTTCATCTATGGCAGCATTTATCATCTGATCTCCAGATGCATCAGCCTCATGCTCCTCCTGCATGGATTCTAGCGAAAGATTAACGTATCCTCTCATTCTAGCCGCATTGGCAACTATCCTCTGGGATCGTTTTGGATTCCTTTTCTGAGGCATAGTCGATGATCCAACCTGACCCTCTGTTATCCTCTCTTCAGCCTCACCATACTCCTGCTTCATCAGTGTATATATTTCACGCGCCATCTTAGTACTAGTCGATGCGAATAATGCCAATATAGTCACATACTCAGCCATATGATCCCTAGTTGTGCGGGAAGGAAGAGACATAGAAGTCATATTTAATTCTTTAGCCATCAGTTCCTGCGTATGTAATCCCTCCATACCAACCGAGGCAAGTGTACCAGCGCCACCACCCAACATAGTGACGAAAACCCTCTCCTCACACCCTTTAAGTCGGTCTATATGCCTCAGGATCTCATCTATCCAGACCGCAACCTTATGACCAAATGTCATAGGAACAGCATGCTGACCATGTGTCCTGCCAGGCATAGCATAATCCTTACTTTTCTCTGCCAGATCAGCAAGTATATTGAGTAATTTACCCAAATTCCCTAAGAAAATATCGTGACATCTCTTAACTACTAACAACTTAGCTGTCTGAGTTATGTTTTGAGTAGTAGCTCCCCAGTGTATGTATCCGCCTGCCTCTTCTCCACATACCCTGTCAAGTTCCCATATTATCGGAACAAGTGGATGACCAGATATCCTCAATCCCTCATGTATTGCATCTATATCCAGTAAATCAATCTGTGCTGAAGACGATATCTTATCTGCCGCACTTTGCGGAATCACACCAAGCTGAGCCTGAGCCCTGGCCAACGCTGCCTCCACATCAAGATATACCTGATAAATATTCCTCTCAGCAAACATATCCCTAATACCAATCTGTTTATCAGTCATATTTCTCCTCCAATTTTTCTAAGATATATCCCGGTTTCATAGGTAAGCTATACAAACGTACTCCTGTAGCGTTATATATCGCACTCGCAATGGCAGCTGGAGGTGGAACTATAGATACCTCTCCCACACCTCGAACCCCAAATGGATGTGTCGGGTTTGGTACTTCTACTATCACGGTTTCTATCATTGGTAGATCTAAACTAGTTGGCAACCTATAATCCAATAAACTGGAGTTTAGCATGTGTCCTTCTATACTCATGTCGTATTCCTCGTTCAATGCCCAACCTATACCCTGTACACTACCTCCCTGCATCTGCCCTTCCACATAACTCGGATGTATAGCTTTGCCAACATCCTGTACTACAGTGAATTTTAATATATCGACTTTCCCTGTCTCCTTATCCACTTCTACATCTGCAATACATGCGGCAAATGATCCTCCGGCCCGGAGTTCATTGACGGTAGCAGAGCCTACTACAGGCCCTTCAAGATTATCTAACTTTGATGAGAGCTCGGCAAAACTCATTTGTAATGAAGGATCTCCTAAAGACTTAAAAATACCTTGTTCAAAATCTATATCAGACACATCCATGTCCCATATTGTTGCTAGTCGTTGGCTCATCTGAGTCAAAACATCCAATGCAGCTTCGTGTGCAGCTTTTCCAGTCTTAAAAGTTACACTACTACCACCTGTACCGGTGGTGTATCCTATAGAATCTGTATCAAGGATCGAAGGCTTCACATCCTCTGCTGATATACCCAAAACTTCAGCTGCCTGCATAGCAATCGAAGTTCTAGTGCCACCTATGTCTGGAGAGCCTTCGTTAAGATTAACCGTACCATCGGCATTGACTTTAATCGTACAAGCTGATGCCCCTCCATCATTCATCCAATACCCAAGAGCTATGCCTCTCCCCCTATTTGACCCTTCTATTGGTGTATTAAAATGGTCAGTCATCTTTAGTGCTTCTAATACCTCTACACAACCTATCCTTGGATAAACAGGACCATCTGGCCTCCTGGTCCCTTCTTTTGCGGAGTTAATCAATCTCAAATACACAGAATCCAAACCTAGCTCGTCTGCAATTTCTTCTATCACAGTTTCACATGCAAATGCTGCATTGGTAGCACCAGGAGCTCTATAAGCTGCGGATTTCGGCTTGTTAACTAATACATCTAATCCATCAATCAAAACATTTGGTATGTTATATGCTGAAAATATGCACATCGCTGCTTCATCAACTGGGGCCCCAGGATATCCGCCGGCTTCATATGCTAAATACGCCTGGGCCGCTATTATTTTCCCAGACCCATCCGCTCCCATTTTTACCCTAATATGAGAGCCAGATGTAGGTCCTGTACTTTCAAAATCCTCTTGCCTAGTCATAACTATCTTAACAGGACATCCAGTCTTCTTTGACAACAATGCCGCTACCGGATCAGAATAGGGTTCGAACTTACCACCGAACCCTCCACCTATCTCAGTAGGAATGACATTTACATTAGAAACATCCATACCTAAGACCTCAGCACACATATCCCTAACCTCAAATGGCCCTTGAGTGCTAAGCCATATAGTCAATCTGCCATCCTTATTCCAAAACGCAGTAGTATTATGAGGTTCTATATATGCCTGATGGACTGTGGCCGTATCAAATTCTCTCTCTATCACGATCTTCGATTCTTCGAAACCTTTTGATATATCTCCTATGCTATGCCTTATATGGTGCGCAACATTATTCTGAGAAACTTCTGAATCCATATAACTATCAGTTCTAATGTTAGGGTGCAATCTCGCAGCATTCTCATTCATAGCTTCAATCACATTAATAACTGACTCTATGAGTTCATACTCAACTTCTATCAATGCCAATGCTTCTTCTGCAATATGAACTGTAGTGGCAGCTACCCCTGCAACAGGCTGACCCTTATAAAGCACCTTATCACTAGCCATAATATTATCTGATAGATATTTTTTTGAAGTTTCCCATAAAGTCACACCATTTTCCCCAAAAGAACTGCCTTCCTCGTTTATGCCTTCCCGTGAAAAAAAATCCTTCGCTGTAACAACAGCCAATACACCAGGATGAGCTAAAGCCTTGCTTACATCTATAGACTTTATCCAAGCATGAGCATGTGGACTCCTTAATATCTTCCCAAAGATCATCCTCGGCATCGTTACATCTGCACCATATATTGCCCTACCAGTCACCTTATCAACCCCATCATGTCTTAATGGCCTAGTACCAATTACCTTGTATTTTGATGATCCATATTGCATTTAGGAAGGTCTCTCAATCTAAACTAAAATAAATTCATCCTAATGGTGAATTACTAACTTTATTAGAGTATACTCAATAGCTGTGACGATGGTAACTTATTTTCAATAAAAAGACCAAGCTAGTCAGGATCAGTTCGTATATATGGGTAATATATTTAGCAATATAAAGAAAATCATTCTAATTTCCCTAGGGTTGGTGTTCTTGGCATTAGGTATTGCAGGCTATATTTTACCCGGATTACCCGGCACTATATTCCTTATAATATCGGCTGGCTTTTTTGTAAGGTCCTCTGAAAGGCTATACAACTTTGTTGTTCAAAACCGTTTCTTCGGTAAAGGAGTCAAGGATTTTTTGGAAACCGGAGAAATGCCGCTGAGAGCAAAAATCATATCTATAAGTTGCATATGGATATTCTCGATAGCTTCACTTTTTGCCCCATACGACTTAATCTTCAAGATGCCCATAATAATATTGGCAATAACTGGTACCCTATACATAAGATCCAAACCTACAAGAAAAATCGTTTAACCCTAATATAAGGTGGCAATAATGGAGAATAGACACATTGTAGCCTTTGGTGGTCTCAGGCCAACTAGAGGCAGAACTCATCCACTTATACAGTACTTACTGGATATAACTGGCAAACCCAAGCCTAAGATATGTTTTATACCTACTGCCACGGGTGATTCGAAAACATCGATTGTTGGCTTTTATGATAGATTCCCTGGTAGCATGAGCGAGAGGTCTCACCTAAACCTCTTTAATAGAACTATAGTAGACATTGAAGCTCACTTACTAAACCAAGATATAGTGCTGGTTGGCGGAGGAAATACTGCTAATATGCTTGAGATATGGCGTATACACGGAGTTGATACAGCTCTCAAAAAAGCTTGGGACTCTGGTGTAATACTATGCGGTGGTAGTGCCGGATCACTCTGTTGGTTTGAATGTGGCACCACAGATTCATTCAATATAAATGAGCTCAAACCCCTCTACGATGGGCTTGGATTCTTACCAGGCTCACATTGCCCACACTATGATGGAGAGGCTCAGAGAAAACCTCTATACCATAAGCTAATATCTGAAGGATTTCCATCCGGTTATGCTATAGATGAAGATGCGGCAGTACATTTTATAAATCAGGATGTTCATAAGGCTATCAGTTCCAGACCAGAAGCGTCTGCATATTATGTCAAACTTGATGATAAAACTGTTACTGAAAATCAGTTACCAACAGAACTCTTGTTATAGGCATATCGATCGTATGCCATGACTATTCAGTCAATATAGCTTCGCAGAGGTTGGCCACTTCAACAAGTTCCGTGAGACTAACATATTCTCTAACCGTATGTGCATTATGGTCAGCCATACCTACAACTACGGATTCTATGCCATGCTGCCTAAGTATATTCCCATCCGTACCACCTCCTGATGGTGCCATAACCGGTTCAGCTCCTATACTAGCCAAGCTCCTAATAACCCGACTAACTGGTGGTTCTTCACCTGTAATTGAATATGCATCAAACTGAGTCTCCGTTAGTAAATCTATCTTAGCCTCGTTGAATTTATCCCTAACCTCATTTACAGCATTATCTATAGAAAGTTTTATATTATCCAATGCTTCTGCACTATGACTCCTAAATTCCCCTTTAACTATGGTCTTCTCTGGTACCGCATTAGTAACTGAACCACCTTTAATTACCCCAATATTGAAAGTAGTATCTTTGTCTAGTCTTCCTTGAGGCAACCTTGTAATAATCTCGGATGCAATCCTTATAGCAGATATACCGTTCTCTGGAGCAGCTCCAGCATGGGCAGCCCTACCAGTTATATCAATATCAAAGCGCACATGAGTCGGACTGGAAGAAGTTATCCTACTTGCCGGACCTTCCCCGTCAAATACTATAGCCTCTTTGGCAAGGATCTTAGAATAATCCAAATTCTTCGCTCCAACTAATCCAATCTCCTCTTGTCTAGTAAAGGCTACCTCTACAGACCTATTCAGTCTTCCGGTCTCAATAGCAACCTGCAATCCTTCTAATATAGAGGCTACTCCAGCTTTGCAGTCACCACCTAAAATTGTATCATCGTTAGAAACGAGCAAGTCTCCATCTACTCTAGGCTCAATATTCCTGCCAGGTTCCACAGTATCCATATGAGCAGACAACAATATTTCTGGATATTCCCCGAGACGGCCTATCACATTACCATAGTCATCTAAACCAGCGTTGAATCCAAAGCCCTTGAGTTTATCAATCAAGACGCCCGCTATTTGTTGCTCTTCTCCTGAAGGGCTGTCTATCCGTATCAACTCGAACATTGTTTCTATAAGACGAGATTTATTTATCATGTCATGCCTCCTTATAAATGAGTTATTCCATTTCCATATATTCATTCATCTACGAGTAATATAAGGAAAGAACAATCATGAAGTACTTAATAAATATTATCAAACAAACGTTATGTATAACAACCAAATAAATATGTATATAATGGACATCAATATGTACAGAGTTCAAGAATCAGCAATCATACCAATATCTGCTGAAGATACATGGGAATTGATGAGAGATCTGGATTTAAGACCTACATGGGATACAACCGTCCATAATGTCTCCAGAGACGAACAATTCCTTTATTACAAAGCCCCTTTAATTAGCGGTTTCAGTTGGCAGTGGACAGGTGAATACATAACCTTCGAGCCACCAACCAGATCTGCGGTAAAGATGATATCTGGATCATTACACAGACCATTTGCAAGTTTGGTAGGCAGTTGGATATTAAAACCTCAAGGTTCTGAGACCCTATTAACCATGACTACCAGTTTTGAGCCTAGACTGAAACTACCATTTCTACCCTCAATAATGAGTCGCCGTATAAGTCGGATCATGTTGGAGTCTATGGCAAACTTAGCGTCGTTGGCAGCAAGTCGCTGAAACTTACATTGCAGACTTATCCTTTATTTGGTAGTACCACCAACGCTGTACCTTGTAGGGCTCTCTCCCCTTTTTGCGTCTCTATATATACGTCCAGTGTGACTTGATTTTCTTCATCAACAATTTGAATGTCTGTAACTATACCCGAGCAATTAAGCTTATCTCCAGGCAGTATAGAGCGACGAAAATCTACATCTAGTCTTTTCACTTTACCTTCCAAGCCCACCCAATTAGTAAGGAGTTGTGCCAATAAACCCATACTCATATTGCCCGGTAATATCACACCTGTAAAACCTTCTGCCTGAGCCGCTTCGTCACTAACAAATCGACCTGTAGTAGTACCCCACGCCTTGACATAGGCATCCAATTGGGCTCTATCGGGCTCTTTCAAAAGAGGTCCTACATCGTCTCCAAGGTCTACGTCTTCAATATATAATTGACTCATTTTCTTATATCCCTCCGAACATTTCTGCGTTCTACAACTGTAGTCAACTCCCCATTTTGATTTCTATAGCTAGTACGCCTTACTGTAAACACCATAGTTCCAGTTCTACCAGTTTTGGCATATACCGATGAGATCTCACTGGTAGCATATATAGTGTCTCCAGGTCTTACAGGCTCAAAGAATTCAGCATGCTGTCCGGCATCAAACCCAGTAGTTCCAAAATTCACTTTCGGATCTAACCCAGAAGCCAATGAAAACATGTTGTAAAACAGAGGAGGAGCAATGATGCCACCATACGGCGTACCCTTGGCGAATTCCTCGTCTAAATACAAAGGGTTAGTTTCACCCAAGGCCTCAGCATACTCTATGATTTTCTCCTTCGTTACTTCATGGTGACCGACCTCAACTTCGACCCCCACGACACTTCTGTCATAATCTAAATTCGCCATAACCTGACGTTCTTCTTCTTGGTAATCCGTAGTCATATACTAATCTCCTTTAGATATCGCAGTCATTAATTTGTCATTAATCTGAGTTCAAATTAATCATATTTACGACCTATGTGCTTCTCTCCACGTTTCTTCGACAACAAGATCTGTTTTTGCCTTTCTCGCGACCTCAAAAGCCTATCTTCGGAGATATTATCATGACATGACGGGCAACTAACACCCTCTTCATACATATAAGACGATTTGTCATTCTCAGATACCGGCTCCTGGCACGAATAGCATAAATTATAACTCCCTTGGGCTAAGCCCTGTTTTAATGATACCCTATCATCGAAAACGAAACACTCACCTTCCCAGAGAGTCTCCTCACTAGTCACTTCCTCTAGGTATTTTAGGATGCCACCCTTCAGATGATATACTTCCTCAAATCCCAGCTCTCTCATATATGAACTAGCCTTTTCGCAACGTATACCACCAGTGCAGTACATTGCTATTTTGGTATTTCTACTATGACTATTAACTTTGTAAAACTCATCTGCCCAAGCTGGGAATTGCCTGAAACTATCCGTATCAGGATCCAGAGCATTAGAGAACTTACCAATGGACGTCTCATAATGATTACGAGTATCTATCACTATTACGTCCTCCCGACTTATAAATTCATCCCAATCTTTAGGTTCAATATACTCCCCAGATTGTTGAGCCACATCTATAGAGCCAACTCCCATAGTGACTATCTCATCTTTGATCTTAACTTTCATCCTGTTGAAATTCTCATATTTAGAAGCAGAATACTTTACCACCAACTCACCAATTTCCGGCCAGTACCTGATTGCGTCTATAACTACCTGAACACTAGCATGCTTACCTGTTATAGTTCCATTAACCCCCTCAGTCGCAAGGAGTATTGTACCTAATACATTCTGCTCTTCACATATCAACTTTAGTGAGGATTTCTTGACTGCCAAATCTCGGATAGTCGCAAAATGATATAGAGATGCTACTATAAGATCCGTATCTATT
>Ga0310344_10004743_pt1 | contig 10095 bp, 6 predicted proteins | sample HC15DNA20200_MG_FD_203801 | JGI IMG/M metagenome (GOLD analysis project Ga0310344, IMG submission 203801) | Marine microbial communities from station ALOHA, North Pacific Subtropical Gyre - HC15-DNA-20-200_MG | ecosystem: Environmental > Aquatic > Marine > Oceanic | place: Pacific Ocean: North...
TAAAAACCATATTCTCGTGCATTAGCCATGTTCCAGCTTGTCTGTGGTTGCTCGTCCATAAAACGTATACGGACGATAGACTTAATGCTTTTAAATCCGTATTTCCAAGGAACTATAAGTCGAAGAGGTGCGCCATTTTGATTAGGTAATACTTGTCCATAAAGACCAACGGTTAGAAGAGTTAACGGATGCATTGCTTCTTCAATTGTCAATCCTTCCCGGTATGGCCAACGTAGGACTGGATAACGCACTCCCGGCATTTGGTCGGGGTCATTTAATGTGAAAAATTGCACATACTTAGCTTGTGAAGTTGGCTCAAACCGTTTGAGCAAGTCTCCCAAAGGAAACCCTACCCAGGGTACAACCATTGACCATGCTTCAACACATCGAAAGCGGTATATCCGTTCTTCTAAAGTGTGTCCTTTGATAATGTCCTCTAAAGCAAAAGTTCCAGTTTTTTTTGCTTCTCCTTCGACTGTCACAGTCCATGGATGTGTTTCTAGTGTATGGGCATTACTTGCAGGATCTGTTTTGCTAGTTCCAAACTCATAATAATTATTGTATCCAGTGACGTCCTCAAAAGATGTTGGTTCTGAGCTAACATTGCTTGGCCAGGATTTTAAGTCATTCAGGCGACCGCTTTCAGGAAATGGTTGCTCACGATTTCCTGATTCCTTTTGGTTTAGGGGTATCAGATCTTCTTGGGCTGATAAGTTTGCAGTTTTTATTAGGCCCATAGCCAGGGCAGTTTTTAGTAACATTCTCCGTTGTCGGAATGTTGACTCCGGGGTAATTTCAGAAGCTTTGATATCTTGTGGTCGTTTGATCAGCGTCATTTCGTCCTACCCAAAACTTTTAAGTCCAGTATAGCTACTACAATGTTGCAACGGTTAGAGTTAAATCGCTAGTTTTATTCTAAATGCACCAAAATAGTGCAGCATTATTTTAAATGCACCAAATAGTTTCACGATTGCTCCAAGTAGCGTTACAATAGCTCAGCCCTATAAAAAGCAGTGTTAAAAAAATAAGGACATATAATTGATTATTTGTCCAAGGGGATACATATGAAGCTTATAACCGCAGTTATTAAACCTTTCCGTCTTGATGATGTTCGTAATGCTTTGTCAGAAGTAGGCGTGCAGGGGATGACTGTCACTGAAGTCAAGGGGTTTGGACGTCAAAAGGGTCATACGGAACTTTATAGGGGTGCCGAATATGTGGTGGATTTCCTCCCTAAGGTAAAAGTGGAAGTAGCACTTACGGATGATCTGGTTGACCGTGCAGTTGAGACAATCATTGAAGCTGCAAAAACAGGGAAAGTGGGTGATGGAAAAATCTTTGTTACAGAGCTTGGTCAAGTTCATCGAATAAGAACAGGCGAAACCGGTGACGAAGCACTATAAAAATTAACTATAAAGGGGGCATAGTGAACGCTCTATTAAAACGACTGATACTACCTATTATATTCCTTACATGGCCTGCAATTGGCTGGAGCCAGACGATTGACACTGGCGATACAGCGTGGATTTTAACTTCGACAGCTCTAGTGCTATTTATGACTTTGCCTGGCCTCGCGCTTTTTTATGCGGGTTTAGTTGGAAGTCGGAACGTACTCTCCGTGGTTATGCAGTGCTTTAGTATTGCCTGCTTAGTATCGGTGATATGGGTTGTTTGTGGTTATAGCTTATCTTTCGGTGGTGGTAACGCATACGTTGGTGATTTTTCAATAGCTTGGCTGAGTGGAGTCGAAGCAGATTCTGTTTCAGGGACGATCCCTGAGTCAGTATTCGTTATGTTTCAGCTTACTTTTGCAATCATTACACCAGCATTATTTGTTGGTGCATTTGCAGAGCGCATGAGGTTTTCAGCATTACTACTTTTTACTGCTGCGTGGGTTTTGGTAGTTTATTTCCCAATTGTGCATTGGGTATGGGCCGAGGGCGGCTGGTTGTTTGAAATGGGTTTCAGAGATTTTGCAGGTGGAGCAGTAGTTCATGTTACCGCGGGTGTTGCGGCTCTAATAGCGGCTATTATGATGGGCAATCGGAAAGGGTTTCCCAATTCAGGGGCCCCTCACAATTTGCCAATGACAGTTACCGGAGCCTGTATGCTTTGGGTTGGTTGGTTTGGCTTTAATGCTGGCAGTGCGCTTGGTTCTAATGGTGGCGCGGGTATGGCGATGCTTGTAACTCATATAAGCGCAGCAGTAGCATCACTAAGTTGGATGACTTGTGAATGGGTCAAGTATGGTAAGCCCAGTGTGCTTGGTATCGTGACAGGTATGGTCGCTGGACTTGCAACAATTACACCAGCTTCAGGTTTTGTTGGTCCTATAGGCGGCCTATTTATTGGTCTATCTGCTGGAGTTGGTTGTTTCATCGCAACCCAGTTTATTAAGCAGAAACTAAAGATCGACGACTCACTCGATGTATTTCCGGTGCATGGTGTAGGGGGAATGATTGGCTTGTTACTACTTGCTGTATTTTCTGCCGAGAGGTTTGATGGCCTTGGTTTGGATGGAACCATTCTTGATCAATTAGGAATTCAGATTACCGGTCTTCTGGCCACAATTGTTTGGACTGCAGTAGCTAGTTTTGTATTGCTTAAGGTGGTAAATGCTATTTCACCATTGCGTGTTTCAAGTGACGAGGAAACAGAAGGTTTAGATCTCGTGCTGCATGAAGAGAAGGGATACAACCTGTAGTTCGTAGGTATCAGGTTGGAAGGGGCTTAGATATTTTTTAGGCCCCTTCCTTAATTAGTTAGCCTTAAACGTTTGTGTGCAAATTACTCTTTAGTTGTCCTCAATGAAGTACCGAAAATTATGTCTATAAAAAACCCCTATCGTATCTAAGGGTTCTCCATCAACTAGTCTGGGGCGGTATACAGCTTCACTTAGACGGGCTATATATAGTGAGTCCATCAATCCACTGATGGAAGGCTCCATAATCTCAATGTTATTCGCTATTCCGAGCGAAGAAATATTGAATCGTACTAACACTGAGCTCCAAATGTAACGAGTATGATTCCCTTGAATATCTACCGGACTAGGTGGTGGAATAAAATTGATAAGCTTGGGAGTTGAGAAGTGCTGAATTCCCAGTGATGGTTGTTTGACAGTTAAGAGCCTATGGGCTTCTTGGTAGTATTTTAGTGCCGTTTCAGTTTGACCCAGTGTTAGATCCCAGTCTCCCAAGATAGTAAGCGCATTACCGACTTCAGTGGGTGACATCATGTCTTTGAATTCAAGCATAGCTAGAAGATGCCTCCTAGATGCTCTAGTGTTGCCAAGTAAAATATCGATCCGAACCAACTCGCTCAATGTAGCAAGCTGTCTGTCACCATACTCCCCAAAATTTTCTTGTTGAATTTCAAGAATATCTTCAAATTGTTCTCGTGCTAGACCACGCATTCTAGAAAGATCATAGTAATTAGCTAAGTGGCGCCTGAAAGGGATTACTTGAGGGTCATCTTCACCATACCGGCGTAGCGCTAGAGCTAAACGTTCTTGCTGAACATTTTCTGACTGTATTGTATCTCCCATTAGAAGGTACGCACTACTCATGTCATCTAGTAACGAAATTTGATCCATATTTAATAAGCCAAAGTTTCGTTGACTAATATGTTGAGCCTGCTCAAGGATTGTAATTGCTTCGACAGTCTCCCCATTCAAACTAAATGTTCGAGCAAGCTCTGTGTAGGGTTGGATTAGGGATGGGGAATATTCACCACTTTCCTGAACTAGTAATTCGATTCCAGCGAGGTAGTTATCTTGAGCATCACTGAGTTCATTTAACTCTGTTTGAAGTCGAGCGCTCTCAAAAAGTGATTCACTAGTGCTTTTAAAAGAGGGAGCCTCAGGAACTACTGTGGGTATATTTTGTGCAGATAACGAGGAGACATAAAGCGTAATTAATACGGTAAAAATAATTAATAGTTGGTGCATTGGACTATTAGTTGACCCAACTAAAAAGTTCTTTAATAACTGCATATTTGAACTGTGGAAAGTAGCCAGAGTTTTGGCCATTACTGTTTTGATAATGGTACGTAGAGAAACGTATATTTACGCGTGATACCCGTGGCAGTGACCATCTCACCATCTAGCATTCTCGGTCTGAAACGGGAGCGTTCAATGGATAAAATTGTTGCTTCATCCTTAAAACCCGATGGTTCAGATTCAAGAACTGATACGTTTAATGCTTGACCAGCTGGAGAAACGTCGAAAGAGACTAAAACATAGCCTTCTGTGACATAGGGTTCGCCGGGGTCTGCAAGATATTGGGTACTAGGGTTTATTTTGAGTACATCACTGGGATTATAGAACCAGCGTCGCTGTAATATTTCACCATCTTCCAATTCATTGAGTATATCCCAAGCCTCTCTATACTCATTTCCGGTTGGCCCGACCTTGCTAAATGCAGTGTGCCAGTCTCCAATATTTCTCAAAGTCTCTGCTATTTGCAGCTTATCAGGCTCATTTTGAGATCTTAAGAATTTCAAGGCACGCCTCAAGGCACTTATGCCACTACCCGCTGGTATTCTCTGTGCACGATAGCTATTACCTATTGCACGGAGTGGTTCTGCAAGAAGAGCGCTTTCTGGTCCATCAGTTGCCCGAATAATATTCATGGCTCGCACGTAGTAGGCGCGTGCGTCATCAAAGCGTGAACTACCCCTGAGCCATCGAGCATGTTTATAGAGTGCAGGGATTACTTCAACGCTATCAGGGCCATGCATACGTTCCATAATATCGAGCCCAGCTAATTTTTGTCGTTCTGCATCCTCATAAAGCCCCATCCTTATAAGGCTATTAGACATGTGGTCAAGGATTGTTATTTGCTCCTCATTCAGCAAACCAAAATTTCTACGGTTTATGGAACGAGCCTCTTCTAATATGCCAAGGGCTTGTGGATAGTCGCCAAGTCCATGATATGCGACCCCAAGACCTACAAGAGGTAAAATCGCAGTCGGTGTAGTCATGCCATCTATTTCTCGAAATAGTTCAATAGAAGCAAGAAAATTTATTCCCGATTCTTCATGTAAACCTACTCGACGTTGCATCTCTGCAAGGTTGGAAATTGATATGGCAGTATCGGTAGATATCTCTCCAAACTCCGCTTTTGTAAGTTCTACTACGCGTTCTGCCAAAGGGATTGCTTGATCATATTCTTGGTTATCCACGCTATATTGAAGTTCAAGTTGCGCTTCTATAAGACCGGTTAATTCTGCGCGCGGAACCTCTTCTTGCGCAGAAGAATGGTCTTTATCAGGTATTTCAGTCTCATCAACAGGTAAAACTTCGGACCCTATACGAACAGGGCCTACGGGGGTTTGGATAAAGTCTGGTGTCCCTACTCCCTGCGCTAGTATAGATCCAACCAAACCCATAAAAAGCCCACAAAAACAGGCAATACGAGCAACACCCGAATCAAAATTTAGTATTGAATTTCGTTGACTCATTGGGTCTATATTAACGAAAAGATGCTTTATCTGCTGCCGTTTTAGTGTCTAATGTTTCCAGCTAATAGGTTGCAGAAGACATTTTTACGCTATCTAGTGTCCCTAGAGGCTTGTGGCTGTGATTCCGAGGTCTATAATGGCGCGCGAATCCCGAGTTTTGATCGTATGAGTATTGTAGTGAATGTAGAGAGGCTGTGGCTTTTGAGGGAATCTAAAAGCAGATTCTGCAATTCTCTTCGTAAATGGAGCGTGGGCCCAATAAAGGTGGGCCGGGAGCTATTCTGATGGACCCCACGAATACGGAAGGAACCGAATATTTTCACCAGGTAGTGGACTGCCAATGGGGCTGTCCAGCTCACACTGATGTTCCAGAATATATACGCCTGATTGCTCAAGGCCGGTTTACTGATGCGTATATGTTGAATCGAAAGTCCAACGTTTTTCCTGGTATCTTGGGTCGGGTATGTGATCGACCTTGTGAACCAGCATGTCGACGTACTCGGGTTGAAGATAAGCCTGTAGCTATTTGTCGACTAAAAAGGGTAGCAGCTGATCATCGTGACGACGTTCAAGATCTTTTGCCTGTAGCCCCAAACAATAAAAATGGCAAGAAAATAGCTTTGGTTGGTGCCGGATGTGCATCGTTAACCGTGGCTAATGATTTGATGCCACTAGGATATGAGTGCGTTATCTACGAGGCACTGGATAAAACAGGTGGGCTTATGAGGACAAACATACCCTCATTTAGGCTTCCTGCTGAAGTTCTGGATGAGGAGATGAACTATATTTTAGACATGGGGGTTGATCTAAGACTGAACTCCCCAATCGAAAGTATGAAAGGATTGATGCAGGAGGGCTATGACGCTATTTTTGTTGGTAGTGGAGCCCCAAAGGGCAAAGATCTTGATATACCTGGACGTAACGAATCCGATCGTATTCATATCGGTATTGATTGGCTTGAATCAGTTGCGTTTGATCATGTTGACTCCATAGGAAAAAAAGTACTAATTATTGGGGTTGGCAATACGGCTATGGACTGTTGCCGAACATCACTTCGTCTTGGAGCTAAGGACGTTAAGGTTATGGCGAGAAAACCTCGCGACTTTTTTAAAGCATCAGATTGGGAGCTTGAGGATGCTGAAGAAGAGCAGGTTTCAATTGTAGTCAATCATTCCCCGAAAGAGTTTGTGCATAAGGATGGCAAGCTGATTGGAATGAATTTTGAAAAAATGGAATATGACATAGGTGAAAATGGTCGCATCACAGACACTCGTGTAATAGGAGAGGAGTTTTTCCCATGTGATGACGTTGTCCTAGCCATCGGACAGGACAATGCATTTCCTTGGATTGAGCGTGATATTGAAATCGAGTTTGACAAGTGGGACGTGCCTATTGTTAATGCCACCACCTTTGAATCTACAGTCCCTGGAGTATTTTTTGGTGGTGATGCTGCATTCGGACCAAAAAATATTATCTGGGCCGTGGAGCATGGCCATCAAGCCGCTATATCTATAGATAAGCATTGCCATAGTCAGAATTTGGAAGATCGTTTGCCTCGAGGAGTAAATCTTTACAGTGCAAAAATGGGTATACATGAATGGAGTTATAGCAATGACTATGACCCCGCTTCTCGTCGGCTTATGCCCCATGTGGATCTAAAGAAACGCTTCAAGGATCTCAATATTGAGGTGGAGTTAGGGTTTACAGTAGAGCAAACTATTCAGGAAGTTGAACGCTGCCTAAATTGTGATATTCAAACAATTTTTGCTCCTAAACTTTGTATCGAGTGTGATGCATGCATTGATATTTGTCCTGTTAACTGTCTAACCATGACTAAAAACGGGGAAGAGGAAGATTTGCGAGGTCGTCTTTCTGCTCCAGCTGAAAATCTTGAACAACTGCTCTATATTTCAGAGGATCTACCTCAGACCGGTCGCGTAATGGTTAAAGATGAGGACCTTTGTGTGCACTGTGGTTTATGTGCTGAGCGCTGTCCTACTGGTGCATGGGATATGCAGAAATCGGAACTCTTAGTTCCCTTCGCTAAAGATGAAGCAACTGAAACCAGATGTAAGGCTGCTCAGCCGTCAGCCGCCTGATGAGGATTTTTTGTGGCAGCAGTAAACGACGTCGTCATTAAGATAGCTACGGTGAATGGTACCGGATCAGCAAGTGCAAATGGCTTGCTTCGCAAAGCTATTTTCCGTATGGGCGTACCTGTAGTGGGCAAGAATTTTTTCCCCTCTAATATTCAGGGGCTTCCGACCTGGTATGAAATCCGTGTTACTGCGGATGGTTATCAAGCCCGCTCAAATCGCACTGATTTAATGGTTGCAATGAATGCTCAGACTTATGCAAAAGACATGGCGGAGGTAACTTCCGGTGGGTGGCTTGTATATGACTCAACATGGCCCCGTAGTGAATTGCTTGACCGAGAAGACATTACCGTACTAGGCATACCATTTTCAAAGCTATGTAACGAAAACTTTGATGGTGTGCGCACGCGTATTCTTATGAAGAACATAGCTTATGTTGGAGCAATTGCAGCATTACTTGATCTTGATCTTGAGGTAATCACTCAATTACTTGAGGAAACTTTTGGAGATAAAAAACATTTGGTTGCCTCTAATATGGAAGCGATTCGAATAGGGTACGATTACGCTACTGAGAATTTTCCATGCCCCCTAGAAGCTAGTGTCATGGCAATGGATAACACAAAAGACCAAGTTATTATGGATGGCAATACCGCCGCAGCTTTGGGTTGTGTTTATGCAGGGGCAACTGTTGGGGCGTGGTATCCAATCACGCCATCGACCTCGCTTATGGATAGTTTTCGTAGCTTTTGCGCAAAGTACAGAGTTGATTCAGAGACAGATAAACGTACCTATGCGATTATTCAGGCTGAAGATGAACTTGCGGCTATTGGCATGGTTCTAGGAGCAAGCTGGATGGGAGCACGCTCCTTCACCCCAACTAGTGGCCCCGGAATTTCTCTAATGACGGAATTTATCGGCTTAGCTTATTATGCTGAGATCCCAGCAGTAATTTTTAATGTCCAACGGACAGGCCCCTCTACGGGAATGCCAACCCGAACGCAGCAAGCTGATATTCTCAGCTGCGCTTACGCATCACATGGTGACACTAAACATATCTTGTTGTTTCCTGCGAATCCGGCTGAATGTTTTACAACTGCAGTACAGTCTTTTGATCTTGCCGAACGCCTGCAAACACCCGTCATGGTTTTATCAGATCTCGATATAGGAATGAATGATTGGATGGTGCCAGAGTTTGAATGGGATGATGAATACGTTCCAGATCGAGGTAAGGTTTTGTCAGCAGATGACCTTGATCAAATGGATAAATTCTATCGTTATCTTGATTCTGATGGGGATGGTATCCCTTATCGTACTTTACCAGGCGAACACCCGAAGGGTTCTTTCTTTACAAGAGGTTCTGGTCATAACAAGCTTGGCGGTTACACTGAAGATGGAAGTGAATATCAGGAGGTAGTAGATCGCTTACTCCTGAAGTGGGAGACAGCCCGTACGCTTGTTCCAAAACCAGAGATCATATACTCCAAGGATAACAAGGCAGCAATACTAACTGTGGGTAGTGGGAATGGTGGATGTAAGGAAGCGCTTGATCGTTTAGCCAGTAAAAATATTGGGCTTAACTATTGCCGGGTTAAAGCTTTTCCGTTTGGCGAGGAAGTAAAGAGTTTTATTAAAAAGCATGAATTGATCTACGTCGTGGAGCAAAATCGTGATGCTCAACTTAAGACACTTCTGATGTTGGATATTGAGGCGAATCCTGACAAACTTGTTTCACTTTTGCACTATAACGGTATGCCCCTCAACGCAGGATTTGTGGTTGAGAGTGTGCTAAAAGAAATGGCTAAAGCACGCGCGGCTTAGTCATATAAAGGTTTATTTAGTCATGAGTTACATAGCTAAGCCAAAGGTTTCACACCCAAAGTTACCGAAAAATAAACTTGGGTTAACAGAACGGGATTATGAAGGTTCCGTTTCAACTTTATGTGCCGGATGTGGACATGATTCTATAACATCTGCAATTATTCAGGCTGTATTTGAACTGGATATCGAACCACATAGGCTGGCAAAAATTAGTGGCATTGGTTGCTCTTCTAAAACTCCTACCTATTTCATGAGTGAGTCACATGGGTTTAACTCGGTGCACGGTCGAATGCCTTCAGTAACCACGGGAGCCAATGCTGCTAATAGAGATTTGATGTATGTTGGTGTTTCTGGTGATGGTGATTCTTTATCCATAGGTGCAGGGCAATTCGTTCATGCGATACGTCGTAATCTAAATATGTGCTACTTGATTGAGAATAACGGGGTTTACGGTCTCACTAAAGGCCAATTTTCAGCATCAGCCGACATAGGTAGTAAGCCGAAAAAAGGTTTGGCTAATCAACAGGAGCCAATTGATGCGGTAAGTACGGCACTGAGTCTGGGAGCTACCTACATTGGCAGAAGCTTTTCTGGAGATAAGGAACAGTTAGTTCCCTTGATCAAGGGTGCAATGCTCCATAAAGGGTTTGCATTGCTCGATATCATTAGTCCGTGCGTAACGTTCAATGACCATGAAGGTTCCACTAAGAGTTATGCTCAT
>Ga0310344_10004744_pt1 | contig 10095 bp, 9 predicted proteins | sample HC15DNA20200_MG_FD_203801 | JGI IMG/M metagenome (GOLD analysis project Ga0310344, IMG submission 203801) | Marine microbial communities from station ALOHA, North Pacific Subtropical Gyre - HC15-DNA-20-200_MG | ecosystem: Environmental > Aquatic > Marine > Oceanic | place: Pacific Ocean: North...
ATCCGTGACGACCAGAAGAAGTATCGCCTTCCGGATACGGTTCTATCCCTCTACAGGGAGGGTGAAGAAACGCGATTCTTCAACGGAGGCGACAACCCGGTGTCGTTTTCGTGGCACCGGATGGGGGAGTCGCCCAGGAAGGAAGTCCTGAAGCCAGGCGAGGTCATTGAGGCGTAGGGAGGGTCCTGTGAATTATCGAACGTTCGGGAACACCGGGTTGGAGCTTTCGGAGATCGCCATCGGTGCATATCCGATTTCCGGTATGCTGCAACAGGCGGACGGTACACGGACGGGGTGGACGGGCGTGTCGGACACGGAATCCGAGGCGTTGATCCACCGTGCGGAGGAACTGGGTGTTAATCTGATCGACTCAGCAGAGGGGTACGGAAACGGTCATAGCGAGATCGTTACCGGAAAGGCACTCAAGGGCCGACGCGACAAATGGATCGTCGCAACCAAGGTACAGCCCAACAGCGGGATCGATGAGGCCGGGCGCGATGAGGCGGCGGTGCGGAACCGTATTCGACAGGCCTGCGAGGGAAGCCTTGTGCGGCTCGAAATGGAAACGATCGATCTCTACCAGCTGCACGCCATACCCTACGACTGGGCAATGCCTGCGGTGATGGAGACACTTGCTACGCTGAAGGACGAGGGCAAGGTGAGGTGGTATGGCATCTCCACGAACAATCAGGTCGCCATCGAGCAGCTGCTCGCTCTCGGACCGGTGGACGTGCTTCAGATCGGCTACAATCTGATCGAACGCGAGGCAGACGCACTGCTCCACTGGGCGAAGGAGAAGAACATCGGGACGCTGATCCGGGTTCCTCTGGCCAAGGGGATGTTGACGGGCAAGTACTTCGGTAAGAACGCAGCAACTCTGCCGGCTGAGGATCTGCGATTCGAGCGGTTTCAGCGTCAGGAGACCGTCGAAGGGCTGAAGCGGTTGCCGGAACTGGGCTTCCTGCAGACGAAGGACCGGTCGATGGTACAGACAGCCTTGCGCTTCGTTCTCGATCATCCAGGGGTGTCGTGCGCGATTGCGGGAGCCAAAACACGAGAGCAGATCGACCACAACGCGGCGGCATCCGATGTGACGCCCATTTCTGACGAGGAACTGGAGCGGGCCTTGCCGATCGCGGACACGATTACGACGCCTGGGTGGACCTAGACACCGATCACTGAACATTGATCAATGATCATTAACAGGTGAGGAGATCGATTTCGAACCCGGTCGGGCGGTTCGGTATGGAATCGAGCAGGTCGCCGCGGTACGGGAGGCGTGCGGGCCGGATCTGAACATCTGTGTCGACGTGCATACACGTCTGGACCCGGCGTGGTCGCTCGAATTCTGCAAGTCGGTCGAACCCTACAAGCCGTTCTTAATCGAGGACCCGCTTCGGAGTGAAAGCCCTCAGAGTCTGCGCACGCTCAGAAGGCAGACCTCGGTACCCATCGCTGTTGGAGAACAGTGGGACAGCAAGTGGGCGTTTCGGCAGGCGATCGAGGAAGACCTGATGGACTACTGTCGTGTCGATCTCTGCATCGCCGGAGGGCTGACGGAGGCGAAGAAGATCGCTGGACGGTGTGAGACGCACTACATCCATCTTGCGCCGCACAATCCGCTCGGTCCGGTGTCGACGGCCGCGTGCCTGCATCTGTGCCTTTCGAGTTCCCTCGTGGGGGTACAGGAACTACCTCGCCTTCCAGGTTCGACACTGACGGATGTATTCCCAGGGCAGGTTCCCTACGACAGGGGATATCTCCTTTCTTCGCGATGACGGCTCGTATACGAACTGGTAGCGGATCGGGGACGGACGAGATCGCCTCGATCGGGATTCACACGAGGGTTGGTCGGAGGCGGTCAGCCCTACATCTGAGATCGGCGTGGTGAGAATATGGCAATACGGATCGGAGTGATCGGATGCGCACGAATCCTTAACGCGCACCTGCGAGGGTTCAAAATTCTGCAGGAGGCGGGGTTCGGTGACCTGTTTCAGGTCACCGCGCTTTGTGCCAGGAAGGAAGAGGACGCGCTTCGGTTTCGGAAGCGGGGTGAAGGCCCCGGGGCACGCCCGGATCCAATCGAAACTCCGGGAGATCCACTCAATGCTCCTCATATGTATATAGACGATGATCTGCATCCTGGATCACCCCCAGCTATCTACACCGACTATCGGGCGATGCTTGCGGAGGGTCCGGTCGATGCAGTCGTGGTTTACACTGGACACGACAGTCACCACACGATCGCCGTCGACGCGATGCGGGCTGGCAAGCACGTGGCGGTCGAGAAGGCGATGGCCATCACGGTGAAGGCGGCCCAACAGATGTGCGAAGTGGCCGCGGAGACGGATCGCGTGCTCTCGGTTGACGAGAACGTTTTCTTCAGCCCGGCGACCCGGGGTGCGAAATGGGTCGTCGAACAGGGCACGATCGGGGAGGTGCAGATGATCTTTCGCGGGATCATCGGGTTCCCGTCCCATCGCCCCGATCTGGCTACCGCGCGCACACCCTGGCGTCATTCCCGACTGGGCGCGGGGGGAGGGGTGTCGATCGATCTGGGTGTCCACCTGTTTAACGGGATCCGCCACATCTGTGGACCGGTGGCGTCAGTCGGGGCGACGTGGCGCGTGCTGGAGGAGACTCGGGTGCTGCTGACGGACGACGACTCCGAAGTTGCCGAGCGCATCCCGAACGAAGTGGATGATGCCTTTTTCGCCAACTTCAGGCTCGAGAACGGGGGGCTTGGGCACGCCGCCGTAGCACGCAGCTCTCACGGACGACGCATCGGTGTGCCGGGCGGCACGAACGTGTGGGGTTCACGCGGTGCGCTTTCTGATGGCCGCTACTACACGGACGGTGAATCGGGTTCCCCACTCGGACGAATGAAGGCCGCGGATCCGGCAGGGTACCAGGCCGCTTTTCCGAACGGTGTGACCGACGCTTACGCGCTGGAACAGCTGAACTGGCTCCAGGCTATCGATGAGGGGCGGAAGCCGGAAATGACCGGCGAGGAAGGCACAATCGATCTTGCACTGGCCTACGCGATCCTGGAGTCGGGGTTGCTCAAGCGGGAAGTGACGCTTGAAGAGGTGCTTAGTGGAGAGGTGGACGCGTATCAGCAACCGATCAATCAGCACTACGGGTTGTAGCCGGTGAACGCTCATCGAGTAGCCAGGCAGTGTTGTTGGAGACGGCGTGGCTAGATTCGCGGTTCTCGGCAACACAGGAGTGGACATCACCCTGCAGGGCGCACTGCCCTCCGCTCCGGCCGGGAGCGACGGGTGGACCGATCGCAACGTACGATTCCTGGACCAGTCACCTGCCGCGGTGGTGGCGGGGAACGGAGGCGCTGCGGCCTACGTGCTCGCACGTCTCGGTGAACAGGTGACCCTAGTGACGGCTCTGGGCACGGACCCTTTCGGACGGATGGCGCGCGACCAGCTGGAAGGCGCCGGGGTGGAGATCCGAACAGAGGAAGACGCCACGACACCCGTGAACATCATCGGGGTGGCCGAAGCGGGTGGCCGCGCTTCGGCGTACTACACGGGTTCCTCGGTTCCCTGGAAGCTTGTTCTCGAGGATCGCTTCGACTGGGTGTTCGCCGCAGGCTATGGTCAGGTCGGTCTGGAAGACCTTGACACACTCGGAGCGATTTTCGGGACGGTTCGGAGCGGTGGTGGGAAGGTAGCTTTCGATCCCGGCCCGTGGTTCGCCCGAGCACCCTTTCTGGTTCGTCTGAAGGAGGTCGTGGAAGGGGTCGACTGCGTGCTGGGGACCGAGGAAGAGCTTGGTGGGGTGGTTTCGGAATCTGATGTGGAGACCATCGCGAGTCGGCTGCTCTCAAGCGGTCCGGCCTGCGCGGCCGTCAAGCGCGGCCGCGCAGGCGCCCTTGTCGCAACTGAATCGGGAGTGGTGCATCAGCCGGTCGATCCGGTGGAGGACGCACACTCGGTGGGGGCCGGCGACTGCTTCAACGCGGTGTTTCTGAGCGCTTTCGCCAGGGGGCGATCGCCTTCGGAAGCTGTTCGGTCGGCCGTTGAGTTTTCCAGAAGGGTCGTGGAAGGTGGAGGCGGGGCCGCGGGGGCTTCGATGGACGGGCTTTTTGACAGTGTATAACTGGCCCCCGTATATTGACCGCCACTCGATGTGGTGTTTCTGCTGTAAAGAGGAGGATGTATGGCCAGGAAGATGAATGTGGCATTGCTCGGATATCAGTTTATGGGCAAAGCCCACAGCAACGCATTCAGACAGGTCAACCGGTTCTACCCCGATCTGGGTATCGAACCCGTGATGAAGGTACTCGTGGGACGGAACAAGGATGCCGTGACGTCCGCGGCAGCGGAATTCGGCTGGGAGGATGTCGAGACGAACTGGCGGCGCGCCATCGCTCGAGACGACATTGATATCGTGGACATCTGCACACCGGGGAAGCTACACGCACCGATGGCGATCGCGGCCCTCAAGGCAGGCAAGCATATCATCTGCGAAAAACCCCTGACGAACAATCTGAAGGAAGCCCGTGACGTACTCCGGGCGGCCAGAGGGTCGCGGAAGAAGACGCTGACCGCGTTCAACTACCGCCGGGTCCCCGCAGTCGCGCTCGCGAAGCAGATGATCGCGGAAGAGCGCATCGGGAAAATCTATCACTGGCGGGCGGTCTACCTCCAGGACTGGATTATGGATCCGAATTTCCCGCTGGTGTGGCGACTTAAAAAAAGCGAAGCTGGATCCGGTCCTCACGGGGATCTGAATGCCCACATTACGGACCTCGCAATGCATCTGGTGGGAGATATCGATTCCGTCGTGGGAATGACGGAGACGTTCATCAAGGAACGGCCGATCCCCGAGGCGATCGACGCGTCCCTCGGTGCCAGTGGTGGGCGTTCAAAGCGGAAGGGAAAAGTGACCGTTGAGGATGCGTGCTTGTTTATGGCGCGATTCAAGAACGGCGCCCTCGGATCTTTCGAGGCCACCCGATTCGCGAAGGGACGGAGGAATCACAACCGGTTCGAGATCAACGGAAGCAAGGGCAGCATCGTGTTCAATCTTGAGAAGATGAACGAGCTGCAATACTTCTCGGATGACGACCCCGCGCACGCTCAGGGCTTCCGCGAGATTATCGTCGGCGAAAACGGAGCGCATCCGTATCTCGACGCCTGGTGGCCGCCGGGTCATATCATTGGCTGGGAGCATACCTTTACGCACGAAATCAAGGACTTCCTGGAAGCGATCGAAAAGAATCGCAAGGTATCTCCCGATTTCCACGAAGGCGCAAAGGTTCAGGCGGTTCTCGAGGCCGTGATGGATTCGGCCAAGACGAAACGCTGGACCAAAGTGGCTAAAGTATAGAGATCGAAACGTCACCCCTGAGCGGAGGGGACATTCTGGCGATGAGGTTGGACTCTGAATCCGCTCCGTCCGACCTGTCGCGAAGCCTGGAGAAAATCAATGGCAAGACCTTGCACGCTGTTCACCGGACAATGGGCCGATCTGCCGCTGGAAGTGCTCGCGAAAAAGGCGAGCGAATGGGGCTACGATGGACTCGAACTGGGTTGCTGGGGAGATCACTTCGACGTACACAAAGCGGCTTCGAGCGACCGGTACTGTCGGGATAAACGGGACACGCTCGAGAAGTACGGACTCAAATGCTGGTCGATCAGCAACCACCTGGCCGGACAGGCCGTGTGTGATCTCATCGACGATCGACACCAGGCGATTTTACCTCCGAAAGTGTGGGGCAACGGCAAGCCGGAGCAGGTTCGGCGGCGTGCGGCGAAAGAGATGATGGTGACGGCGGAAGCCGCAAAGGCCTTCGGGGTGAAGGTCGTGAACGGCTTTACCGGATCGTCGATCTGGCATCTGATCTATAGTTTTCCGCCCGTGGACCCTTCCGCGATCGATGCCGGATTCGAAGATTTCGCCGATCGTTGGAATCCCATCCTCGATGTGTTCAAGGCCAATCGGGTTCGGTTCGCCCTCGAGGTACACCCGACGGAGATCGCGTTCGACATTGCCTCGGCCGCGAGAGCGTTGAAAGCACTGAAGAACCGATGGGAGTTCGGGTTCAATTACGATCCGAGTCATCTGGTCTATCAGAATGTGGACTACGTTGGATTCCTCAAGGAATTCGAGAAGCGCATCTATCATGTACATATGAAGGACGCCTATCTCTCCGTGACACCGACCCGGGCAGGGGTTTTCGGAGGTCACACCAACTTTGGAGACCTGGACCGTGCGTGGGACTTCCGTTCGCTTGGACGGGGGAGCGTGGATTTCGAAGAGATCATCCGCACGCTGAACGACATCGGCTACGCCGGTCCCCTTTCCGTAGAATGGGAAGATTCCGGAATGGATCGCGAGCACGGGGCCGAGGAAGCCTGTATGTTCGTGAACAGTGTAGACTTCCCGGCTTCCGGGCGTGCTTTCGACGACTCCTTCGCCGAGTAAGTCCACCTAAACGACACATCTGGCAGCGGGTGCGCACATCGCTAGTCGCACCCGCTGTCTTCGTTTTGTCCTAGCGAGGTAATTCAGATGGGAAGTCGCTGGCTCCTACTGGTGCTCGTACTACTTTCCTCTTCGTGCGAAGGGGACCGGACAGCCACACTGGTGTTCGGAAGAGGGGGAGACTCTGTCGGACTCGATCCCGCTCTTGAGTCCGACGGCGAGTCGTTCAAGGTCTGTGACAACATCTATGACTCGCTGGTGCGGTTTCGGAAGGAGAGCACTGACATTGAGCCGGCTCTGGCAACCTCCTGGATGGTTTCTGACGATCGTCTGACCTGGACGTTCATTCTGAGGGAGGGGGTGAAGTTCCACGACGGAACCCCGTTCGATGCAGAAGCGGTGGTGTTTTCTCTCGGGCGACAGTTCCAGAAGGACCATCCCCATCACGAGGTGGAGGGCGCCTACCAGTACTGGAACAGTATGTCGATGTCCGACATCGTGAAGGACATCCGTAGCGTGTCCCCTCACCGTGTGGATGTCGAACTGCATCGTCCGACGGCTCCGTTTCTCTCCAACCTGGCGATGGGGTTCTGTTCGATCGTCAGTCCGACGGCTGTGCGAAAGTGGGGAGAGGATTACCCTCACAACCCCGTGGGTACGGGCCCGTTCGCATTCGCGGAGTGGATCAAGGATGACCGAATCGTTTTGACCCGGAACACGGACTACTGGGACGGAGTTCCGGCGGTGGAGCGCGTCATCTTCCGTAGCATTCCTGAAAACTCCGTGCGTCTCATCGCACTGAGTCAGGGAGCCATCAGCGGGATGGATAACCTGGTCCCCGATTTCATCCCGAATATCGAGGCCAACCCGAAACTCAAATTGTTGAAGCAGGCGGGTATGAACGTGGGATACCTCGCGATGAATATGGATCGCCACCCCTTTCACCTGCTGAAGGTGCGACGGGCCGTCAATCACGCCATCAACAAGCAGGCCATCGTCGACAACCTGTATCACGGGCTTGCGAACGTTGCAGTGAACCCGATTCCCCCGACGATGTGGAGCTACCACGAGGGGATCGTGGGCTACGCTTACGACCCGGCTCGGGCCCGTCGCCTGCTGGCGGAAGCGGGATTCCCGGAGGGCTTCAAGACAACGCTCTGGGCGATGCCGGTTCCACGCCCGTATATGCCTCAGCCGTTGAAGCTTGCCCAGGCGATCCAGGCGGATCTGAAGGCGGTCGGGATCGAGGCGGAGATCGTGACCTACGAGTGGGGTACCTATCTGGACAAAGTGCAGCGAGGACAGCACGATATGGGATTGCTCGGATGGACCGGAGACAACGGAGACCCGGACAACTTCCTATACGTGTTGCTCGACCAAAGCGCGACCGCGTTTCCCGCGAATAACATTGCCTTTTATCGGAGCGAAGAGCTTCACGAATTGCTGATTCAGGCTCAGGTAGAGGTGAATGTTGAAACCAGGACGGACCTTTACAGACGCGCGCAGGAGATCATTCACAGGGATGCACCGTGGACCCCCCTCGTGCACGTGGCACAGACCGCCGCCTTTGGGAAGGACGTTGCGGGATTCAGCCTGCATCCGACGGGCAGAAAATGGTTCAAAGACGTTACGCTGAATCGATAAGCCACAGATAAGGGAGAGGATGGGGCAGGCGGTCGATCCGTCGCGCCCCGTTTTTTATGGCCGGATTCGTTCTGAGGAGACTGACGACCATAGTCCCTACTCTGCTGGGGATTACGGTCGCCGTGTTCCTGATGGTCCACTTGGTGCCGGGAGACCCCGCGCAGGTGATGCTGGGTGAACGAGCGACGCTCGAGAGCCTCGAGGTGCTTCGGCGAGAACTCGGTCTCGACCAGCCCTGGTACGTGCAGTTGGGACGTTACCTCGGCGGGCTGGCGTCCGGTGACCTCGGTCGGTCGATCAAATCACACACGCCCGTGTCTGCGGAATTGGCCACGCGGTTCCCGGCCACGTTCGAGTTGACGTTGGCGGCGATGGTCCTTGCCTGCGCGATCGGGCTGGTGGCGGGTGTGCTGTCCGCGACCCGGCGCAATTCGATCTGGGACTTCGCCGGACTGGCGGCCTCCCTTGCTGGAGTGTCGATGCCGATCTTCTGGTTGGGTCTGATTCTGATCCTCTTTCTGGCGGCGAATCTGGGATGGTTTCCTGTGGCCGGACGCGTGAGCGCCACGACGTACATCGAGGCCCGGACCGGTCTGTTCCTGATCGACAGCCTGGTGGCGGGGAACTTTCGGGCCTTCGGCGACGTTGTGCACCATCTGTTCTTGCCGGCGCTGACGTTGGGGACCGTCCCGGCTGCTGTGATTTCGCGGATGACCCGGTCGAGCCTGCTCGAGGTGCTTCACGAAGATTATGTGCGGACGGCACGGGCGAAAGGTCTTGTCGAGTGGTTGGTGGTGCTGCGTCACGCACTGAGGAACGCGTTCATTCCCGTGTTGACGGTAATCAGCCTCCAGTTCGGGTATCTGCTGGGTGGCGCGGTGATCACCGAGACGATTTTCGCCTGGCCGGGGATTGGGCGGTGGCTGTTGCTGGCGGTCTATGCCCGAGATTTCCGGGCGATTCAGGGCGGAGTACTGCTCGTGTCGTTGACGTTCGTCACGATCAACCTGATCGCGGATGTGCTCTACGCCTGGATCGACCCGCGAATCAAGTACAGGGAGTCGTCGTGACCTCCGTGGGAACGGGTGGGCTTCAGCATCTCTGGGTCCGGTATCGAACGAATCGATCGGCCGTGGTCGGGGGTGGCTTGCTCGTGTTGTTTCTCGTTGTGGCCGCAGGCGTCCCCTGGATTGCGACCCACGACCCGCTTGCCCAGGACCTGTATGGTCGTCTATCTGCTCCCTCGTGGGATCACCTTTTTGGCACAGACGACTTCGGGAGAGACATCTTCAGCCGCGTGATTCACGGGAGTCGCATCTCGCTGAAGATCGGGCTGGCGGCCGTCGGCGTAGCCCTGTCGGTCGGCACCCTGATCGGACTGATCGCTGGCTATAAGGGGGGGGCAGTCGACCAGGGCTTGATGCGGGTGATGGACGTGATGCTGGCTTTCCCGAGTATCTTGCTTGCCATCGGGATCGTGGCCATCCTGGGTCCGGGTCTGAATCACGCGATGCTGGCCGTGGGGATCGTGGCGATCCCCCAGTACGCACGACTGGTGAGGGCATCGACGCTGACGGTTCGGGAGGCTGATTACGTCCAGGCACTCCGAGCGCTCGGGGCTGGGGATGTCCGAATTCTGGCGACGGCGGTTCTACCGAACTGTGTGGCCCCTTTGATGGTCCAGGCCACGCTCGGTCTGGCAACGTCGATCCTGGATGCGGCAGGACTCAGTTTCCTCGGGCTGGGTGCGCAACCTCCGACGCCCGAGTGGGGGGCGATGTTGAGCGGAGGGCGGGAGTTGATTCTGAGTGCGCCCTGGGTTCTGACCTATCCCGGGTGTGCCATTTTCGCGACAGTGCTCTCATTCAATCTGCTGGGGGACGGATTGAGAGACGCATTCGACCCCAGAAGGGTGAGCGGCGAATGACCTTTCAGGGCTTGTAAATTGACTTCGATTTTGGGCCGACCTATATTGCGCTTACACAGAAAGGAGGTGGTCCGATG
>Ga0310344_10004745_pt1 | contig 10094 bp, 7 predicted proteins | sample HC15DNA20200_MG_FD_203801 | JGI IMG/M metagenome (GOLD analysis project Ga0310344, IMG submission 203801) | Marine microbial communities from station ALOHA, North Pacific Subtropical Gyre - HC15-DNA-20-200_MG | ecosystem: Environmental > Aquatic > Marine > Oceanic | place: Pacific Ocean: North...
TTCACTCGCACCCAACGTGATTGTGACTGTTGGAGGAGAGCAGTCAGGAGGAATTCCACAATCATCAAATGCACCTGCGGGCAAAGCCCCATCATCACCGCCGCCGACTGTGACGGACGGCTGCAGCTGGTCCGAATGTAAGAATACATTATTGAATGTAGTTGATTCGTCGTCCGGCACGCTGGTATCAACATTATCATAGAATGTTCCCTGCTGATCTTGTTTAAACCCTCTATTGCTTGATATAGGGGTTCCACAATAATCAGAAAGTTCTTGATCTACTTTGCATATATAATTAATTTTGATGGTATTGGTATTAACTTTACAATGATTATTATGAATTTTAGCATTAACATTCATAGAAACAAAATCTCCAACATTTACAACATTATAATTCCAGGTTACAGGCGTGGCGCTGTTGACATTGTTCGTCGTGGCGATTAATGTTATTCTATATGGAGTATTCGGTTGTATATCCCAAGGCTCGTTTATAACACTATTTTGAGTAGGAGGATATTGTTCATATGTCCAAGGGCTCCACCAAGGACCCGAGAAATTTCTAGATGCGTTGGGATAATCCTCGGTTGCGTGCTGAATTCGTGAAATCCAAACTCCTTGAGCTTCTGGTCCCACAATACCATTACCTGCAAAAATTTCGGCGGCAGTCCTACCATTATTGGGTACATGAGAGAACAAAATAGTATTTACAACACCAGCAGTGCTATATTGTAGATTAAAAGTTTGTGTTGGTGGAAATGCATCAATAACTTCTTTCCAACTTCTTCCACATTTTAATTCAAGACAGTTATTTAAGGAATGTTCATTTGCAAAACATAAATTGAATAATTGATCATAAATACTAGCTCTAGTACACAAATCCCAACAATTGAGACTTGCATCTAAATCTTTAACCATATTATCCATAATTGTTTTTTGTGCTTGGAAGGGTTCATATATTCCGTTATTAGAAACATCATTTAAATAACCCAGGAAAAAATACGGAGGATTATCTTTTCCTCCCAAACAATTATAATTATAATAAGATCGTTTAGAATCAAGGGTTAATAAATTTGTAGGGACCCAACCATATCTGCCGCCCCATCCGACATAATCGGCTTCAGCGGTTGGTATTTGATAAATATGTACCCAATGAGGTGTATTTCCAGATTGATTATGATCCGTTCGATTTGGACACCACTGTACGCCGTCTCCAGTGGGTATTAAGATAGAAGAGGAGGAGGGTCCAAAAACAGTCGCAGGCAGTTCACCAGAATAATAGTATGCATTGTTGCCGGTGACGTTTGTGCTGTCCGCTATGTGTGTATTTCCACTAGGACAAACCCATGGGCTGGCAATTAAACAAAAAGAATTATCACATTGTGGTGGATTAGCAGTAGATAAATTTTTATGATCTGAATAGAACATTTGTTGAAATTGTGTAAGAGTTAAAAAAGCTCTATTATGTATATTAATTGTGTGCCCAAGATAGTCATCACAACATTCTGTGGGGGTTGAGAATTGTGCAACATCAATAGCCCAAGCAACTCCCGAAGGACACATGGCGGTAAAGCATGAATTACTACAATCATTGTGATAAGTGTTTAAACAACAGGAAGAACAAAGATTTTCACTGCAATAATAATTAGAAGTTAGTCCACAACTCGAGCAAACCATTTATATAAATAATATATATTTTAATAAAAATATATATATTAAGAAATTTGCGGCAAAATAAAGTCGCCATCATCATTTTTTTCCCATCGTGCGATTATTTTAGGATTAATTTTATTTTCATAAATATCTTTGGTGTCATAAACATGATGGTTTTCATCAATATAATATATGATTCCTTTAATATCCTGCGCCCAAATAGATATTTTTTTCATTTCATCAACTTTTTCAGATAGTTGGATCATTCCGTGAGGCGTGCCCTTAATATGAGTTCCACATAATTGATGTGATGTTTTTTTTCGTCTAGTGCATTGTTCGCCATTAGCTCTTTTTGCCCTACATCTTTCAAATGTTGGTACAATATTTTTAACTCTTTTTCTTTTTTGCAAGTCATCCTTTTCAATGGAAAGTCTTTTATAATCATACATAAATTTAAGTAGTTGTTCAGCTTTTTGATCTTCAAAGTTTAATGAATGAATTTTTTCTTTAATATCATTTTTAAATTGAATTAGAAAGTTTGCAACTTTTTTATTAATATTTTTCTGAATCCGTTCCATGATAACTAATAATTTGTATATCTTTAAATTCAATTTATTTATTAATTTTGGATATAAGATTTTTTTTCTGAGGTAAGAAAGCTAATAATACAGCTAATCCATTAAACCAAAGTTGGTAGGGCATAATAAATTCTTTTTTCATAGAGGGTGCGAATGTAGGAATAAGATACAATGACAAATTAACAAAAACTAATAGAAATATGAGCAATAATATATTTTTATGTATCATGATATATAGTTTTTATATTAATTTGGTGCAAAGTATCTATTTAATGGTAAATTTAGAATAATATGCGTTCCAAGTTCTAGGAGTCATTTTTTTATCGGAAATATGGATACTAAGAGCGGTATGTTGTTTAAATTTTCTTAAAGTAATAGAAGGAAGTTGTTTAAAAGGAAAACCATTAGAAAGTGGTGCTCTTCCTATTAATATACTGTCATATTTTTCAGCCCATTCTCCTTTTGTATCTAAAATATTTTCAAAGAGGGTTTCCTTTTTTTCACCGAAGGTTTTATCTGATTTGTGATTAAGAATAACTTTAGTTTTCCCTAAAAATAAAACCAAACGTAATATGGACCCGTCAGATAAATATTTTCCTTCTTTATCGGCTACCACCATTCCGTGTGCGTCAGTTGTATTATAATTTGCAGTCCATGTAGCATATCTAAAAGCAACATTTAAATCAGCATAATAGTAAAAAGGTCCTTGTGTGGCACTTCTTATTTTTCTGGTTCCTAGAACGGCTTCCATAGGCATTCTATTGACAGGACTTCCATAATAACCCATATAAGGTACTTCTATTTTGTGTTTATTTTGATCAATAAGATATATTAATTTAGGATTTTGAAAGAATAGATTAGAAACACTTTTATGAATTGGAAATTTTAATATATGACGATGATTACATATTTCAGAGATTGTTGCCCACCATTTCTGTTTATTTCGGTATTTAATAGTTAATTTATTTTTGGCTAATTGATCTTTGAAAAAGAGGAAGAGTCCATTTTTATTTATTAAGAAACCTTTTAGTTCAGATTTTTCTTTATTTAATGATTTTTTGAATTCTGTCATACACTTTTTCCAATTATTATTTTTAGGTATGCAATAAGGAAATATAAATAGGTCTGAATATTCTTTATTACTTTTCGGGTATTTCCATAAGGTATAAAGCAAGAATGGTTTTCTTTTTCTTCGCAATGATGTGCTAATTTGATAACAGCAAAAAAATGTTTTTTCATTTGGTTGTAATGAAATATTATGATAATCAGTTCTGAGAATTGTGTTAATGGGATAAGAGAAACTTTCTGGTATTTTTTCATCTTTTTCGGGTTGTTTATTAAAAACCATGGTTTTTTTTCCACCTTTCATAAGTATTTTATTTTTTAAGGTGTTATGTATTGTACTTTGCGGGTTCATATATATAGCCTTTATAAAAAGGTATTAAAAAAACAACTATTTTTTAATTTTCCTCTTAATATTTTCTGTTATTTTAGTTTTTCTTGTATTAAGTATAAAATTACAAAGATTTTCTACGGTTTGTTCATCATTTTTAAAGTATTCAGACACAGAACTTAATAAATGTTTTTTACTAATTGGCGTTTTAATTTGAGTTTTAGTATAAAGCAATTTTCCATCATTAATATCAAAAGCATCTATATCATTTTTTTTCATAATATCAACAAGATTAATAGTAAATTTTTTTTTCTCCTCTCTTAAAGATTTAATATTTTTTTGTAATTTTTTAATTTCATTATCAACATTAATCCAATTTTTAATATTATTTATTAATTCTTGATTCATGAATAATATAAAAAAGAATATTTATTATGTTTTTTTATGTATTTTACAATAATCGCCAACACTAGCTTTATATGTACATGCAAGCCCCTTTTTTTTCCCAGTCTTAAAAATTCCTCGGCATTTTTTAATTAATATATTATTTTTTGACTTACAGTGTAAATAACATTTATCATCAAAACAATATGCATTACACAATTCTCCCTTTCGTTTTCCAGACTTTATTTTGACAATACAACGTTTTTTGCTATATGAATATTTAGGAGGCCAATTAACGCCTTTAATTTTTGAAAATGATTGGTTATATGGTAAAATTCCATTTTGTATTCTTCTGCAGTATGGACATTTTAATTGATATTTTTCAAGTTTCTGTGTTTCTAATAAAGAAACTGTTTTTTTCTGTTTTGTTATTTCTTCAAGTATACTTTTATAATTAAAATCATGTCCACAATTCAATGTTATATAATTTTGTTCTAAGGGCATGGCTGTTATTAAACAAAGATTTGAAGATTTATTTGTGTTGTCTTTACATATAGCTTCCAATAATTCGGAGTGAAAATCGCCGCCCCCTTCTAATAAATAATTCATATATATGGATAATATTATTATCTTTATATTATTTAACTATGTCAAAAGTTTGGGCAAATCCAGTTTGGTTTTTTTTTCATGGGATGGCAGAGAAGGTTCATGAAGATTTTTTTCTAGCAAATAAAGGCGCGTGTTTAAATATAGTAAAAACTATATGCGGAGCCCTACCGTGTCCCATGTGTCGTAAAGCGGCTACAAAATATATGTCTAATGTAGGTGAATCAGACATTCCTAGCAAAGAACATTTCAAAAAAATGTTATTTGATTTTCATAATCATGTGAATAAAAAGTTACGAAAGAAACAATTTACAAGGAAAGAATTATCAATATATAAACGTTTAAAATTCATAAGATGTACCAAATTAATGTGTTATCAAGTTCGTAGATTTAATCGTGGGCGTTGGCGTTCTCCTTCTGCGGGGGGGTTAAATCATTTCGTAGATCGTGTAGAGGTTGCTGTAACGAAGCATAAAAACTATTTTATTTGAGATTTTCTGGAGGAATTCTACCAACCTTTACTCCATCTTTATATACAGTGCATTTCATATGATTTTTTTTAGGTTTATTACATTTTAATCGGTCTCCATAAGGTTCATTAAAAAAGGTGAAATCAGGATTTATAATGTAATGAACAAATATGAACCATAAAAATCCGATTGCACCTCCAAAGGCTAATCCCATCCAGCCGGGTATAAATCCGTCATCACCAAAACAACCCATTTTCTCACGAACGATTACATCAGCAAGTATCCAACACCCGAATAGTATATAAAAGAAGGGAACAGGATCATAATTATTCCACATTTTTGGAGTTAATAGATAAGCCAAAGTAAAACACATAACGCTGGTGCTCCATGCAGGTGATGTATAGTCACTTCCTGGAAAAACAGCAAATGCATCGCAAGCCATGGATTTTTTTCTCACTCCGTACTTAGCTTTAGAGATTCTTCCACCTTGCCCGCTAATGAGTGGGGCTAAAAAGAGCCATGCTCCGAAAAGTACCATTAAACCCAACATATAAAATTGAGCTTTGAAAATTGAATTATCTAATATAGCAAACATAACGGTAGCTAATGGAATAATAAATGGTGATTGTATACAAGCCATATTTATAAGTCTCATAGGTCTAAACTCAAGTCCCATATATATTTATGTATTATTTTATTTAATAAAAACTAATTTTAAAACTTGGTGGATATCAGAAACTTTATGAAAAATTGTATTTTTTACATTTGTATTTTCTCCATATTTTTCTAAAAACTTATTAAATTGATTTGTATTTTTTTCTGGAAATATAAATTCTTTAACGCCGGCTCTAATTCCTCCATTAATTTTACAATCCAATCCGCCAATTTCAGTTACATTTCCTTGTAAATTCATTTCTCCAGTGATTGCAATATTATTTTTTATTTTTTTGTTATTAAATAAACTAAACAAGGCAATAGTTATGGCGGTGCCAGCAGATGGTCCATCTTTTGGCGTAGCTCCTTCTGGACAATGAATATGTATACCTCCCAAAATTTTATTTTTTTCCCACCTTTTAATAATTTTTTGTTTATTAGCATTAGAAGTTAATTCCCAAGCTAAACTTTTTGCAACATTCATGCTTTCTTTCATAACATCACCTTGCATCCCTGTTAATTTTAAATCTAGGAAATTATTACTAGTTATCCATTTAGTTTCAATTGTTATAATCCCACCAAGTCCCAACGAATTAGCCCAAAGTCCATTCATAATACCAATTTTAGGGTTCCGATTTGTTTTGATATATCTAATCGGATCTCTATTTTTCAAATATTTTTCTTCAATTTCTCGCATTGTTATTTTGTATGGTATTTTCATTTCAAAATCTTTATCAGATAATATTTCCAGATTAATTTCGCTAATTATTTCAAATAATATTTCTTTTAGTTTTCTCACCCCCGCTTCATTAGTATATTGCATTATAATTTGTGAAATGATTTCCCTAGAAAAGATTATAATATCTTGAAGATCGACCTTTTTAAATATTTCAGGCAATATATAATTAAAGGAAATAGTTATTTTTTCATCTAAGCTAAGAGAATCAAATTTAACACGGTGTATTCGGTCTAATAAAATTTTATCAATCAACTTAGGATCATTATATGAAAAAATAATAAGGGCTTTACTAAGATCCAAATCTACCCCACTAAAATACTTATCTTGGAAACAATTATTTTGTGTTCCGTCTACTAAATGTGTTAAAATTCCAATTATTTCTTTTCCGTGCTCGGTTCTACTTACCTTATCCAACTCATCAATAAATATGATAGGGTTCATACATTTTTTTTCAATTAATATATCAACAATTCTTCCCCAAGTTGATCCAACATATGTGTAATTATGTCCAGCCAAGGTGCTCGCATTACTGGAACCGCCCATTGCTATTAATGCAAATGGTCGTGATTTCCCTTCCCCATCTTTTAAACAATTTGAAAGTCCATATTTAGCTAATGAAGTTTTCCCTATTCCAGGTGGTCCCTCAAAACCAAAACAATAACCTGTTAATTTGCCATTAATCCATTGTCCAATGATTCGTTCTATTTGTCTTTTGGCATTTTTATGCCCGTGTATAGAGTTGTCCAGAGAGGTTTTGATTTCTTTTGTATATTTAATAATTTTCTCTGAAAGATTTTTAATATTAAAAATTGCATCTTCAATTTTTTTGAGACTAATATTAAGATCATCCTTTTTATTAAATTTTTCATATATTTTATCCATAATTCTTTGGTTTTTATTTTTAGAAATAAAATCACACATTTTATCTTTCATATCTTGTGCTTTTTTTCCAGAATGACATATTTTTTGTTTTTTTAATTTAAATTGTTTTATTATACAGTTTAGTATACAAACATTATTGATAAGTTGTGGTCTGGAACAGTTACATAGATTTTGTTTAAGTTTTTTAAAGTTTTTTTCTTTTAAATCAATAATAAGATTTTTTTCTATTTTTTTAATTTCCTGAAATATTTGAACACTAGTATAACTTTTTTTAGGTTCAATGGTATTAATATTATTATTTTTTAATATTTCTACTAAATCCTTAAAATTTTTTTTGATTTTTTTCATAATATTTAAAACCGGTTCTTTTTTGTTTATTCCAAAAGGTATTTTTAATAAAGCATTTAGATATTGTCGCGCTTTAGATCCCGAATCTTCAGATTTTGCCTTTACTTCTTTTAGTTTAGTCATTGCCTTTTCTTTTATGGTGTCTGATGCTTTCATTAAACATATTTGCTGTTCAATTGGTATATTATTACTATCATAATTAGATAAATCTTTGGTATATTTGATTGTAGTTTTCATTGCATTTCTAAAATGGGTTTTAATTGTCCAAGGCAAACTATCAAATAATATCGTTTGTTCAACAGTGTCAATATTTCCGCTTGCGCTTTCGTTTGATAATAAATCATATAACAAATAAGCCAAATATTGAAATTCAGGATCCTTTCTTTTTATTAGTAATTGTATTAATATTGTTCTTTGTTTGTATAGTTCCGAATTTAAGAATTCTTTAACAGTTTGTGCTATTGTTTTTTGTTTTATTAATTGTGTTTGTGTCATATAACAATTAAATTTTTGATATAATTCACTTTCACTATATATTAAAAGTTCTTTAATAGTAAGAGAATTCAAAAAACTCTTAAAATTAACATTATCAAATTCAGGATTATTTGGTTTATTTTTTTTCAAAAGTTCCAATTTATTTTTTAAATAGGGATTATTTATACATTGTAATAATACATCATCGACAATTCCGCATATAATTAATGTTTTTCTTTTTGCGTGATGATGTAAAGCAATTTTAATTCCATAAACTTTAGTTTGAAAACTTCTACTAGTGCGGGCTAAATCAAAACAATCAAAATTACTGGCGGTTTCCATAATCATAAAATCTTCTACAATTCTATTTTTAGCTAATTTTTTTGTGTGTGTTGTTGGATTATGATCTTTACTCCAAGACATTAATTTATAACCAATGGGATGAACAAATTGTTTTATTGTATTATATGTTTCTGAATTATCTTCTTCAGAAATTTCTTTTAGATAGTCCTTTCCATAAACAACATTGATTAAATCGTCAATTTTTTTAGTTCCAAAAGTTCTGAATATAATCGCCAATTCATTATTAATATTTTGTAATTTTTCAATTAAATGTTCATCTTTGGGATTATTATTAAAACATATTTCAATTCCATTTAAATCTGCAAATATATCTTCTAAATTTTTAATACACACATTTAATTCAGACGCACCCAAGATATCTAAACTTTTATATTTTTGAACTATTAATATAGTTTTTCTTATAACTTTACGAAAATATATGATTTTTTCTTTTAAGAATGTTGGGATAGTATTTTTATTTTTTTTTTTACCTTTTACCTTGTTACGCTTTTTAATTTTTTTATTTATCATAGTATAATATTATGGCGATTTTAAAATTTTTAAGAATCCTAAATATTGTTTTATTATGATATAAGAATATTTATCTTAATTATTTATGGGTATTCCTAGTTTCTTTTCCTATATAATAAAAAATCATCCCGAAATTATAAAACAAATTGCAAATAATAATTTGGTTTTTAATAATTTTTATTTGGATTCAAATTCTATTATTTATGATTCCATGAGACAGATTGAATATCAAAATAATGACAGAGAATTTGAAGAAGAATTAATAAAAGAAGTATGTAAAAAAATTGATGAATATATAAAAATAATTTCTCCTGATGGGATTATTTATATAGCATTTGATGGGGTGGCACCAGTCGCAAAAATGGAACAACAAAGAACAAGACGGTATAAATCTTCTTTTGAGGCTAAATTAAAAAAAAAATTAGGAAATGAAAATGTTATTGGTTGGAATAAAACTGCAATTACGCCTGGAACAGAATTTATGAATAAATTAGATAAATATATTCATAATCATTATAGAAATTCTGAAAAAAAATTTGGTGTTAAAAAAATAATAATATCAACCAGCACCGAAGTAGGGGAAGGTGAACATAAAATATTTCAATTTATAAGAAATAATCCAGATCTTCATAAAAAAAATACTTTAGTCTATGGTCTGGATGCAGATTTAATAATGCTCGGATTAAATCATTTACCAGTTGCTAATAAAATATATTTATTTAGAGAAACACCAGAATTTATAAAATCTATTAATTCAAGATTTATTCCTAATGAAAATTATATTTTAGATTTGCCTGAATTAGCAAAAACAATCATTTCTAGAATGAATAATTATAAATCAATCAATAAAAAACAACAACATAACAGACTATATGATTATATATTTTTATGTTTTTTCTTAGGCAATGACTTCCTTCCTCATTTTCCATCCGTAAATATCAGAACAAATGGAATAGAAATACTTTTAGATGCATATAGTGCCACCATAGGAAAAACGGATAATAATTTAACTGATGGTAAACAAATATTTTGGAAAAATATAT
>Ga0310344_10004746_pt1 | contig 10092 bp, 8 predicted proteins | sample HC15DNA20200_MG_FD_203801 | JGI IMG/M metagenome (GOLD analysis project Ga0310344, IMG submission 203801) | Marine microbial communities from station ALOHA, North Pacific Subtropical Gyre - HC15-DNA-20-200_MG | ecosystem: Environmental > Aquatic > Marine > Oceanic | place: Pacific Ocean: North...
TAATAATTTCCTCATTAATAAAAGGAACTAATTCCTTGATTTGATCGGTTGTTAATAACTCAGATTCAATACCCCAAGCTTTAGCGGAAGTCATCCTTCTCCTGAATTCTTCAAGGCGGACTTCGTCACGTGCTACTTCTATTCCTCCAGGAACATTTTGTAAACCAAGATCTCCATATTGTTGTTGTGACTCAGCTGTCAAAAAAGCCATTTCTTTATTGTGATCAACTGGAAAAATAAAGTTTGATGCATGGCCGGTTGACCCACCGGGATTCGGCAAAGGACCCTTGTCTATCTGGACAATATCAGTCCAACCCAGGTCAGATAAATGCCCCACTAAACAATTGCCGACTATTCCGGCCCCTATTACTAATACTTTTGCATTGTCAGGAAAATCACTCACTTTTACCCCTAACGATTTGAAAAATCTGTCGAAATAACTCTTCAAGTCTAAAAAAATTAATGATCCGAACGAGAAATATTACCTAATTAATTGAAAATAAATTCGATTCGGCAACAAGTATTTATTATTTGTATTTCAACTCTTTACTCATTTTTTCTGCTTGCGCAACCAGTAAATCTGACACGATCTTTTTCATTGAATCGGAAGGAAAACGATAACTTGGGCCATGAACATGAAGTGCTCCCACTACATTTCCATTTTCTGCAAGGATTGGCGAGGCAATAGAATTTATACCTTCAGAAAATTCTTCTAAACACCAGCAAAATCTTTCTTCCTTTATTTTCTCTAAACGTTTCACTATCTCAGCTTTATTCACGACAGTATTAGGCGTGTAACGATCAAGCTTTCGATCTAAGAAACTCTGAACAGCTTTTTTTGGCCAATGTGCCAAAATCACCAAACCTGATGGAACCACGTGCATGGGAAGACGGGTTCCAGTCCAATCACGTATTTGAACTGGGTTGGCACAATTAACTTGACCAACATACTGAATCTCATATCCAGACGAGATTGATAAACCTGTATTTTCAAATAGTTGATCCACCAAATTAACCATGTGAGGTCTAGCTATACCTAAAAGAGTCTCTCCTTTATTTGATTTAGATGCCATTTGAAGAATTCTTGGACCGAGTTTGTACTCATAACCATCATCAATTCTCTCTATAACTTCTGACTCTTCAAGCGCCGATAGAAGACGAGCTACTGTGGAGGTCGGTAAACCCGAACGTCTCGATAAATCACTTATTCCGCCAGATTTCTCTGCTAACTCCTGAAGGAGTAAAAAAGCCCTATCGATGCTCTGGACTTTCACCATTTATGCCCTTCTAAAGTATCCGAAATTCGTTTCCCACTATATGGGAAGAAATTGCCAAAACATGGTCCTTCGCTTCAGTATTTGTTAAATTTGTAGCTAATAGAGCTTTCCCACATACTGGAAAATCTGTTTTAAATATAGATCGGAGTTCAAATGAGCGAAGAAAACGACATATCTGAGATTGAAGATATTGACCTATCAAGTCTTTCTGACGATGATCTAGTTGCGCAAATGCACGATGATCTTTATGACGGATTAGGTGAAGAGATCGGTGAAGGAACCGAAATCCTATTATCAAGAAATTGGGATGCAAAGAAAGTTCTTGATGAAGCCTTAGTCGCTGGGATGAAAGTTGTCGGAGAAGACTTCCGCGACGGGATATTATTTGTGCCTGAAGTTCTTTTAGCCGCAAATGCAATGAAAGTAGGCATGGCTATTCTTCGTCCTCTTTTAGCTGAGACAGGCGCTGAACCTATTGGGAAAGTTGTGATTGGGACAGTAAAAGGTGACATCCACGATATCGGAAAGAATCTAGTTGGAATGATGCTTGAAGGCGCTGGATTCGAAGTGATAGATCTAGGTATAAATACCGATGTAGAAGAATTTATCGGTGCCCTTGATGAGCACAAACCAGACATCCTTGGCATGTCAGCTCTTTTAACAACCACTATGCCCTACATGAAAGTAGTGATTGAAACTCTCGAAGAAAAGAGTCTTAGAGAGGAATACCTTGTAATTGTTGGTGGGGCTCCACTAAATGAAGAATTCGGTGATGCTATAGGCGCTGATGCATATTGTCGTGATGCCGCAGTAGCTGCTGATACAGCTCAAAGATTGATTGCCGAACGTCGAGCAACTGCTTCTGCTTAGTCTTAATTGACCTGGATCCACAGATGTCAACCAACAGAAGAACTCTAATTATTGCTTGCGGCGCACTTGCACACGAGCTGTCTGAAGTTATTTCTGTTAACAATCTAGAACATATAGATGTTGAATGCCTGCCTGCCTCATATCACAACTCTCCCGAGAAAATCCCTGATGCGCTAGAGGAAAGAATTTTAAAAACTTCAGCTACCTACGATCAGATTTTCGTTGGATATGCAGACTGTGGAACAGGTGGAAAAGTCGACGAAATTTGTGAAAAATATGGATTAACAAGATTTTCAGGAGCCCACTGTTATGAATTCTTCGCAGGAAAAAATAACTTTGCCGACATTCAAGAAAAAAATATCGGCTCTTTCTACTTAACAGATTTCCTAGTCAAACATTTCGATCGTCTAGTAGTAAAAGCTCTATGGTTAGACACACATCCAAAACTTCTAAATGAATACTTCGGCAATTACACACAGGTGGTCTATTTGACACAAACCAACGATCCAGAACTTGAAAACTTAGCGCGTGAAGCAGCAAAAAAATTAGGCTTAAAACTTATAGTTGAAAGAAATGGTTATGGCGATTTGGAAACTGAAATTATTTCATTACTCCACACCGAAAAAAACCCTCAACTAATTAGCTTTGGTACAGAAAATAGTTGAACTGAATGTCTTCCAAACTAATCACTATTTACTGGCGCGACATCCCAGCCCAAGTAACAGCTCAAAAAGGGCGCATTAGAGAAAAAGCGCTTCTAGAAGCACGTTTTCAACATGCAATTGATCGCGCAGCTACTGTGGCAGGTTTAACTGATACAGATAGCTATATTGCTCAGTGGAACAGAAAAACTTTTGCCTGTGAAGGAAATATGGCAGAAGCAGTTGCAAAAGAGGCAGCAAAAATAGAAGAAAACTACCCTGATGAAAGACTCGAAATGCTCGTAAAGCAAGGTGGTGTTGAAGATGATGGCGAGAAAGTCATTACCTAAAGGAGAAAAATGACTCAGACGGTAATTAGCTCAGCTACGAAAGAAGTAGTTATTGGCTTTGGGCAACCTTTTGTAATGATTGGTGAACGAATCAATCCAACAGGTCGGAAACTTCTTGCGGAAGAAATGAAGAATGATGATTTTAGTCGGGTTGAAGCAGATGCCGTTGCGCAAGTTGAAGCAGGCGCACACATGCTTGATGTAAACGCCGGAATACCTCTTGCAGACGAACCTGCTTTACTCGCGAAAGCTATAAAAACCGTTCAAGCGATTACTGACGTTCCTCTTTCTATCGATTCATCAATTATTGAAGCACTTGAGTCTGGTTTATCTGTATATGAGGGTAAACCGCTAATCAATTCAGTAACTGGCGAAGAAGAAGTCCTTGACCGAGTTCTACCTTTAGTAGCTTCTAGTGGAGCAGCTGTGGTAGCTATTTCTAATGACGAAACGGGAATTTCTGAAGACCCTGACGTAAGATTTATGGTCGCAAAGCGAATAGTAGAAAGGGCTGCAGACCATGGGATCCCAGCCCATGATGTCGTAGTTGATCCTTTAGTTATGCCTATAGGTGCTATGGCTGATGCAGGAAATCAAGTCTTTACTTTAGTAAGACGTCTACGAGAAGAACTCGGTGTAAATACAACTTGTGGAGCCTCTAATGTAAGTTTTGGACTCCCTAACCGTCATGCGATCACAGGAGCCTTCTTAGCCATGGCTATTTCTCATGGAATGACTTCAGCAATCATGAATCCTCTCCATGATGAAGTACGAACCGCTATTCAAGCTGCAGACGTTCTTTCTGGGCAAGACTCAAATTGTGCAGCCTGGATAGAAACACACCGAGACCCAGATGCATCTACAAGAACAAGAAGAAGTGGACGAAGAAGAAGTTAAACACAGGCCAAAAGAAGAATAGAACTTATGGAAACTAGTAAAGAAGAAAGTCTTGTAGTTTTTACTCCATCTGGCCACCGCGACTACTTTGAAAAAGGTTCAACTCTTCTTGAAGCCGCCAGAAAACTTGGTGTTGATCTTGATTCAGTTTGTGGAGGTCGCGGTATTTGTGGTCGTTGCCAGATTGAGCCAGCTTTCGGAGAGTTTGCAAAACATAAAATAAATGCACATGAAGAGAACATCAGTGACCCAGGTGACGTGGAGATCAACTACAAGGGTCGCAAAGAAATTGGGAAAAACAGACGACTCGCTTGCTCAGCCAAAATACTTGGAGATCTAGTAATAGATGTTCCACCAGATAGCCATATACACAAACAGGTTGTTCGAAAAACAGTAGATCTGACTGATCTCATAATTGAACCTTTGGTTTCTTTACATTTTGTAGAAATTGAAAAGGGAGTTGATGACACTTCCTTTGATCTACTATTTCTCTCCCTACAAGAACAATGGGGTCTAGAGAACTTAACTAACGAAATCAAAGAAAATGACCTTCCTGTTTCAGACGGTACTTATACAGCAGTAGTTAGAGATGGAGAATCATTAGTTGCAGTTTGGCCAGGCTTTAAAGACCAAATATTTGGAATAGCCATTGACGTTGGGTCAACAACCATTGCTGGACATTTATGTGACCTTTTATCAGGTGAAGTTCTAGCAAGTGCAGGAGTCATGAATCCACAAATTCGTTTCGGTGAAGACCTGATGAGCAGAGTTTCTTATGTGATGATGAATAAAGGTTCTGAAAATGAGCTTACGGAAGTGGTTCAAGAGGCACTCAATAACCTTGTTGGTGAATTGTGTAATAGTTCAAACACAAATCGCGAAGATATCTTTGAGATAACTTTGGTCGGAAACCCAATCATGCACCATTTATTCCTCGGTTATGACCCAACTCCTTTAGGTGTTGCGCCATTTACTTTATTCGATGATAAAGCAATAGATACGACCGCTGATAATTTGTCGATTGAAGCTAACCCTGCAACCAGAGTTCATGTGCTTCCTTGCATCGCCGGCCATGTCGGAGCTGATACGGCAGGTGTTCTCTTGGCAACAAAGCCTCAACAAGCAGATGGAATAAATCTAGTGGTGGACGTCGGCACAAATGCAGAAATTCTTTTGGCTGGAAAAGGAAGAATACTTGCGGCATCAAGTCCCACAGGACCTGCTTTTGAAGGTGCCCAAATAAACAGCGGCCAGAGAGCTACTCCAGGGGCTATAGAGCGAGTAAGGATAAATCCTGAAAACGGAAAAGCTCGTTTCAAAATTATAGGTGTAGATCCCTGGTCAGATGAAGAGGGATTTTTGGATGCAACAAAAAAAACTGGAGTCACAGGAATTTGCGGTTCAGGAATTATAGAAGTAGTTGCTGAGTTGCTTTTAGCTAAATTAATGACTGCAGATGGTGTTATAGGGGGCGAAGGAACAAACCCTTCCGAATATATAGAACCTGATGATAGAACTTTCTCGTATGTCTTATACAGGTCTCCCGACGGAGAGAAGACTATCTCTGTAACCCAAAACGATGTGAGAGCAGTCCAACTAGCAAAAGCAGCTCTTTACGCCGGTGTGAGACTATTAATGGACTATTTGGAAACTGATCAAATCGATTCAATAAAACTAGCAGGAGCCTTTGGCAGCCATATAGATACAACAAGAGCGACTGTTCTAGGTTTGATACCAGACTGTCAAAAAGAAAAAGTTTCTTCAGTTGGCAATGCTGCAGGCTCTGGAGCTGTCATGGCACTACTCTCAAAATCATCGCGGAAAGAAATTCAAACTTTAGTTAATGACATTGAAAAAATTGAAATTGCTACAGAAGTTGCTTTTCAAGATCACTTTGTAGAAGCTATGGCTATACCCCACAAAACTGCTGACTACCCATTCCTTAGTTCATACGTAGATCTACCCCAAAAAAACGAGTCGATAAAACCTAAACGAAAAAATAGACGCAATAGAGAAAGAAATTAAATGACTGATCAACCTTCACGCAGAAGAGCAGGAGGAAGGGAAGCTCGAAGAGCCGCCCGCGAAGAAGCTGCGACCACTAGTTCAACTCCTTATTTAATCCGCAATATCCCACCTTATGAAATCATGTCAGAAGACGGCCTTGAAATGATTGAAAACAATGCTGACATCATTCTTGAAGAGGTGGGAATTGATTTTCGAGATTATCCCTCTTCTTTGGAATTGCTAAAAAACGCTGGAGCAATTATCGATGGGGAACGTGTCCGATTCCCGAAAGGGATGTGCAGGGAGATAGTAACCAAGTCTGCACCTACTTCATACATACAACATGCACGTAATCCCTCCAATAACGTTCAAATCGGAGGAGACGCAACTGTGCTAGTACCTGCTTATGGATCCCCTTTTGTTTTTGATCTTGATAACGGTCGGCGTTATGCAAATATTGAAGATTTTAGAAATTTTGTGAAACTCGCTTATATGAGCCCACACCTTCACCATTCAGGCGGAACTGTTGTGGAACCTGTAGATATACCTGTTAGTAAAAGACACCTTGATATGGTTTATTCACATTTGAAGTACAGTGATAAACCTTTCATGGGTTCAGTTACTGCGGCCGAAAGAGCTCAAGATTCTGTTGCCTTGGCCGAAATGGTTTTTGGTAATGGATTCTTAAATGAAAACACGGTAATGACAAGCCTTATTAATGCTTCGTCACCCATGTGCTGGGACGCGTCAATGCTCGGAGCAGCAGAGACTTATGCCCGCTCAAATCAAGCAACAGTGATTAGTCCCTTTATAGTCGCAGGAGCTATGTCACCTGTGACAGTTGCTGGGGTGGCTGCGCAGACACTTGCCGAAGCACTGGCAGGTATGACCTTTATCCAATTGGTCAATCCTGGCGCACCGACAGTATTTGGATCTTTTGCAATGTCGATGTCCATGAAAACGGGTGCACCAACATTCGGTACACCAGAACCCGCCCTTATCTTGTACACAATGGCTGCGCTAGCGCGTCGCCTGGGTGTGCCTTTTCGCTCTGGAGGAAATCTTTGTGCTTCAAAAATACCTGACGCACAAGCTGCTTCAGAAAGTATCTCTACCTTTATCCCAGCTATTTTAGGAGGTGTTAATTTCATGCTCCATTCAGCTGGCTGGCTGGAAGGCGGACTAGCCATGGGTTATGAGAAATTTATTATTGATGCAGATCAATGTGGTTTAGCAGCAAGTTTCGTAAAAGGTGTAGATCTTTCTGAAAATGGACAAGCATTGGACGCAATTAAAGAAACAGGACCTGGACAACATTTCTTAGGTTCTGCACACACTCTGAACAACTTCGAAACAGCTTTTGCTGTCTCCGAGGTCGCAAACAATGATTCATACGAACAGTGGTCTGAAGAGGGCAGCCTGGATGCCGCCCAAAGAGCAAACACTATTTGGAAAAAAATGCTAAATGACTACGAACCACCGCCTCTTGATGAAACAATCGATGAAGCCATGCTCGATTTCATAGCAAAACGAAAAGAAGAATTACCAGACAAATTCGCATAATATCCCACATTGCGGGAATGTTTCCCGCTTTGTGGTATATGAGTTAAAATAACAAGTCTTGGACAATCAAATTCTAGCGAGGTAAAAAATGTCTTTTCCTTCAGATTTAGAAATTGCACGCAAAGCAGAACTAAAACCACTGACAGATATAGCCAAAGAGTCAGGTATTCCTGAAAGCTCCTTAGAACTCTATGGAGAAGGTGCTGCAAAAATAAAACTTGACGCTATCAACGCCATGGCAGACAAACCCGAAGCAAAATATGTAGTTGTAACCGCCATAACTCCGACACCTCTAGGGGAAGGCAAAACGACAACAACTGTTGGGTTAGGGCAAGGTTTTTCCCATATAGGGAAACGTGCGACAATCGCTATACGCCAACCATCACTTGGTCCCACTTTTGGTATTAAAGGCGGAGCTGCAGGTGGAGGGTACGCACAAGTCGTGCCTATGGAACTTTTTAACTTGCATTTAACAGGCGATATGCACGCAGTAACTGCAGCTCACAACATGTGTTCTGCCATGCTTGATTCCCACCTTTTTCATGGCAACGAACTTGGACTTGATATCCACAACATAACTTGGAGACGTGTAATAGATATAAACGACCGGTCTTTAAGAAATGCAATAGTTGGACTAGGTGGACGCCTAGACGGCATCCCGCGTGAAACCGGTTTCGATATTACAGCCGCTTCAGAAGTAATGGCCGCTTTAGCTTTATGCACCTCCTTAGCAGACCTGAGGGAAAGAATGGGCAGGATAGTTGTCGGGTATGACAAAGCAATGACTCCAATTACTGCTGATGATATCGAAGTCGCAGGAGCGATGACAGTACTCCTAAAAGAAGCAATCAAACCAAATCTCATGCAAACACTTGAAGGAACTCCAGCTCTTGTACATTGCGGACCGTTTGGAAATATCGCTACTGGCAACTCCTCAATCATCGCTGATCAAATAGGAATACATACCGGTGATTTTCTCTTAACTGAAGCAGGCTTTGGTGCAGATATGGGGGCAGAACGTTTCTTCAACATAAAGTGCCGTTATTCAGGAATGAACCCTGATGCAGCTGTTTTGGTTGCAACAGTAAGGGGACTGAAAGCCCACTCAGGCAATCATCGAATAGTGGCAGGGAAGCCTTTACCTGATGCGTTACTAGCCGAAAACCCTGACGAAGTTCATGAAGGTGGAGCAAACCTGCGAAAGCAAATTGAGAATGTTCGAATCCATGGAGTAAGCCCAGTTGTCGCAATCAATCGTTTTCCAGAAGACCACGATGCCGACTTGGCAGCAATCGCGGAGATAGCTGAAGAGTGTGGAGCCAGATGTGCAATAACTAATCATTTTTCTGAAGGTGGAGCAGGTGCTACCGAATTAGCAGAAGCCGTAGCAGAGGCCACTGAAGAGAAAACCAATTTCTCTGTCTTGTATCCAGATGAAATGGACATAAAAGAAAAAATCGAAACTGTCGCAACTAAAGTGTACGGCGCTGAGAGTGTTGAATTTTCAGCTGCTGCAACAAAACAAATCGACTCCTACACTGCAAATGGTTTTGGTGATCTTCCTGTATGTATAGCCAAAACACACTTATCTGTTTCTTCAGATGCATCGCTAAAAGGTGCACCCACAGGGTGGACTTTGCCTGTGCGGGAAGTAAGAGCTTCAATTGGGGCTGGTTTTGTTTACCCAATCTGTGGCGAAATGCGAACAATGCCTGGATTAGGCAAAACTCCAGCAGCAGCTGGTATAGACATTGACGAAAACGGTGAAATCGTAGGACTCAGTTGATATGAAATCCATTCAACTCAAACTTTTAGATGAGATGACCTACGAGTTAATCCCGTTAAAAAATGTTCATGAGCAAGGAGAGTTCCTGCCTCAATCTTCTACAATTTCTATAACGTGTTCGCCCGCCAAAGATATTGAAACAACGCTTGAGCTTTGCGAAAACTTTTTAGACAAAGGACACACAACCATTCCTCATTTTGCTGCACGAATGGTCGAAAGCGAAGAGCACGTAACCCGTATTGTAAAACGCGTTGAAGCTCTAGGGATAGAAACAGTTTTCATAATCGGTGGAGATGCGGACCAGCGCGGACCTTTCACTGATGCGCCAGGTTTACTTCGCTCATTTTTAGACAACAACCCATCTATCAAAACTGTTGGGATTGGTTCATATCCTGACGGACACCCTTCAATACCTGAATCTGCATTAGCAGAGTCCCTGATTAAAAAACAAGAAATGATCCTTGAAAGTAATCTAAATGGCTACATGGCAACTCAAATGTGTTTTGAAGCAAATACTATTTCAAGCTGGCTGAAAAATTGTAGAAAGTCAGGGGTAACGCTTCCTTGTCACCTTGGACTACCAGGAGTTGTAGATATAAAGAAACTGATTAACATTTCTCTTCGTTTGGGAGTTGGTATTTCAAGTCGGTATCTAAAAAAGAATCGAAAATCAGTTTTCAAACTTCTTTCCCCACGCGGCT
>Ga0310344_10004747_pt1 | contig 10091 bp, 9 predicted proteins | sample HC15DNA20200_MG_FD_203801 | JGI IMG/M metagenome (GOLD analysis project Ga0310344, IMG submission 203801) | Marine microbial communities from station ALOHA, North Pacific Subtropical Gyre - HC15-DNA-20-200_MG | ecosystem: Environmental > Aquatic > Marine > Oceanic | place: Pacific Ocean: North...
TCGGGCCAATCCATATCGTCGCGCAACGTCTCGAAAATTTCAGCCAATTCATCGAAGCGGTTGTTGCCTTGCTCCGCGAGGTACCGGTATTGCTCGATATCGTGGGAGATCTTCGCCTCCGACACAAAGCGGAACAGTTCTAAGTCGCTGGTGTCGGCTTCCGGTCCGCGCATCATCTGCAGGTAGGTATCGAAATGCGCGACGGCCTCTTCCGGCTCACCAAGCGCGTTCTTGACCAGTGCAAGATTGCTGTGTGCGATTGGCGTAACCCGGTTCGATTGCAAGCGCTTGTTCGAAATGTGCGGCAGCCCTGTCAAACCGGCTTAGATCCTGCTCTACCAGCCCCAAATCGTTATGGGCGTCCGGGTTAGAGGGATCCGCTGCGATCAATTGCTCATTGACTTCGATGGCCTCCTCGTAGCGTTCCATCACGTGCAGGGTGTTACCCAAATTCTTTCGTGCATCGGGGTAGTCCGGGGCGTGGGTCAGCGCTTCGCGATAGCGAGACACGGCTTCGTCGAAGCGCTCGGTCTCCTGCAGCACATTGCCGAGATTATTAAGCACCTCCGGATTTTCGGGATCGAGCGCCAACGCTTTCTTGAAACATTCGATCGCTTTGTCCAATTCACAATTGCCCTGCAAGGCTAGGCCCAAATTGCAAAGCGTATCCGGATTTGTCGGATCGAGATCGACTGCCTCGCGGCAATATGCAATGGCCTCCTCCGAGCGCGCCAGCCGATGCAGAACCAGCCCAAGGCTGCTATGCGCCTTGGCGTAGCCGGGATGGTGCGCAATGGCGCTTTGGTAACTTTCGACGGCATTGTCAAAATCACCGATGCCGAACAGCGCGTTGCCGAGATTATTATGGGCGTCAGCGTTGCCCGGTTTGACGGACACCGCCTGCCGATAGCTGGCAATCGCCTCCTCGACACGGCCAAGTGAATTAAAGACCAAGCCCAGATCCGCATGCGCTTCGGCATAGTTTGGGGCAACTTTTGTAGCTTGCTGAATCAATGGCCAGGCGGCCTCACTTTCGCCGACCTGATGCGCGATCACACCCAACAGATGCAAGGCCGACGGATTCTCAGGTTCGATATCAAGTATCTCTCGATAGATATCTTCTGCCTGATCCAAACGGCCGGCATTATGGTGTTCGACGGCGAACCTCAACGCGTCCTGCAGCCGACGCTGTGCATGCCTTAACGACGGTCCAGCTGACAAATCGCCCCCCACGATTCAGCCACTCCGCGCTCAGAGTTCTTAAGTCGGAAACAGTTAAGAACTCTTCCGAAGCGGTATTATTGTATGGATGCTGGAGGTATTTTAATATCTAAATCTCTCGATTTCGAAGCACGCGATCTCTTGCTGCCACGCACTGGCCTGCACTTATTCAGGCGGGCCAGGCGCAACTAATTCGCCGACGATCAAACCGTGCAGAAAGAAGCGGACTTCCGACTTTTCATCCCATAGCGGCAGATCGAGAACGTTGAAGGCGATGAATTCACGGCCGGGGACAGGGACGTAACCGGTCGTATGCCCGATCCGCGAGCCGTAACGCAGTTCCGCGAAATGGCGCTTCGACGGTTCGACCAAATCCGGCATCAGGGATTCGCACAGCAGTTCGCCGGTTAAATCGCGCCCCAACAGGTCAACGAACTGCGTTCCAAACAAGCGAAATCGGCAGTCGCCGTCTTCCCATTCGGAAATCGTAATGCGCCCGACCCACGCACCGAAATCTTCGATGCCGAACGCGGTCTTCGGTGGCAACAACGTCCCGTCGCGCTTCCCATCCCAAATGGCGAGCAAACTGGAAAATCCGTCGATCTCCGGCAATGGATCCACCGGAAACGCCGTCATCTTGTAGCTGTCCAAAGAAGCAACCCTGTCTGTGCGGCGCCACGTGACGGCGCGGTATTCCTCTGCGCGCCTATTTAGGAGCACGCGATCGGAAACACAACCAGCTCAGAACCTCGAATGTTTGCCGTCCTATTCGGCCGCCACTAGAGTGCCCGCACGGCAATTGCGACGGGGCAATCCCGGAGAGGAAAACGAGATGACACGGCGCTTCGTCACAGCCGTCATGCGGCATGAAACCAATACTTTTTCACCTATCCCGACCCCGGTGGCGGATTTCGGGCGAGTCGGCCCGACCGACGGTCCGGCGCGAGGCGATGAGGCGTACCGGGTCTATGCGGACACGAACAATCCTGTCGCCGCCTATATCGACATCGCAAAGAAAGAAGGTGCCGAGCTGGTCTTTCCGATTGCCGCCAATGCCCATCCCAGCGCCCCGGCGCCCGGCGCAATCATCGATCTCTGCGCCGAAGCGATCATCGAAGCGATCGAGAAGGGCTGCGATGCGCTGTTTCTCGACCTTCACGGCGCGATGGTGACGCAGGAGCATGACGATGGCGAAGGGGATCTGCTGACCCGCATCCGCGCCGCGGCGCCTGACCTGCCGATCGCCGTGGCACTCGATTTCCACACCAACTTGTCGGCAGCGATCGTCGACAATGCAACGGTTATAGCCGGTTACCGGACCTATCCGCATATCGATATGTATGAAACCGGTGAACGTGCCGGACGCATCCTGGTGCGGGCGCTGAACGGCGAAGTGAACCCGGTCATGGCGTGGCACTCCTTGCCGGTCCTCACCCACATGAACCGGCACGCGCCCTCGATGCAGCCGATGAAGGACATTTATGCCAAGGCAATCGCGGCGGAAAATGCCGGCGAGGTGCTGAACGCCTCGATCTTCGGCTGCTTCCCCCTAGCCGATATCCCGCATGTGGGGTTGAGCGCGATCGTCGTCGCGGATGGCGACAAGGACGGCGCCGAGCGGCTGCTATACGACATCATGCAGGAAGGTTGGGAGCGGCGCGACGAATTCGTCTTCCCGGTCGAGCCGATTGAGAAATCCGTCAGCGAAGCGAAGGCGCTCGACGGCGGCCCAGTGATTCTGATCGATCACGGCGACAACACCGGATCAGGCGGCAATCAGGACGTGATGGCTGTGCTGGCCGAGGTGATCCACCAGGATCTGGACGATGTCTGCGCCGGTCCGTTCTGCGACCCGGTGACCGTGGCGCAACTGATCGAGGCCGGCATCGGCGCGACCGTGACCGTCCAACTCGGCGGCAAGGTCGACATGCCGGCAATGGACCTGCAAGGCGAACCGCTCGAGGTGACGGGCACGGTTCGGCGCATCACCGACGGCAACTTCACGATCACCGGGCCGATGTTCACCGGCGTGCAGTTCAACATCGGCCGCTGCGCCGTGCTCGACACCGGCAAGGTCGAAATCGTCGTCAGCGAAGGCCGATACGAGCCCTTTGATGTAGGCGCCTTCACCCATACCGGCATCGACCCATCGAAAAAGAAATACGTACTGCTGAAGAGCCGCCAGCATTTCCGCGCCGGCTTCGAACCCATCGCCAAACACATCGTCATGGTATCCGGCCCCGGCACTTGCACCTCGGACTACAGTCTCTTCCCGTGGAAAAATGTCCGCCGCCCGGTCTATCCGCTGGACCCGGACGCGGAGTCCAATCTGCCGACGCAGGCCTGATCGTTACGCCGATTTAACAGAGCGGATACGATTGCCGCTGCAAATGGGGCGATATCGGCGTCGCAAAAGTGCGAACACAGATGCCGCAATTTCGAATTCAAACGGGCCAAGGAAGTGACCAAGTTTTCACCGTGGTCAGAAACTTCATCGCCTCCAACACGCCTTCTTTCACACCGTTTCCAGAATCCTTGACCCCGCCGAACGGCGACATCTCTATCCGGTACCCGGGCGCTTCCCAGATATTCACTGTACCCACGTCGAGCCCTTCGATATAGGCGGTCGCCCGATCGAGGCGGTTTGTGCATACGCCCGCCGACAATCCAAAGGCGGTCGCGTTCGAGATCGCCATGAGCGCGTCGTCATCGTCTGGCGCGCGGACGATGGGAACGATCGGTCCGAACGTTTCCTCGCGGACCAACTCGCTGTCATGCGGCACGTGATCGACCGTAATCGGCGGCAGCAACGCACCTTTGCGTCCCGGATTGTAGAGCACCTTCGCGCCAGCCTTCTCCGCCTCCACGACCCGCCGTTCGAACATCGCCGCCGCATCCGCATGGATAACGCAGCCGAGTTCCGTCTCAGGATCCTGCGGATCGCCGTGCCGCATCGCCTTTGTCTTCTCCAATACCATCGGCACGAAGCGGTCGGCCACACTTTCCTGAACGAGGATTCGTTTGACCGCTGTACAGCGTTGCCCCGAATTCGCGGTCGCCCCGGAGACCGCTATGGCTGCGGCCTTCTCCAGCCCCGCCTCATCCAGGTCGTTCAGAACGATGAGCGGATCGTTCCCGCCCAATTCCAGCGCAGCGCGCCGATACCCCGCCTTCTCCGCAATCTGTTTGCCGACCTTCACGCCACCGGTGAAGGTGATCACGCTAATGTTCGGGTCGGTCACCATCGCGTCGCCGATCGCCTCCGGCATCCCTGTGACGATTTGAAACATCTCCACCGGCAGCCCGGCTTCGTACAGCAGATCCGCCAGGGTGATCGCCGTGAGCGGTGTCAATTCCGTTGGTTTACAAACCAAACAGTTGTTCGTGGCGATTGCCGGCGCAATCTTGTGCGCCACCATATTGAGCGGATGGTTGAACGGCGTGATCGCGGAAACCGCGCCGACAGGTTCGCGCTTGGTGAAAATCTTCCGCGCCTTCCCGTTCGGCGTCAGGTCACAGGAGAAGATCTGTCCATCATCCAGAATGGCAAGCTGCCCGGCCAAGGTGAACACGTCATAGGACCGACCGGTTTCGTACAAGGCATGCTGCTTACAGATACCGAGCTCCAAGGTCAGGACATCAGCTATCGTCTCGCGCCGCTCCCGAATGAGTTCGGCCGTCTTGAACAGAATCTGCTGCCGTTCATAGCGTGTCAGGGTCGGACGGTACCGGGCCGCGATATCGAAGGCCTCCGCCGCGTGCTCCGCCGTACCCGCAGGTACGGTGCCGATTACGTCATCGGTGTAAGGATAGCGGACTTCGATTTCATCAGCGGCGTCGACCTTTCGGCCCCCGATCCGCATGCATTCGCGAATGACCGCTCGCCCGGATGACACATCGTACATCGCTTACCCTCCCCCTTATCCTTGCCAACCCTCGATGCGTTATTCTTGGGAACCGCACAGGGTTCCGTCAATACAGACGCCCGGCAGATTTTCTACGGGACGATGGCGGCGCGCAGAACCTCCCGCTCTGACGCTTTTCGGAACGCGTCGTCGAGCTGGTCGAGGGAGAAGACGGCATCAACGATATCGGCAAAGGGGAACCGGTTTCGATTGGCCATAACGAAATCGAGCGCCTCGACGAGATGCCGCGGATGGTAGTTGTGCACCCCGCGCAGCGTAATCCAGCGCTTGAGGAGATCGTTTCCATCAACGGTGAAATTGGCATCCGGATTCACCAGCCCGCCGATTGTGTAGCGGCCACCGGTCCGCAGCATGCGAACCCCCGTCGGCACCGCCGTTGGCACGCCGCAAACCTCGATTGCCGCATCCGCACCGTCCGGCGGACAAAATGCGCGTACCGCCGCGATCTGCTCTTGCGCGGGAATACCCGTTATGTCCAGCACATGATCGGCCCCGAACCGCTTCGCCATCGCCAACCGTTGCGGCACCACATCCAAACCGATCACGATCGCCGCGCCGCGTGCCTTGGCAATCGCGCAACCATACAGACCGAGCAACCCGAGACCTTGGACGACGACCCGGTCACCCTCGGTGACCTCTGTCGCCTCGACGACCGCCATCATGGTGGCAATACCGCAATTCAAGGGCGTCGCCTCCGCATCGCTCAGCTCTGCGGGCAGTTTCACAATTCCGGTGCCCGGCTGCAGGTAGCAATACTCCGCAAAGCCACCAAGAAAATGCGGATCCTCTTCGGCCAGGTCATGCCCGTACTTACGGACGCCTTCCGCCTTCTGCGGCATGTCGTGAACGTCTTTGTAGTAGGACGGGCCGTCATGGAAGTATTCGGTCCAGGTAATCCGGTCGCCCGGGGCAAGGGCCTCGCCGCGCATATCGTCCGGCACATCCACACCGATCTGATCGATGAGGCCTATGATCTCGTGGCCCAAAATGCCCGGACAGGGATTGGGCCGGTGCCCCTGATAGGAATGGATATCCGACCGGCAGATCGTCTTCATCGTCACCCGGACCAGCACCTCGCCAGACTTTACGTCTCGGACCGGGTATTCCCGGACCCTAAATGGCTGATTCGGCGCGTCGTAAACCGCTGCTTTCCCTTTCCTCGGCAAAAAGCGTTCCTCTTCAAACGTCTTCCCAGATCGTCCGCCGTTTCGTCAAACCGCGGCGATCGTCTGGACCTCGACCAGGAACTCCTCCTTCACCAGCCGGTCGACCATCAGCAGGGTGTTCGGCGGGTAGGCCCCGTTGGGGAAGAAGTTCGGGAACTCGCGCAAGCGGAATTCCATGAAGTTGGGAATGTCCTGGCTGTGAACCAGATAGGTGGTGAACTGCACCACATTGCCCCACCCCGCGCCCTCGGCGGCCAGCGCCATTTCGATATTGCCGAAGACCTGGACGCATTGCGCATCGAAATCACCGATACCGACGGAGTTGCCCTCCTTATCGGCCGACAGCGAACCCGCGATGAACAGGAATTCGGATGCTTTCACCCGCGTGACCTGCGAGTACTGCCCCAGTGGCGTGCCCAGGCTATCCGGGTTGTAGATTTTGATATCGGCGGTCATGTCTGTCTCCCCTCCTTCATTCTTCTTTCAGGCCCTTCACTACCTTTACGCTGAGCAGCTGTACGGCATCCTCGAAGGACGGGTTGATGCCGTCCGCCGGCTGGATTTCCGCATCGACCGTTCGGGCGTGCGAGCGGCGGGTCGCCGATGACATGATCGGCTCCATGCCGAGCTCCGCCAGATTCTCCATCACCTTGTCTACTTCCTCCATACGGCGCTTGGCGTGGTTGGTGTGACTGGCGGTCAGCGATTTGACCATGCCCGGGAACGTGCGGTCGTCGATATCGGCGAAACAGGCCAGGACCTCCTCGGTCAGGCCGGCCCGGTGCGCGGCCACCATGCATTCCACGCCGAGCGCCTCCAACCCCTTGACCATGATCGAGCGAATGATCTTGACGGATGAGGAGTCGCCGGCGCGGTCGCTCATCACCGTGACGTCGAAGCCGAGCGGCTTCATCCAGGCCGCCGCCCGTTCGGCCATCGGGCCGGACAGCACGAACGGCGCGCGATAGCCATAGGTGCTGAATCCGCCCATCGCCGCGATATCCACGTAATGGACACCGGCCGCCTCGACCCGTGCGGCGATATCGGCCTTCTGTTTGCCCGTCAGCGTGTTGACGTCGAGATACAGCGTGCCGGGCTTGAGATAATCGCGTACCGCCTCCGCCGCGTCCTTGGCGTCGGTGCCGGTCACCACTGAAATCACCACATTGGCAGCGCCCAGCGCCTCGGTATAGCGATCGCCGATCTCGACGCCAATCTCGTGTGCCCGTTCGGTGATCGCCGGCCCTCGGACATTGTCTTTCTGCGCGGTATCTACGGCCAGAATACGCCGCGTCCCGCTGTCGCCGCGCCAGTGCTCCGCCAGTCCGCGGGAGATCGCTGTCCCCGCCTCTCCAAGGCCCAACAGAGCGACAGCCGTGATTTCTTCAGTCGCCTTTTCCGTCATCTCTTCGTTCCAGCCAATTTCTTTTTCTCGTCGCCGCACAGTATAAACGCCGCGGCGGTCTGTTCGACCGCTACACGCAACAATCAACGGGATGCAGGTTGGAAAATGGTTATGTTCGGCAGACCGGGGGTCTGCGGCACCGCCATCACGGTGAGCACCAAACCGGCGGACAATTTGATGGCGCATGTCGCGCTAAAGATAGCGCAGCCGGGCGACGTCATCGTCATCGATGCCAAGGGCGACCAAAGTTGCGCGCTGTGGGGCGATCTTATGGCGCTTGCGGCGGAGGCCAAGGGCGTTGCGGGACTCGTCGTCAACGGGCCCGTCCGGGATTTGGAGGAATTGAGCGAGTTCGGTTGGCCCGTCTATAGCCGCGGCGCCAATCCGCACGGCCCGGAAAAGAACGGACCGAGCGAGGTAAACCTGCCAATCTCCTGCGGCGGTATCGTGGTCAATCCGGGCGACATTATCCTGGGGGACGGCGACGGTGTGATCGTAATTCCGCCGAACATGGCGGAAACAGCGATCGCCGGCGGCGAAAAGCGCATCGAGGCCGAGAATGAAATTCTAGAGGCCATCGAAGCGGGCAACCGGTGGCCGTTCGATATAGACACGCCGCTGCGCGCAAACGGTGTGCTCGGCGCCGGCGAGACGCTCTGATGGGCTACAAGATTCTCATCACGGCACCGACCTTGGCGGACAGGGCAATGGAGATGCTCGACGCATTGGAAGCCACCGTCTTTACCATCCCGGACGGTGCGCCAGACTCGCTGATTTACGATATCGCCGCGCGCGAGCAGATCGATGGGATCATCGTACGCATCGGCGAGATCGACGCGACGGTGATCGATGCCTCGGCCAATCTGCGCGTCCTGTCGAAAAACGGCATCGGCGTCGACAATGTCGACGTCGCGCACGCGACGCGCAAAGGCATCCCGGTCGTCAATGGCCGCAATTCAAATTCGCAATCAGTCGCCGAACACGCGCTCGGCATGATGATCGCGTTGATGAAGGATTTCCGCCGGCTCGACCGCGGCGTCCGCGACGGGAAATGGGAGAAGGCGACCTATCAGGGCATTGAACTGCACGGGAAGCATGTCGGACTGATCGGATTCGGCGGCAACGGACGGGCGCTGGCCAAATTGCTGCTGCCGTTCGGCGTCCGCATCTCGGCCTATGATCCCTATCTCGAAGACAGCGATTTCATCGAAGGCGTCACCCGCGCCAACGCGTTAGACGATTTCATCTCCGATGTGGACCTACTCAGCATTCACTGCCCGCGCACGCAGGAAACCGAAAACATGGTCAACGCGGACCGGTTTTCGCAGATGAAATCCACCGCCTACCTGATCAACTGCGCCCGCGGCGGCATAGTCGATGAAACCGCACTGGTCGCGGCCCTGCAGTCCGGCGGCATCGCCGCGGCGGGAATCGATGTGTTCGACGTCGAAGCCCCGCCGAAGAATCATCCTCTATGGGAACTGCCCAACGTTCTACTGAGCCCGCATATCGCCGGAGTTACCCATGAATCCTTCCAGCGGATGGGCACCATGGCGGTGGAAAATGCGTACAAAATCCTGAACGGCGACCCGATCGACCCGGACTGCGTGGTCAATCCGGACGCCCTGTAACCTGGAACGAGAATTAATGGACAGTATTCTGAACGCGGGCCTGTCGCCCGAAGAAATCGATCGCCGTTTCGAAGCATCCGGCGAACGCATGACGACCCCCTGCTATGACGGTGACATGGTTTGGCGGGTCTGGGGTGAAGGACCGCCGCTGGTGCTTTTGCATGGCGGCTACGGGTCCTGGCGCCATTGGATCAAGAATATCGGGCCGTTGTCGCAGCGCCGCCGCGTGTTCGTGGCCGACAATCCGGGGTTGGGCGACTCCGCGTCCGTGCCCCTGCCGCACAGCGGCGAGAAGCTCGCGGCGGTGATCGTCGAAGGCATCGACCGGCTCATCCCCGCGCCGGACCGGTTCGACCTGGTGGGCTTTTCCTTCGGCGGGTTGCTCGGCGGTCATGTGGCTTCGAAGATGGGCGACCGGCTGCGCAATCTCGTCGTCATCGCACCGGGCGGACTCGGCATTGCACGAACAACCGAACGGCCGCCACTCGCCAAAATTCGCCCACACATGTCGGAACAGGAGCTCGTCGACGCGCACCGGCACAATCTTTCCGTCATCATGTTCCACGACGTGGACAAGATCGACGATCTGGCGCTTTACCTGCAGCAGGAAACGGTCAAACGTGCCCGGGTGAAAAGCCCGCTGATCGCGCGTACCGACACGCTTGCGCGCGTTCTACCCAACATCACGGCCAACATGAACGCGATCTACGGCGAAATGGACGACGCCACCGGCGACGGTCTG
>Ga0310344_10004749_pt1 | contig 10090 bp, 10 predicted proteins | sample HC15DNA20200_MG_FD_203801 | JGI IMG/M metagenome (GOLD analysis project Ga0310344, IMG submission 203801) | Marine microbial communities from station ALOHA, North Pacific Subtropical Gyre - HC15-DNA-20-200_MG | ecosystem: Environmental > Aquatic > Marine > Oceanic | place: Pacific Ocean: North...
CGATCTTTCAGTAAAACACGTTCGTTCTGCAATAATTTTAATGAAAGTCACAACAATTCTTTTCTTTGGAATAGTTTCTATTCCAATAATCGCTATTTTGTCTTATCTGGGGTTGAGTATACTTGCTTAAACAGATTGGCTCAGTATTTTCATTCCTTACGATAATCCCTACTAACAGTGCAAATCTTGAAACAATTGCCAAATTCATGTACCTTTTTCCAATTGTTGGTATTGCAATTGGATTATTGGTTGGTTCTGTAGGCTTTGGATTATCGTTATTTCTTGATCCACTAATTGTTTCATTACTTGTTGTTGCATCAATTGCAGTAGTCACTGGAATACATCATACTGATGGTTTAGCAGATTTTGCAGATGGATTGATGGCAAAAGGTTCAAAAGAAAAAAAACTCAAGGCGATGAAAGATATTGCCACTGGTTCTGCAGGGATAGTATCTGTTGTATTATACATAGTAGGTGCTATCATTGCCCTGTCGCTTACCAGCGGTTATGAACTCTTTAAGATTATCTTACTAAGTGAAATTTTAGCAAAATTTTCAATGGTATTGATGGCAAGTCTCGGAAATTCAGCGTCTGTTGGTTCTAATTCACCATTTTTACATTTTATGAAAGATAAAAAACGTCTTGCAATAGCTGCATTAATCACCATTATACCATTTGTGATTATAGGCGAACCAACAGGATTTCTAGTTTTGGCAGGAGTAATTGTGATTACTATGTTTCTAGTTGGAATCTCTACTAGAAACTTTGGTGGAATTACGGGTGATGTACTTGGAGCTACCAATGAAATTACAAGACTAAGCGCTTTGCTAATCTTTGTATCGTTATGATTGGGCTTATCATGGCTGGTGGTAAAGGCACCAGAATGGATAGGGATGGAGAAAAATTACTTTTGACCCATAAGAAGAAACCTGTCATTATGCATGTTGTTAACGCACTACAAAACTCAGATTGTTTTACAAAGATCATCGCTATCACAAGTCCTAATTCACCCAAAACTGAAAGAATTCTAAAAGAAGCTGGAGTTGATACAATTTCATCTCCAGGACGTGATTTTGCTAGTGACTTGAATGAAATGCTAATACAATTAGATGATTTTGTTTTTGTAACATCAGGTGATTTACCATTGTTAGATAGTGAGACTGTAAAGAAAATTGTAGAACGCTCACACACAGATGAGATTTGGAATAGTGTCGTAACAACAGGTTCTTTTCAGAAATCCCTTGGTACATCAATTGGAAGTACAATCAAAGATAGTGAAATAGAAAATAATCCAGGTTCTTTTTTTGTTGAAACAGGAATAAATGTTGTTAATGCTAAAAAAATCACCGACTTAGAACCAATCAAAGAATTTCGTCTTATTTTTGATGATAAAAGAGTTGGATTGAATCTTAACACAAAAGATGACTATAAACTACTAAGTACTATTTGATATTTTTCCATGTATCCTTGATTTAGAACCAATAGGTTTTGCAAGGATATTTCCACAAGAATTACAAATTACATCTATTGTGTTATGAGAGTAAACAATTTGTTCCTCAGAACATTCACCACACTTGATTTTCTGAAAACTACTTTTAGGTGTTGGAATAAGTATATGATCTTTTTTCATACTGCCACCAACTCGAATTTTCTTACTCGTATACCCTTATTCATCATTTTCTTCTTACATACAGTACAAGTTTCAATAAGTGTAACTTTTTTTGTTGTTTTTGCTGGCTTGGCTAATTTTGGGAATTTTTGTCCACCATATCCTTTCTTTCGTATTGCATGTCTTCGTTCACCAGCAGCAGAACCTCTTCGTTTTCCTGCTTTGTATACTGAAACTTTCATAGTTTGATGTGTTTTGCATTTTGGGCAGTATGCTCTTTTTTCTTTTGGAAGATTCACATTTACATGCATTTTTGACGGTAATTTAAACATCGCTTCAATCTATAATAATCTCCAAGAATATATTTACATGTGAAATCTAATTTTGCTACATCAATTTCTAAAACAAATGCTGTTGCTATGGGGGACAGTTTTGCTGATTTAATTTTAACAAACTGTTCAGTCGTTAATGTTTACACTCGTGAAATACAGAAGAAAATTCAGATTGCTATCACTGATGGGAGAATCGCGTTCATTGGTAACAACGCATTGTATTCTAAAGGTCCTAAAACCACTGTTTTAGATGTAAAGAATAAATTTGTCTCTCCAAGCTTTGCTGATCCACATATCCATATAGATCATTTTATCACACCTGCAGAATTTGTAAGAAAATCTCTTTTATGTGGGGTTACATCACTGTTTCCAGATTCTATAGACATTGTGAGTGTATGTGGTTATAGAGGCTTCAAAGAATTTGTCAACCTTACAAAAAATCTCCCCATGAGATTCTTTCATACTATTCCAGGCGGATTACCAGTTGACAAAAAATTTAGTCATGGTAAGACGATGACACTAAAAGAGGAAAAAACTGCACTTAAAATGAAATCTGTTATTGGATTAGGCGAAGTCTTTTCATGGACTAAAGTTACAAAAAGAGATCCTAAAACAATTAAATCTCTAATACAGGCACATGAGCAAAATTGTATTATTAATGGACATACGGCGGGAGCAAGTGGTAAAAAATTAAATGCATATGTTTCTTCTGGAATTTTTTCATGTCATGAACCAATCAACTTTGAGCAGGTAATTGAGCGACTTAGGTTAGGGATGTCAATCATGATACGTGAAGGCTCTATTAGGCGAGATTTAAAAGAAATAATTCCATTGGTTATTTCTCATGGAACATATACTAACAAACTGATGTTTTGTTCTGACGGTGTTGATCCTATTGATATCTCAACATATGGTCACATTGATCATTGTGTAAGAACTGCAATTAAACTCGGGATACACCCCATTGATGCAATATCTATGGCTTCAAAAAATTGTTTTGATTATTATAATTTGGATAAACAGTTTGGTGGCATTGGACCTGGGAAACTGGCAGATATTCTAATTTTGGACGACCTTAAAAAAATTAAAATAAACAAAGTTATGATTGGAGGAAAAATTGTTGTATCAAACAATCAAATTGTGTCAACCATTAGAAAACCAAAAATACCTAACTGGATCACCAAAACTGTAAAACTTTCCAATTTTTCTGAGAGTGACTTTCTTGTTAAATCCAGTCGCTCTCATGAGAATGTTAATGTAATAAATATGAAAACTGAGATTGTTACTGAAAAAACTACACAAGATCTTGATACGAAGAGTGGAGATATTCATCCATCAATAGATAAGGATGTTTGGAAAGTCGCTGCATTCGATAGAACATATGGTTCCAAGAAGCGCACTGTAGGTTTCTTGAAAAACTTTGGGGCAGAAATTGGTGCATTTGCTTCATCATGGAGTTTTCACGAAAATGATCTGATTGTTATTGGTTCAAATGAGAAAGATATGTCTTTGGCCTGCAATAAATTAGCAAAATCTCAAGGTGGGATGGTTGTAATCAAAGATGGTAAAACACTTTCCTTTATGCCATTTGAGATTGGTGGAATTATCTCTTCAAGCTCAATTGATACTGTATCAAAACAATTTTTTGAAATTAATACATCTATGGTTGATTTGGGTTGCAAATTCAAAAAACCACATCTAATACCTGTGTTCTTACCATTCCTTGCACTTCCAGATGTACGCATATTATACAGTGGAATCGTAGATGTGAAAAAAAGAGAGTATCTGAGAACGATCAACACGTAAGGTATTATAATAGGATTTAGAGATTCGATCTCATGGCATCAATTCAGCAAACTCCTAATGGTCCTGTATTAGTCCTAAAGGAGAGTGCATTACAAGAAAAAGGTAGAGATGCTCAGAAAAATAATATTGCAGCCGCAAAATTGGTTGCAGATTTGGTCAAATCAAGTCTAGGACCAAGAGGTCTTGATAAAATGCTAGTTGATTCATTAGGAGATGTCACAATTACCAATGATGGCGCAACAATTCTAAAAGAAATTGATGCACAACATCCAGCCGCAAAAATGATGGTTGAAATTTCCAAAACAATTGATACTGAAGTAGGAGACGGAACAACTTCATCAGTAATATTCGGAGGAACACTTTTAGCAAAAGCTGAGGAATTACTAAGTAAAGATGTTCATTCATCAGTAATTATTGAAGGATATCAAGCAGCATCAGAAAAGGCCTTAGAAATTCTTAATGAGATTGGAAAGAAAGTTCGTGCAGATGATACTGAAACTCTCCTTAATGTTGCAAAAACCAGTATGGAATCTAAATTAATTTCAGAAGATAGTGATTCATTATCAAAAATTGTTGTTGATTCAATTCTGAAAATTACTCAAACAAAAAACGAAAAATCAACAGTAGATCTTGATAACATAAAGGTAGAGAAAAAAGCAGGTGGCTCTATCCAAGATACATCTTTAATTAAAGGAATTGTACTTGACAAAGAAATTGTCCATAGTGGAATGCCAACAAGAATTCAAAAAGCAAAGATTGCGTTAATTAATACTGCGTTAGAAATTGAAAAAACCGAAATGAGTGCAGAGATTAGAATCAACGATCCTACTCAAATGCAAATGTTTTTGGAAGAAGAAAATAGAATGCTCAAGTCAATGGTAGATAAAATACACAGTATAGGCGCAACAGTTGTGATTTGTCAAAAAGGAATTGATGATATGGCACAGCATTTCTTAGCAAAAAATGGAATCTTAGCTGTGAGACGTGTTAAAGAGAGTGATATGACAAAACTTGCCAAAGCAACAGGCGGTCGTATTTCCACTAATATTGATGATATTTCGACTAAAGATCTAGGCTCTGCAGATCTAGTTCATCAAAAGAAAGTTGAATCTGATAAATGGGTTTTTGTAGAAGGCTGTAAAAATCCACAGTCTGTTACATTGTTAATTCGTGGAGGTTCACAAAGAGTTGTTGATGAGGTTGACCGCTCCATTCATGATGCATTGATGGTTGTAAAAGATGTAATTGAAAAGCCAGCAATTGTAGCAGGTGGAGGCGCTCCTGAAGCACTATTGGCTGCATTCCTTAAAGATTGGTCTAATAGATTCGATGGAAGACAACAATTAGCAATTAAAAAATTTGCAGAAGCACTTGAAGTTATTCCATTGACAATCGCAGAAAATGCAGGAATGGATCCTATTGATACAATGGTTAAACTCCGTGCAAAACAAAGTGATGGTAAGAAATGGACTGGTATTAATGCAAAGGAAGGTAAAGTTGCCGACATGTTGTCTCAACATATAGTTGAACCCTTGGTAGTAAAAGAGCAAATTATTAAATCCGCAACTGAAGCAGCATCAATGATCCTTAGAATCGATGATGTTATTGCAATTTCAGGCGGACAAAGTGGTGGTCCTCCAGGTGGCGGAATGCCTCCTATGGGATAAAATTCTGTTAGTGGCTCCACACAAAAAAAATTCTACAAATGAAATCTTGACAGTTGCATTGGTTAGCTTAGGCAACATGGTGTAGAATGCATTTGGAACCATCTTAACATGAATTAATTTGGCAGATTTTAGATATAAGACACGCGTAGAAATGATAAATGATTCATTTGTTTTCTGATATCTATGTATAAAATTGGTATTGATCTTGGTGGGACAAAAATTGAGGGTGTTCTGGTCGATGAAAGCTTTCAGACTATTGAGAAAGAAAGAATTGCCACTGTACAGGAAGATGGTTACCAATCAATTCTTGAAAAGATAACTAATATGATTAATAGATTAAATGAAAAATCTGATCAATCAACTACCATTGGAATATGCACACCAGGTGCAATATCAAAAGAAACCGGATTGATAAAAAATAGTAATACACAATGTATTATTGGTAGAGATCTGCAAAAAGACCTAGAAAACATGTTACGTCACAAAATATCTCTTGAAAATGATGCTAACTGTTTTGCTCTAGCAGAAGCAAGGTTAGGTGCGGGTAAAAACTCTAACATTGTGTTTGGTGTAATTATTGGAACAGGAGTTGGAGGAGGTATAATAATAGATGGAAAAATTCATAGTGGCCGAACAAATATTGCTGGCGAATGGGGTCATCACTGTCTTCATGTTAATGGGAATAGATGTTATTGTGGAAAATTAGGATGTGTTGAAACATACATCAGTGGCCCTGCATTGGAAAGACATTGGTCTGACCTAACAAATGAAGAATTATCATTACCTGATATAATAAAAAATTATGATCAGGAAAATTTTCAAAAATGGAGACAGACAGTTCTTGACAATTTTGGGTTGGCATTGGCAAATGTGATTGACATTTTGGATCCTGACATAATAGTTCTTGGTGGCGGAGTATCTAACATAGATTTTCTCTATAACGAAGGAAAAAATGCTGTTTACGATAGAGTGTTCAGTGATACGGTTGATACACCAATTGTGAAAAATGAACTTGGGGATTCAGCAGGCGTTTTTGGCGCTTGCATGTTATAGACTATTGGGGTTCAATTGTTGCTGGAGGCTTACTAGATATTACATAGGAAACCCAAGTAACTTCATCAATCTCGTTAGTAATTCTATTACTAATTTTTTCTAACACTCCGTTAGGCAATCTTGTCCAATCTGCAGTCATAGCATCAATTGAATCTACAACACGTACAGTTACTATCCTTCCATATTTTCTTTCATCACCTACAACACCCACAGCTTTGTCATCACCTACTGCTGCGTATGCTTGCCAGACTTTATCATAAAGTCCTGCCTCCCATAACTCTTCTTCAACAATTTTACTTGCTTTTCTTGAAATTGATATCTTTGTTGGTGTAGTATCACCAATCACTCTTACAGCCAAACCAGGTCCAGGGAATGGATGTCTTTTTAGTAATTTTTCAGGTACATCAAGGATTTTTGCAACCTGACGTACCTCATCTTTGTACAATTCTCTTAACGGTTCTAGGATTTTCAGATTTAACCAGTCCGGCAAACCTCCTACATTATGATGAGATTTTATTACGGATGCTGGTCCTTTTGAAACTCCACTTTCAATTACATCAGGATATAGTGTACCCTGTGCTAACCATTTGAATGGACCATTTTTTTCTGCAAAATCAGTAAATATTTTAATGAATTCTTCTCCAATGATTTTCCTTTTTTCTTCTGGATCAACAACTCCTCTAAGTTTAGAAAGGAATTTTTCTTGCCCATCAATTTTATGAAAATTCAACGAAAAATTATTTTTAAACATGTCTTGAATCTCTTCAGCCTCACCTTGCCGTAAGAGTCCATTATCAACAAAAACTCCTGATAATCGGTCACCTATAGCTTTGTGGATCAATAATGCAGCTACAGTTGAGTCTATACCACCACTTACTCCACATAGAACATTGCCATCAATATTTGATAATTCACCAACTGTTTTTTCTATGAATCCCTCCATAGTCCAATCTTGTTTTGTCTGGCATACATTTAGAACAAAATTTCTTAGAATATCTGTTCCTTGTTCAGTATGAACTACCTCTGGGTGAAATTGTATTCCAAAAACTGTTCTATTTTTGTTAGCAATTGCCGCAGCACGGGAATTTTCAGTGTGACCAATTATATCAAAATCTTCTGGAATTTCTTCAGCCTCGTCACCATGGCTCATCCAGGCTCTTATTGAATCACCAAGACCGTCAAGAAGTATTGAATTATCATTCATTGCAAGTACAGAAGACCCATATTCCTTGTTAGCACGTTTAACTTTGCCTCCAAATTTGTTCACAATTAACTGGTGACCATAGCAAATACCTAGTATTGGAAAACCTATTTCAAAAACTTCTTTTTGAGGAAATGGTGCATCTGAATTATAAACGCTTGAAGGTCCACCAGAAAAAATTAAGCCTTTTGGATTTTTCTTTTGCAGTTCTTCAATTCCAATATCAAATGGAACTAATTCAGCATAAACTGAAAATTCTCTAATTCTTCTGCAAATCAAATGGCTATATTGGGAACCAAAATCTAATACTACAATCTTATCCATGTGATCACTTGGAAGTATTTTCAACCATCCGTGCTAATGACCACGTAGCAGTATTGATAATTTCATCAAGACGTTCTTTTTGACGATAATTCTTTATTATTATTTCTCTGATTGCACTACCATTCTTGTTAATTATACAATCAATAACAGAATCCTCATTTATTTTACCATTCTTAACATCGTTATCATCATTTTTTTTCATTTCACCAATTATTCTTTCAACAAAAAATGTCTTCAAGGGGGGAGTTTCAGGTTTTAATCCAATTCCATCTTCTAAAATTATTGAAATTTGTTCTGGAGTAACAAACGCATTTGCAATTACTTTGCCATCCTTACTACCACGTATTTCTTTACTCACTTTGTTCACATTAGTTTCCTGTGAATCTAAAGCATCTATTTTTTCTATCTTTTCAGATCTTGGAAGAGTAGATGCCTTGGTAAAACTCGATCCCTTCAAAATTATGTCCAGTAAATCCAGATTTTTTTGAAAAAAATCAATTTCATCTTGATATTTTGACATTTTTTCAATAATTGTTTCTTTAAGTTCTAACATTTTACGAATTTGGTCATCACTATATTTCATATATCTAGTAAGATTGATTCTCTATTAAAACGCATTCTAAGAGTTAACGATATAGTCAAGGTCAGCGAAGTTGATCTTTTTGTAACCTATGATTGTTTTTGATGTAGTGTAAAGTTCGGAATTTGACTTTGTGGAAAACCATTCAAGTAATTTTTTTCCATATGCTAATTTTTTCAACTTAACCTGGCGATTTTTTACTATATGTTTAGAATATTTACCAATTTCATTACCAAAATCCATTCCAAACAGAATTATTTTTTTTGGAGAAAACCTTTCTGCAAGAAATACACATCTATCTCCATCAGTAAACCCTCCAAAATTTTGCAATTTTCCAAATTTTCTAGTTTGTGTTGTTCCTATTTTATTTCTAAATTTGTTTACAATTTCTAATTTATCTTCGTTATCACCATGTGCATGAATTACTATTGGAATGTTAGTATTACCAATTTTTTTAATACTTGCAAGGTCACCATCTAAATCTGTGACTAATATATCAAATTTTATGTTGTTTTTTATTAATGGTTGAATTGCACCATCTGCAACAATTTTTGTCACATTCTTTAATTTTTTAATTTCTGGTATTGCACCGTCTAAAGAAGGTCCTGCACCAATAACAACTACAGTTTTTCCAGAAATTATTTTTTTAAACTTTGATAGCGGAAATGCTTTTTCAATGATCTTATCTAATTTTTTTGCAGCAGCAAAATCTTCGGATTCTTTATATCCGAATTCATGTCTAATTTGGCGATATCTCGTATTCCACCCGCGAATTGTCATAAACTCAAATTAGATGACCTTGTCATAAACCCTATGGCAAAATTAGGATCATTAACAGTTGGAAATAAAAATAATACAACAATTATGGGAATAATTAACACAAGTCCTGAATCATTTTATAAAAACTCTATAAAGACTACCAAAGCGCAGATTTCAAAAACTATTACTGATATGGAAGAACAGGGAGCTCAAATTATTGATGTAGGTGGAATGTCCACAGCTCCATATCATAAAACATTCGTAACAGAAAAACAGGAATTGTCTAGAATTACAAAAGCAATTAAGATAATTCAAAATGTTTCAAACCTGCCGATTTCTGTAGATACCTGTAGAGCAAAAGTTGCTCATGATGCTTTAGAATTTGGTGTTGAAATCATTAATGATGTGTCAGGATTGAAATATGACAAAAATATGGCATCGACAATAGAAAAATTCCACCCATCTTTAATTTTGTGTGCTTATAGTAAAAAAATTGTTGGCAATCAGCACATAAAAGAAACAAAAAAACTTCTAAAAGAAAGTCTGAATATTGCACAGAGTGTTAACATACCTAAAAATAAAATTGTAGTTGATCCTGCAATTGGTTTTTTTAGAAAATCTGGTACTGGATTTCCTTTTACTCGAATAAAATCTAATTGGGTTACTAGAGATATTCGTATTTTACAAAACTTACGCCAAATTAAAGGAAATTTTCCTTTACTTATCTCAGTCTCTAACAAATCCTTTATTGGTAAATTA
>Ga0310344_10004751_pt1 | contig 10089 bp, 11 predicted proteins | sample HC15DNA20200_MG_FD_203801 | JGI IMG/M metagenome (GOLD analysis project Ga0310344, IMG submission 203801) | Marine microbial communities from station ALOHA, North Pacific Subtropical Gyre - HC15-DNA-20-200_MG | ecosystem: Environmental > Aquatic > Marine > Oceanic | place: Pacific Ocean: North...
TGGGCAAGGCGCCAGGGAATAGACACAAAGGTTTATCCACATTTATTTCGGCATTCGTTCGCTACACATATTTTAGAGTCAAGTCATGATTTGCGTGGAGTGCAGGAATTGCTAGGTCATGCGAACATTAGTACAACACAAGTTTATACACACCTTGACTTCCAGCATCTAGCCCAAATATACGATAAAACACATCCGCGAGCACGATCGAAAAATAAAGACGGAGAATAGTAAGAGGCACATCATATGGAACAATATAGAGGTACAACGATTGTCTCGGTGCGGCGCAATGGCAAAGTTGCCATCGGAGGCGATGGGCAGGTGAGTATTGGCAATACAATCATGAAAGGCAACGCACGAAAGGTTCGACTCCTAACGCATGGCAACGTTATCGCAGGATTTGCCGGAGGAACCGCCGATGCATTTACCCTTTTTGAGTTGTTCGAAACCAAAATGGAACAATATGGAAAACTCACCCGCGCTGCTATTGAACTCGCAAAAGAATGGCGAACCGACCGCCGATTGAGACGACTGGAAGCACTATTGTGTGTCGCAGATAAAGAGAGTTCCTTTATTATTTCCGGTAATGGAGACGTTATTGAACCAGAACATAATATGACAGCCATAGGCTCTGGTGGGCCCTATGCGCAAGCAGCTGCCCTCGCCCTGTTGCAAAATACGGAATTAGAAGCTCACGAAATTGTCGAAAAAGCATTGAACATAGCAGGCGATATCTGCGTATTTACAAACCAGAATATTATTATTGAAGAAATCGATTCAGATTAAGCGTAGAAGTATATTTCGATGTCACAGATGACCCCCAGAGAAATTGTCCAGGAACTTGATAAGCACATCGTTGGCCAAAACGATGCAAAAAGAGCAGTTGCAATTGCGTTGCGTAATCGTTGGCGGCGTATTCAGGTCAATGAGCCGCTGAGAAGCGAAATTACCCCAAAAAACATACTGATGATAGGGCCGACAGGAGTAGGTAAAACTGAAATATCTCGCCGACTTGCAAAACTTGCTGGCGCACCGTTTATAAAAGTGGAAGCTACTAAGTTCACCGAAGTCGGGTACGTTGGTAGAGAAGTAGACAGCATTGTTCGGGACTTAATGGATATAGCGGTCAAAATGACTCGAGAAGTGGAGATTGCAAAGGTGAGACATCGTGCTGAAGATGCAGCAGAGGAACGAGTGCTAGATGCCTTGCTTCCTCCTCCTTCTTCGTCACCTGGTTTCGCAGCAGCCAACGAAGCAGATAGTCAAGACAACGATACCCGGCAGAAATTTCGAAAAATGCTGCGTGAAGGCAAGCTTGACGACAAAGAAATCGAAATTGAAGTTCAGAGTATCCCAGTCGGCATCGAGATAATGGCACCACCTGGTATGGAGGAGATGACCAACCAATTACAGGGCATGTTCCAAAATATGGGCACCAATCGTCAAACGACGAAGAAACTCAAAGTAAAAGATGCCATGAGACTTCTTACAGACGAAGAAGCAGCCCACATGGTTGATGAGGAAGAACTGAAAACACGCGCATTGGAGGCAGTTGAACAACATGGCATTGTATTTCTGGACGAAATCGACAAAGTGACAAGACGCTCAGAAACTATTGGTGCCGATGTATCTCGGGAAGGAGTACAACGTGATCTCTTGCCCCTTGTCGAAGGATGCACGGTAAATACCCGGTACGGGATGGTTAAAACGGACCATATTCTGTTTATAGCATCGGGTGCTTTTCATGTTTCAAAGCCCTCCGACCTTATTCCCGAACTACAAGGCCGTTTCCCGATTAGGGTCGAACTAAAGTCTTTAACCACGAATGACTTTGTGAAAATCCTTACAGAACCCGATGCGTCCCTCACCTCGCAGTATACAGCGCTCCTTTCTACTGAGGATGTGAACCTAGATTTTACAGAGGACGGTGTGCAGCGACTCGCTGAAGTAGCATTCCACGTTAACGAAAACACTGAAAATATTGGTGCCCGACGATTACATACGGTAATGGAAAGATTACTGGAGACGATTTCGTTTCAAGCTTCCGACAAAAGCGGTACGGCTGTCACAGTAACAGCGGACTATGTTGATGAGCATCTAACGGAATTATCTAACGATGAAGACCTTAGCCGCTATATCCTATAAACATTTTCGATGGATAAAGTACCGCTAGAAATTCGCCTCCGCAAAAAATCTCGTCTTCTAACTATTTCGTTTGAGAACGGGCAAAATTTCGATCTTCCCTTCGAATACCTGCGAGTCAGTTCACCATCAGCGGAAGTTCGTGGACATGGTACTGGTGAAGGGACTCTGCAGGTCAATAAACAAAATGTAGAAATAGATGAAATTGAGCCCATCGGGCACTATGCAATTAAAATAATATTTAACGACGGCCACGATACCGGTCTGTATACCTGGAATTATTTGTACGAATTGGGTACTGAGCAACCAATACGGTGGCAAGAGTATCTCGACCGCCTTGCTGCAGAAGGGTATGCTCGTTAGCCGGCTCAATAACTAAAAGAATAATTGTTGGAACTTCATACCATACGGGTGTGACATCTCACTTAGCGACATGAATAAGAAAACCACACATTTTGGCTATGAAACTGTTGCCGTCGAAGAAAAGGCTGCGCGAGTTCGTAGTGTGTTCGACTCGGTCGCCCACAGATATGATCTGATGAATGACTTGATGTCGGGGGGATTACATCGACTCTGGAAACATTTCACAATTGAGCACTCTGCAGTGCAACCAGGACATATCGTTCTCGACTTAGCTGGGGGAACAGGGGACCTTGCAAAGCAATTTGCTAAAAAGGTAGGCAAAGACGGCCACGTAATTCTGGCTGACATAAATATCGCCATGCTGCAGGAGGGGCGTCGACGACTAATTGATGCAGGAATAGCCGGTAATCTGTCCATCGCTCAAGTCAATGCTGAGAACCTTCCTTTCAAGCAGTCAAGCTTCGACTGCATCAGTATCGCTTTCGGCCTTAGAAATGTAACCAACAAAAATGCCGCTTTAGGCTCGATGTTCAACGTGCTGAAACCTGGCGGAAAGCTACTCGTGCTTGAATTTTCAGAACCTGCAAAGCAGCTAAAGGCAGCTTATGACCTTTATTCTTTCAAAGTACTGCCAAAGCTTGGAAAGCTCGTTGCAAATGACTCAAGCAGTTATGAGTATCTTGCTGAGTCGATCCGGATGCATCCTAATCAGGAAACACTTCTAACAATGCTCAAAGAAGCTGGCTTCGAGCGTTGCCGTTATCACAATCTGGTAGGAGGTGTAGTTGCACTTCACATCGGTTACCGCACATCATAATCATAAAATGGACATGATCGAAAAATTGTTTCAACCAGCGATCAGGATACTGAATCGTCAAATTCAGGCAAAAACGCCGGCACGTGATTTGTGCACCAAACTGGAGGGCCGCATATTTGCTTTGTTCGTCACGGAATCTGAGGTTACTGTGCATTTGCTGGTTGCGGATGGACGGCTGTTAATATCCGGAGCTAACGGCAGTGAGTCAGATGTCATGCTATCTGGTTCACTATTTGCACTCGCCAGACTTAGCAGCGGGTATGGCGAAGAGTTAATCAGAGATGGTGTGGTAGAAATAAGTGGGGATGCGCTTGTTGCCCAGCAATTTCGGAAATTAATAAAATATAGCCGGCCAGATTTTGAAGAAGAATTGTCCACTATTATTGGAGACATCCCAGCCCATGAAATAGGGAGGCTCGGCCGGGGTATCCGGCACTGGACTAGAGGGGCGCACGAGACCCTAAAGCAAAACCTCACAGATTATTTGCAGGAAGAGAGTGAGGTTCTGCCGAACAGCTATGATATGAGAAAATTTCGCACTTCGGTAGATAATCTGCGAGATGATGTGGCACGTTTCGAGGCTAGAATACAGCGCGTCGAAAAAGATCGAGCCTAGCCATGTGGAACAAGAAATCAATCCTTCGAATGATCGGAATTCATCGTGTCCTTGTGCGTTATGGCCTACAGGATATGATCACCACAATTCATTTCCTTCGCCCGCTACGCTTCATTTTTTATCTACTCCCTAAGGCCAGAGATGTTTCCGAACCTTTGGGGAAGCGTATCCGGTTAGCTCTAATCGAACTGGGACCAATATTTGTAAAATTCGGACAGGCTATTTCAACACGCCGTGATCTCTTACCACCGGATATTGCCGACGAGCTGGCTATGCTGCAGGATCGGGTACCGCCGTTTCCAGAAAATGAGGCAATCGAGATTTTGGATAAGGCGTATGGTCAACCCGTGCATGACATATTTGCACGATTCGACGAAGAGCCATTCGCCGCCGCTTCAATCGCCCAAATACACACAGCTAAATTACATGATGACACTGAAGTCATTGTTAAATTACTCCGTCCCGGAGTACGCAAGCTGATCGAGCGCGATATCGAGGTCTTGTATGCGCTAGCTGGACTGGCCGATCGATACTGGGACCTAGGTAAAAGGCTTCGGCCCCTAGAAGTTGTCGCCGAATACGAAAAAACCATTATTAATGAACTCGATCTTATGCGTGAAGCAGCTAACACAGCTCAATTAAAACGCAACTTTGAAGATTCTGGAATGCTGTATGTACCGGAGGTCTATTTCGATCATTGTAAGCCCCAAGTATTGGTGCAAGAACGCATTTATGGCGTGCCAATTAGCGACCTTGAAGCCCTGCGAGCAGCCGGAACAAACATCCAAGTACTTGCAGAGAATGGTGTAGAAATTTTCTTCACCCAAGTATTCCATCACAATTTCTTTCACGCCGACATGCACCCTGGAAATATTTTCGTCATAGTAGATAATCCGGAAAAACCCCTATACGCTGCTGTCGACTTTGGAATTGTCGGTACCCTTAGTCCACTGGACCAGAAATATTTAGCAGGTAACTTTCTTGCGTTTTTTGACCGCGACTACCATCGTATTGCGAAACTACACATCGATTCGGGGTGGGTGCCGCCGGAAACGCGAATTGATGAATTGGAGTCAGCAGTCAGATCTGTCTGCGAACCAATATTTAACAAACCACTATCGCAAATTTCGTTTGCTCAAGTAATGCTTCGCCTTTTTGATACTGCCCGGCAGTTCAACATGGAGATTCAGCCCCAATTAATTTTGCTGCAAAAAACACTATTTAACATTGAAGGCCTTGGCCGTGAGCTTTATCCAGAGCTTGATCTTTGGAAAACTGCGCACCCGATTTTGCGTCGATGGATGGCAGATCAGATTGGTCCAAGCGCTACCATTGCTAAAATTAGAGATGATCTTCCGCAGATTAGCGAGGCAATGCAGGCGCTTCCAAGTATTGTGCGTTTCATGGCGGAACAGATTTCGCAGAACAAATCACCATTTGTTTTAACCTCTATAGAACTCGCAAAGATAAGAAGCCAATCAAAAAAGCAGCAGAAACAACGATATCTGCTGGCAATCGGCGTTACCGCCTTTCTCTCTGGCATCGTTATCATTACTTTGGGAGCTACGTCATTGCCCGGTTGGCTGCTAATTGGTGCGGGCACAATCGCAGCAATTGCCGGACGACCCACCGATGATTAGCTTCGGGCGCACGCCACGCACCGTTCGGAGTTTTGTTCGCCGCACCGGCCGGATGACCGTTTCACAGCAGCGGGCGATCAGAGACCTTTTACCTACTTATGGCGTTGGCCTCAAAGAAGAACTTTTAGACTTCGACAACATTTTTGGCCGTCAGGCAGATAGAGTACTGGATATAGGATTTGGCAATGGCGAAGCATTAGTATGCGCCGCGCAACAACATCCTGAACAGGACTTTTTAGGCGTAGAGGTGCACGAACCAGGTGTCGGTCATTGTCTGCTCATAGCCAGCAAAGCTGGTATTTCGAACCTCAGGATAGTTATACAAGACGCAGTGGAAGTACTTCGGGAACGAATTTCTGACAAATCTATCACCAGAATGAATCTGCTTTTCCCGGACCCATGGCCTAAAAAAAGACACCACAAAAGACGGTTGCTACACACTCCATTTGTCGATCTGGTTGGTGAGAAGCTTCGCCCAGGCGGAAGCTTGCACATAGCGACTGACTGGGCCAACTATGCCGAACAAATCGATGCGGTAATGAGTGAATCGGATGTTTTCGAGTTAGAAGAAAGGAGAGAACATTGTGGCGATAGACCACTTGACCGACAAACGACAAAATTTGAATCTAGGGGGATAGCAAAGGGGCACCAAATATGGGACTGGAAATTTATCCGTTCCCCCTAACAACCGATTAGGATACCCCTGCTGGTCCGCGCACCACTACCTGTCCATCTCGAACTTCTACTTCAACAGGAGATAATTTTTTACCTCTACAGGGCCCTGCAACACATAAGCCACTCTCTAGCGCATACATTGCACCATGCGATGAGCAAACAATATTCTTCTTGTCCTTAGTCAGGAAACGATCAGGTAACCAATTCAGTGGATGTCCAGCATGCTTACAATCGTTTTGGTAAGCAAAAATAGCGTTGCCCTTTCGAACAACGAATCCCTTAAAGGGCCAATCGCCATCACCAATGTGAAACTCCTTACAACCCGGATCATCTAGATCCTTAAATTTGCATACCAAAACTTCCGTGAATTCAGCTGGGCTCACGCTTGACTTTCCTTTGATAGCTGGCGTGCCACCAAGAGAGCCAAAATAACAGCTGGTATTCCTGTTGCCGCAGCGTAAAAAAAGAAATTCATCCAACCAAGTGCTAATTGCACATCACCGGAAAAACCAGCGAGCAATTTCCCAAAAAAGGTATTTATTGAGCTAAAGAGTGCATATTGTGTAGCAGTAAATTTAGCATTTACGAGACTCGACATGTAAGCAATCATTACTGTCGAGCCAAAACCGAGAGCAAGGTTGTCGAAACTTATCGTTAGGGTAAGGAGCGCCAATTGTGCTCCTGACAATGCTATCAATACGAAAAATAAATTTGTACTGACAATAAGGACAGACGCGACCACAACACACTTCGCCAAGCCATATTTAACGACCGCGACCGCGCCTGCAGCTGCCCCTAATATGGAAATCCATAAACCATAAAATTTGGCAATTGTTGCCACCTGAGGTTTGGTAAAACCAATATCCTCGTAAAATGGCATCGCCATAATACCCAGTACCCGGTCGCTAATATAAAAGCTACCAATGAAAGCAAGACACAAAAATCCTGACTTCCCATACCTTTGCACAAAATCAACAAATGGCTGGACCATGGCAACATAAATCCATTGCTGGGTTTTTTCGAACCACGATCCTGTTAACTGTTCTGGCAACGTACCCTGCGTAGTTGGCTCGTTACAGAGCAATGTTGTGAGCACACCGACCATCATGCAAATTGCCATTACCTGATACGCCATGCTCCAAGAGGTAGCTTCGGCGATAAACAACGCACCCGCTGTAGCAACGATGACTGCTACCCTATAGCCGTACTGATAGGCAGCTGCCATAACGCCCTGTAGACGTACCTCTGCCGATTCAATTCGATAAGCATCGATTACGATGTCTTGGGTTGCAGAAAAAAAAGCAACCATGACCGCAATCAAGGCAAACATCACCATGTCGCTGCTCGGATCAGTGTTAGCTAACAACACCAAACTAGCCAGCAAGGCAACCTGGCAAACGAGCAGCCAAGATCGGCGACGGCCTAAAACGTTGGATAAAATCGGAAACTTGCCCCAGTCGACCAGAGGTGACCAGAACAACTTAAAACTGTAGGCAAACCCAAGCCAAGCGAAGGTACTGATGGTGCTTCGAACGATATCTGCTTCCGCCAGCCAATACGTCAATGTGGAGTAGACCAAAGGAAACGGTAGGCCGCCCGAAAACCCCAAGAAAAATATCACCAGAACGGGTCGCTGCAAATAATAACGCCAACCCGACCCAGAATGATCCTCAGTTGGTGTCATAGCAACTCGTAATCCATCGTTAATGGCGCATGATCTGAAAATCGCTCTTTCTTGTAGATAGTGGTGCGCCTAACCTTGTCCTTAAGACCCGGCGTGACAATCTGGTAATCCAATCGCCATCCCACATTCTTATCCCAGGCCCGGCCCCGATTAGACCACCAGGTATATTGATCTGGATTATTGTTAATGGTCCTAAATGCATCTACGTATTTTTGCGGACCCAATAAATCATCCATCCACGCACGCTCTTCCGGAAGGAATCCGGAATTCTTCCGGTTCGCTCGCCAATTCCTGAGGTCTATTTCCTTATGCGCAATATTCCAATCTCCACACAAAATATATTCAGGTCGTCGCCGCCTCAATTTCTGCAAATAGGGAGTAAAATCATCAAGAAAACGGTACTTAGCGGCCTGTCGTACTTCGCCAGAGGAGCCTGAGGGAAGATACAAGGAGACGACGCTAACAAAGCCAAGCTGAACCTCAAGGTAGCGCCCCTCATTATCAAATTCCTCAACCCCCCAGCCCCGAACAACTCTTTTTGGTTCATGGCGAGTATAGATCGCGGTGCCACTGTAACCTTTCTTCACAGCATCTTCGTAGTAACAGTAATAACCGGCTGGCCGGAAACAATCATCAGCTAACTGATATTCCTGCGCCTTGGTTTCTTGGATGCAGACCACGTCTGCTTTCTGCTTTTTCAGCCAAGTAAAGAATCCCTTGCGAGCCGCCGCACGAATTCCGTTAGCATTCAGTGTAATCACCCGAAACAAATTATGTACTCCATATTGAAGGTATTTATAAGAGTTTCAGCATACGGAAATTAACTATTCCCTGTGTCATACTCGGTACGCCGTCATCGATGCAATCCATCATACCGAAGCTGGGGATAAGTCCAACAAGATGCGTACTTACAAGCGTGAATTTCTCCAACTAGCATTAGAACTTGGAGTTCTGCGGTTCGGTAAATTCACTTTAAAGTCCGGACGAACCAGCCCTTATTTTTTTAATGCTGGTTTGTTTTCTAATGGTCATGCTGCGTCCCGACTCGGGGCTTACTATGCTCATGCTATTACCGACGCCAAAATAGAATTCGATATGCTCTTTGGACCAGCTTATAAGGGCATACCATTGGTAACCCTTACGGCTGCAGCGTTAGCTGCACATCATGATATTAATGTTCCATATGCTTATAACCGTAAAGAGATCAAAGCCCATGGAGAGGGCGGCAATATCGTCGGTGCCCCCTTGATGGGCAAGGTTCTCACGATTGACGATGTTGTGACAGCTGGAACTGCTGGCCGGGAAGCACACCAACTGATAACCACCGCAGGTGCGGAGAATGCAGGGATGGTAATTGCCCTTGACCGACAGGAAGTCGGCCAAGCGTCGATCTCCGCAGTCCAGGAGTTGGAGCAGGCACTAAGTGCTCCCGTGATCAGCATAGTTAAGCTGCAGGAATTAGTTGAGCTATTGGAAAGTAATTCCGAATACGGGGAGTTCCTTGGGCCAGTATTAAAATATCGCGAACGCTACGGCTGCTAACTGTGGACTACAAAATTAACAAAATATCGGACCAATGTATGACTCCTAAGTTCCTTAATATCATAGATTTTTGCAACACATACCCGGTTTCGACCGGTACAATTATGTAATAGTTGGCCTATGAAGCCGTTTAACATTGTAATTATCTGTGTCTTCTGCAATCTAGCAGGGCTCGCTATAGCCCAGAGCGCAAAGCTTTACCGTTGGGTAGACGAAGATGGCATTGTCCATTTCGGTGACAGCGTTCCACAGGAATATTCAGAACTGGAGCTCCAGGTTGTTAACGAACATGGGATCACGGTAGAGGTAATTCCAGCAAAAAAGACAGCGGAAGACCTACTGACTGAAGCGGAACGCCAGCAACTAAATCAAGACAGGGAATTGGATCGTCGCCGCGATCAAACGCTTCTTGCCACCTATTTAACAGTGGAAGATATTCAAATACACCGTGATCGTCGGGTCGAACTTTTCCAGGCACAGGCACGTGTGACAGAGCTGCATCTGAGTAACCTAAAGCGGAGGATGGGCGATCTTTTAGAGGAGGCCACTAAATTTAAACCTTACAATTCTGAACCAACGGCGCCGACAATCAGTAACGAGCTTAGCGAAG
>Ga0310344_10004753_pt1 | contig 10086 bp, 2 predicted proteins | sample HC15DNA20200_MG_FD_203801 | JGI IMG/M metagenome (GOLD analysis project Ga0310344, IMG submission 203801) | Marine microbial communities from station ALOHA, North Pacific Subtropical Gyre - HC15-DNA-20-200_MG | ecosystem: Environmental > Aquatic > Marine > Oceanic | place: Pacific Ocean: North...
GAGACATTTCTGGAATGAAAGCTGCTTTTCATTTTCCGCATGTGAGAATCGCTAGTGGTCGGATCCGAGTCCTAGAAGAACAGACCGCCTTTCCCGACGATTTTTTTGGCCCTTTTATTGAAGCTACAGGTTGGCACTACAGTCTTTGGGATTATCGTCATGCGGTTCAGAGCACGACCGACAAAGTCCACTTTGCCGTACAGTTTACCCGCTACCGAATCGACGATACGGTTATAGGGCACTACCCGTCCTTCTGGATCGTCTCGCTAATCGATGGGAAGTGGGGCGTGCAGGCTCGCTCCAGCTTCGCTCCCTAAATCTTTCGGGATACCCTATAAGTCCAGCCAGGCATTCGGTTTTTTTAACCAAATATGTAATTGGTTTTTATTTGATTTTATTACTTGATGGATGGCCGCTTTGCTGATCTCCAAGACGGCCCCAAAAACACACGGTTTTGAGAGAGTTAACTAATCGCATCCTCTATGACCACACTGGATACCTCCGCTCTAAGACAAAACGTTCGCCTCTTGGGAGACACTCTGGGCGATGTCATTCGAACCACCGCGGGTGAGAGCGTTTTTCAGAGCATTGAGTCCATCAGACAAGCATCCAAATCGGCCACAGATGCGGAGCTCACCGGAGCACTCTTTGAGGAGATGCGAGCACTGGATTCCGAACAACTACTCCTCATCGCCCGAGGCTTTGCTCAATTCTTGAGTCTCGCCAATATCGCTGATCAACAATTCACGACGTCCATATCGATGAGTGAGCGATTGGGCGCGAGAAGTGTGGTCTCTCGCACAATCAATGAACTAAAAGACAGTGTCGCGACCACCGATGTTGAGAGAGCGCTCGCCGATCTGCACATAGACCTAGTGTTAACAGCGCACCCCACCGAGATCACTCGCCGCACGCTGATCCACAAGCATGGTGAAATACACCGCTGCCTCAGCGAATTAGAGCGAGGTCAAGGCGATGACGCTCACATCCGCGATCGTCTGGCTGACCTTATTGCTCAGATCTGGCACACCGAAGAGTTCTTGGAGCAGCGCCCCACCCCAATTGACGAAGCTCGCTGGAGCTTTGCGGTTATAGAAAACTCACTGTGGAATGCGGTACCAAAGTTCTTGCGGTACCTAGACCACGTGGCAGCCGACAACGGCCTGTCGATTCCACAAAGAACTCGCACACCGATTCGCTTATCGAGCTGGATCGGCGGTGACCGTGACGGCAATCCGAACGTCACGGCAACGATCACCGAGCGAGTGATGTTGATCAGCCGCTGGCAAGCCGCTGATCTCATTGACAGAGACTTGGCGGAAATCTATGAGGAGTTATCGGTAACGTCGGCAACACCCGAGGTCAAAGCGCTTACCCGCGGAGTCCGCGAGCCCTATCGCGCGTTGTTACGCCCCCTTCGAGACGCGATTCGATCACAACGTGAACAGCTTGGCCTCCACTTGAGAGATGCTTCACTTCCAGAACCGACCCCGCTAGCGACAGCCAACATCAAGGGGCCATTGAAACAGTGTCGGGAATCACTCACCTCGGTCGGTCTAACAATCATCGCTAACGGCAAATTACTCGACCTAATTAGGAAACTGGACGCCTTTGGCACACATCTCGTCACGTTGGATGTCCGCCAGGAAAGTACGCGGCACAGCGCCGTCATCGGTGAAATCACCTTCGCGCTGGGTCTTGGGAATTACCAAGAATGGAGCGAAGACGACAAACAAGCGTTCCTCAGAAAGAAAATGAATGAGGCTCACTCGCTCCTCCCAAATGACTTCGATTGCTCGGCACCGTGCCGGGAAGTACTCAACACCTTCGCCCTGATCGCTAAAGCACCGCGAGAGGCACTAGGGTGTTATGTGGTCTCCATGGCGTCTGAACCCTCCGACATACTCGCGGTCCAACTCTTACTGAAGGCGACCGGAGGTCCCGTTAATTTGCCCGTATCGCCGTTATTCGAAACGCTCGATGATCTTGACGGCGCGCCTGAAACTATCAATGCGTTACTCAACGACAGCGACTACCTGTCTCGTATCGGTGGATCACTAATTGTCATGATTGGTTACTCTGACAGCGCGAAAGACGCGGGCGTGCTAACGGCAGGATGGGCGCAATACCGTGCACAGGAGCAGCTTCTATCAGTATGCAAACGGCATACCATCAAGCTGCAGTTATTCCATGGACGAGGCGGCACTATAGGACGGGGCGGCGCACCCGCGCATCAAGCTCTCCTATCACAACCTCCTGGGTCGCTCGAACAGGGCCTGCGTGTCACTGAACAGGGGGAAATGATCCGCGTCAAATTGGGCCTACAACCCCTCGCTGTGAACACGTTGGGACAGTACACCAGCGCCATATTAAGGGCGAATTTAGCACCGCCCCCGGTGCCCAAGCCTAAGTGGCGGACGCTCATGGATAACCTAGCGGCGGGATCCTGCCAAAGCTATCGCGGTTGGGTGCGCGAAAATCCATATTTCGTCAAGTATTTCAGGCAAGCGACGCCCGAGCCCGAGCTCGCGATCTTGCCATTGGGCTCACGTCCGGCCCGCCGTCGACAGGACGGCGGCATTGAGACACTTCGTGCCATTCCATGGATTTTTTCCTGGAGCCAAAATCGTCTGGTACTGCCCGCATGGCTAGGTGCCGGAGCAGCACTCGGCGATGCAGCCAATACCGATGAAGGCCTCGCTCAGTTGCGAGAAATGCGCGAAAGCTGGCCATTTTTCGCATCGAGGCTGTCAATGCTCGAGATGGTGTACGCCAAGTCAAACAGTGTGATTAATCAGCTATATGACGCCACGCTGGTCGACGAGGATCTGCGATCTCTCGGTAATGACTTACGCAAGCAGTTGGCCAAAGACATCAGCACAGTGAAGCAGATACTCGATGTGAATACCCTACTGGCTGACGACCCGTGGGGACTTGAGTCAATCGGTTTGAGAAACGTCTACACAGCACCACTCAACCTGTTGCAGATTGAATTACTCCGTCGCGACAGAGCCGGAAAAGATGAGAGCGTCAAACGCGCTCTGATGGCATCGATTGCTGGCGTTGCAGCGGGTTTGCGCAACACCGGCTGATCGTCAGCTCATCGCGAACTGATAACTCTAGTAGACCCGATAACCCAACGGGTTTACGTCACGGGGAAACGTACGGCTCAGCTACTCAATCAGGTTTTCCCAGGATCTAGAGGGTGTGCGTCTGATTGATCGGGAACACCATCTCCGTCGTCATCGTCATCCGTGTTATCCCCAACACCATCGCCGTCGAAATCCTTGGTTTCAGAGCTATTTTGGGGGAAGACGTCGTACGAATCGACGACCCCATCATTGTCATCGTCTGCGTCGATGGCATCGACGTAGCCATCCTCATCGAAATCGGTAGTGGACGCATCGTTATCAAGAATGAGTCCTAAGTACGTATCAGGTTTTAACTGCGGATCGGTGCTGGTCGATTCAAATCCTCCGTCAATCATGATCGCTATGAATTCTCTGGCTTCGGCTACCGCATCATCGACAATAGGAATAGTCACCGACTTGACTCCTATTTCGCCATCCTCCCAGGTCAAAGTCTCAGAAATAGCATCGTAATCATCAGAGGGCGTGGCTTCGCTCGTCGGATTGAAGATTCCGGTCTTGGTAACGACGTTGATTGACCGCGCTTGGTTTCCACCTCCAACCCGCATTACTCCAAATTCAAGAACCTGCGACTGTTCCAAACCATTTACGTACCCGTGGAGCGGGATCAAAACCCCAGTGTTGGTCAAATCGTTATCCAACACATGGCCCGTATTACCCGTCGAAAAGTCGCCGAACGTTGCATTGACGTAAAACATCTCGATTCCCTCAGATTCAAGATCGTCAGGAACGTTGAGCGTAAAGTACTTGACGCCCGACTCTCCATTTTTCCACGTTAGCGAAGCACCACCTTCATTTGCAGTGAGCTGTACGTCAAAACTGGCATCCGTACTACTCCCACTCACCTGATGAATTTCGACCGCAAGGACGTTGCTACCGACCGTCAGATGATTGGGTTCCACATTAAACGACCAGAACCTATCCTCTTCGCTCCCATCGACAGATTGAGGTGCTGCAGCTGTATCAAATCCAATAGCGCCTGACGGCATGTTAGAACGCACAACCTCAATTCCATTTAGGTAAACCACAGCGCCGTCGTCGCGCAGCAGCTTGATCGTCAGCTTCTCGATAGAAGCAAGATCTTCAACGTTAAATTGATGACGGAAGTACGTTGTGATGTTCTTGTTGTCAGATGAGCCACTGGAAATTGTCGTGGCCTCGTCGCCATCCCCATAGCCCAGCTGAGCTGCACCAGACGCCCACGCAGAATCGTCAAAATCATTCGCAATCCAACTCGTCCCCTGATCACTACCGTCGTCAAGGTAGCGCCAGGTTGATCCTTTCGAGACCAAGGAAGTTCCCGTAGAAACAGAGATGGTAGGCAGTTCCTCCTCATTCATCACTTCGCTCAGGAATCCAGATTTCGGATAGACATTCAAAACAACCGACATCTCGCCCGTGCTGCCCAATCGTCGGGCAAAGGCGAACGGCATCGAGCCACTTCCCTCTTCAGCCCGTATGCCGTAATAGACCGGACTAAGAAGCCCAACAAAATCATCGGGAATATCAGCAAACTCGTCATCAACGACCGTAACCAATGTCTTGGCCTTGCCAATTAAGCTGTTGGATCCAGTGAGTTGGTCAAGTTCGACAACAAACTTTCGATAAACCCCATCGCCTCTATCGTCGTTATCTCGGATGGGGACTTCGATGTATTTTTTCTGCGTAGACTTATCACCAGCTACCCATTCTAGTGTGCCGGTTGTGGCCTCATAGTGTTCGCCGGCGTATGCGTTTTCATCGGCCGTCGAGTAACTCACACCACCTTCAGTTGTAGTGTCGTAAAGTCGATGCAATGGAATTCGCACACTGGACTCGTTTTCGAAGACCACGGTGTGATCAACAGCAAACTCAATCACCCCCTTGGGTTCAGCAATAATGGAGTCGGTATCCGCGTTATCACCGATGCCATCTCCATCGCTGTCGGCCGTCTCACTCGAATCTAAAGGGAACGCGTCGTCAACATCGTTGACACCATCACCATCGTCATCCTCGTCCGCCACCATGCCAACCGAGAGGCACGATTCGTCACAGGAATCCGGAGCGCCATCGGAGTCAGTATCTGCTCTTCCATCGATACTGATTAGTGGGAAAACGTCCGCGTTATCACCAATGCCATCCGAATCTGAATCTTTACTTTCGGCCGGGTCGTATGGGAATCGATCGTACGGATCCGCTGTTCCGTCGTTGTCATCGTCGTAGTCGACAACGTCAGCATACCCATCGGCATCGTTATCCATGGTCGATGGATCATCGTCAAAAATCAGACCCAAGTATGTGTCGGGCCTAATCTGAGGATTGGAATTGGCCACCGTGTAACCGCCGTCTATGAGAAGCGCGAGCCATTCCATCGTTCCCTCATCAATTTGATCGTCAACCAAAGTGATCTCTATTGATTTGGGTCCAAGCTCGCCATCCCGCCAACTGATCGTTTTCGTTGCAGCGACATAGTCAGCGCCCTCCTCAACCTCCCGGGAACCAAACACGCCACTTTTGGTTGCCACAGAGATCGATCGCGCTCCATCCCGCCCACCAACACGGATGACTCCAAATTCAAGCCGCTTAGTTTTCTCGGATGCGCGTACATAATGATCCAGCGGAACCAAACTCCCTTTTGAACGATCGAGTTCGTCGTCCAATACAAAGCCTATGGAATCAAGCATGTTGACTTCGGGAGGCGCAGACACGCGATACGACTTCGTCCACTCGCTCGAACTATCGTCGGGAATCGCCAGCGATATCGATTTAGTACCATCCTCCCCATCGGCCCAAGTCAGCGTATCGGTGGCCATCGTCGGTAGCTCATCCGAGTCCATTCCAACGTTGAGGATATTGGAAACCGGGTCAACGGAAAGCTGCACGCTAAGCTCACCATAGCTACCTAGGCCTCGAGCGAAATTGAGCACGATGGCGCCTGCGTCCTCGGCTACTCGTGTGTCGAAGTACACAGGACTGACGACCCCTACGAAGTTCTCCGGAATATCGACCAAATCATCTTCCACGATAGTAACCAAGGTCGTCGACTTGCCAAGGAAAGCATTCCTACCCGAGAGGTCTGACAACTCGACTGCGAACTGTCGGTACGTCCCGTCTCCGGTCTCTGCGTTATCAATGATGGGTACCTCAATGTACTGGACCGATTTTTCGCCGGCCGCCCAAGTCAACGTCCCTGCCGTCGCGGCGTAATCTCTTTCTGCCAATGCGTTGATGTTGGACGTCGCGTAGGCAACCGAAATCGATGCACCGGTGTCATAAATACGATGGACAGGGATACGGACCACCTTGCTGTGCTCCCAAGCCACAGTATTGCCGACAGCAAATTCAACTACATATACGTCCGCCACATAAGGACTGGCGTCAGCGTTATTTCCAATACCATCGCCGTCCGAATCCAGGGACTCTGTGTCATCGAGCGGAAACGCATCGCCTTCATCCAATGTGCCATCGTTGTCGTCGTCGGTATCTGCGTTATTACCGATGCCATCCGAATCGGTATCCAGCACCTCAAGGGGATCTAAAGGAAATGCGTCGCTGCCGTCATCGGTCCCATCGTTATCGTCATCCTGATCGACATCGTCTGCCAATCCGTCTGCATCAAAATCGTCCGGGTCGTAGATGAATTCGACGGAAGTTGGTATTTGATAGCGGAGCGCATCGTTGCGGTAGAAGTATCCGCCCCGAAATTGGACGCGATAAGTTGTGGTGGCCAAGTCACTTTTGTCGACTTGCAGCACCACCGTTTGTAAATTTTCGTCCCACGCCGACTTATTAATCGACGTCTCGGTATCGTTGGCGACGTCAATCAGTAATGCTTCGGGAAGCACGACTCGCTGCGACAGGCCTTGTGCTAAATCCATCGATAGATTCGCGTACGTCCCCGAGTCCGCGATACGACGCATCGAAACTTGCTCTTTGGATCGAAAGTCATCCATCGACAGTGCTAATGCTTGTTCGATCAGTTTGATCGCCCCATCCTCTTCTTCACTTTCGGTGATCGTTAGCGCGGAATCACCATCTCGCAAGAACTCTTCGACGTTAGCGACAGCCGCGTAATATTGGTCTTGGTTCGAGTCCTTGAAGTAGACCAAAACATTGGGGCCTACGATGAGTTGGGTCTGCAATCCCGCATTACGGTTGACCTCTTTAGTAATCGGGTTACTGAAATTTCCGGCGTCGGCAACACGCACGTCGTATCCATCCAGTTCAGAGCAACGAATATTCGACGTTGCAATCTCATGTATGCAAAAACCCTCGCGATGCGTAAATGGGGTCACGTATTGCACATGGTCTTCACCACCCGTCGTCAACAGAAAATCGATCAGCTTATATGGAATGAGCCAATCGACCGTTCGTGTCGTCCCGTCCGTTGTGACCTCCAGCGATATCGTCACGCCCGTTCCCGATTCCCCGTCAGCAACCGATTGAGCCGCCGTACTGACGACACTGTCCGACGGCCAATACCGCCAGCGGCTTGGGGCACCGCTAACATCAGACCCGTCAACATAGAGAGACCCTTTGTCGTCGGACAATTCCTGCGAAAATGCTTCCCCATTTTCGAGGAGCGTTTGATAGTCGTATGAAACGCCCTCAATCGACACCACCGTTGATTTCGAAAGAAAGACCCTTCGATAAAGGATGTAGTCGTCTGTGAAGAAAAACGGTTGATACTTGACGTCCGTGGTTTCCGACTGTCTATACGTCGCGTAACTGTTCAATCCTGTACCGCAATCATTCAGGATCATCGGGGTTATTTTGTCTGCGGCAGTGCTCACTTCCGTCAGTGTGCGCCGATAGTCGTGTTCGTATTCACAAGCACCCCAAACTGCATTGACCTCGGCGTCGAGATCCGGCATATGAGGCGTGAAATCAAAATCGAATTGTTTTTTCCCCGTGTGGTTTGTGACCGCCACGCCGCCAAAGATTGAGTCGCTTTTAGCAAGCGTTCGAGTCTCCGGATCTAGAACGTATGCGCCGTCATATAGATCCCCGTCGTATTTCGTGAGTTGAGAGACAGAAAAGTATTCCGGCTCCCAGGTCGTTTCGTCGTACCCGTGGAGAATATATTTCTCAACCTCAAGGGTATCGGCGTCGTGAATTGCCATTCGAGAGGGTTCATCGCAACATTCAAATGGCGTATGGAAAACGTAGATTGAATCGTCATCCAACCATGCCACGCTCGAGGCGTAGTAATTCCCTTGGATAGGTATCGAAGAGAGGTTCCCCGAAGCGCTCAAGATCCACGCCATCGTATTATTGGTGCCACCGCTTACTCCCTCCGGGAGAACGCGATTCCAGTCAAACCCCACCATGACCGCCGCGCCATCCGCCCGAAAATCCATCGCGCGTCGTGAGTGGTCGTTCAAAATCGAGAACGTCAGCGTTGCTGGTTCAATATCCCCATCGTCGGTTAAGAGCAGGCAGACGAACGAACCGTCGCTTATTTTGATTCGGTAGATGGAGCAATCTTCTTTGTCCACGAGTCCCGGGGTACGTGCTTGAATGTGGGCGCTCGTTAGAAGATAAAGGTATTTGCGATCGGGACTGACGTTGGCTTCCGCCACGAACGTTGTTTTATCCGAACTTAGTATTCCTTCTAGAGCGCTCCCTGCTTCGTCAAATCCTAACAAGTTCGTGACATTGTCAGACCTTAAGACCTTGCCGAACCGATCGCGTTTTACATCGAACTCAAAAAATTCGCCTAACCCCGCCTTAAAACGCTTGGCCAGCAATTCGACCCCAACACCTTGAGGGTCGGTCGACGTCTCCAATCCATTTCCAAGGCCAATCGACGCGACTTGATCCAGGTTGACAGCTAGCGCTTTTGAAATTGATGAGTCGTCCGAGGCAACGTCAAGTTCATCGACGACGCCGTCACCGTCATCGTCTAAATCGGCGTTGTCGCCAATACCATCCAGGTCTGTATCGCGAGTTTCGGAAGCGTCAAAGGGGAAAGCGTCGCTATTATCGCCAACCCCATCCGCATCGTAATCCGCAGATTCGGTCGCGTTGTTTGGGAAGAGATCACTGTTGTCGCCAATGCCGTCGGCATCTGTATCTCTCCACTCCCGAGCGTTGGCGGGGAACGCATCGGCATTATCACCGACGCCGTCGCCATCGGCGTCCATCCACTCAAGTTCATTTAGCGGAAACCCGTCACCGTTGTCCCCGATCCCGTCACCGTCGGTATCGGTGGACTCGCCTGGGTTTGTCGGAAACCTATCCGCATTGTTGCCTACCCCATCGCCGTCCGAATCGGCCGTCTCTTGCGCATTCAAAGGGAAGGCATCGTTGGGATTGGTAACCCCATCGCCATCACTATCCAGGTATGTATACACATAGGACTCGATTTCTGTCGACGTCGACCGTTCCGCGTCCGCGGATAGCGAAGCTTCGATCAAACTTTGACCGCTGAATCCGAACAGGTAACGAAGTAGCAATAACCCGTCCGTGAGCGAGTCGGTCTGCCCGTCACCGTCCAAATCCAATAAGCTGTTGTTGGTGTCCAAGTAGTCTTTGATATCCGCCGCTGCAGTACGCGTAGCACCGGTACTAACGGCATTTTCAACAAGACTCGTCCCTTGAAACCCAAACAAATATCTAAGCACCAGCAAGCCATCGGTCAGCGCTTGCGTTGTGCCGTCGTTATCAATATCAAGGTTGAACGACGAACCACCGCTTTCGGTTAATCCAGTGGGGCTCGCCCACATAACACTAGCGGCCAGCAGTAACTTGATGTACTTCGCCAGACACATGGGAGTCTATGAATGCCCTGGGTCTAAAGTGGATCCACCTGAACTTAACAATGACAGCACAGCACAGCAACCAAGCAATCCCGCTGGACAAAATGCTTTGTTTCGGCCTGGTCACCCAATCGCCAAAACAATAATTTGTCACGATGGGTGAGATCGATTCGATTACCCTTATTGCAATCGTTAAC
>Ga0310344_10004754_pt1 | contig 10086 bp, 10 predicted proteins | sample HC15DNA20200_MG_FD_203801 | JGI IMG/M metagenome (GOLD analysis project Ga0310344, IMG submission 203801) | Marine microbial communities from station ALOHA, North Pacific Subtropical Gyre - HC15-DNA-20-200_MG | ecosystem: Environmental > Aquatic > Marine > Oceanic | place: Pacific Ocean: North...
AGTTGCAAAATTATTTGGCTTTGAACCAAAAGTTGCCTTTTTATCTCATTCCACTTTTGGAACGCCAAAAACTAGATCTACAAAAAATATGAGGGAAGCTGTTGAAATATTAAAAGGAAAAAAGGTTGATTTTAAATTTGACGGTGAGATGCAACCCGATGTTGCTTTAGATGAAAAGTATAAAGATCTTTATCCATTTTCAGAAATTGTAGGTAATGCCAATGTACTCATAATGCCAGGAAGACATAGTGCTGCTATTTCATTTAAATTAATGAAAAGCTTAAGTGCAGTTAAAGTAGTTGGTCCTTTATTAGTTGGTCTAGGTGAACCTATTGAGATAGCTCCATTAAGATCTTCAACGAGTGATATATTAAATTTAGCATCTGTTGCTGCTTACTCTTCTGAAATAATTGATTACAAAAAAGTTAAAAAAAATTAAACTACTCTCTTTGTCTGCTTAAATCAGAAACCATCAAAATACTAGTTACAAGTTCTTTAAGATCAACTATTTGTTTTGCTTCTTGGATAATTTCCTTTTTTTCTTCCTCAGTATAAGCAATACCGAATACATAAGTTTTTTGATTAATTGTATCAATATTGAAATTAGCTGCTTTTACATTTCTATTTAATATTAAAGCAGCTCTTAATTGAGATGTAATCAAAAAATCTAAAGCTGTATTTTTGAAAGAAAATTTTTGTTTTATCGAAATATTATTTTTTACAGATCTTACCCCTTTTGTTTCCCAGGCTATTTTTGTTATTTTTAATTTTTCTTCTGGTTCATCTACTTTGCCTCCTAAAAAAATTCTTCCGTCAAGAACTTTAACAGATAATTTAAGTAAGTATTTTTTTTCTGTTAAAGCTAATCTTGCTTGTAAATTTTTTTGCATAATTGAATCATCTATTTGAGTTCCTAAAGTTCTTGGATCTAATGCAACACTTACTCCAGAACCAAAAACTCCACTGGTAGAAGATCCCACACATGAACTGAGGAATATTAAAAAAATTAATAAAAGGGAAATTTTTTTCATTTTTTTTGTTTCAAGCAAAAGTTATAGACTATTTTTTTAGACAAATTTTCCTTTTTACAAATATACTCCACGACATCTTTGTGACTATATTTTTTTAACATTTTTATTATTTCTATTTTAACCGATTCGGCAATTTCTTTTTTATCATTTTTACCCTTTATTTTTTCAGATAATACAATTGTGAGTTCACCTCTGAGGTTATCTTTAAAATTATTTATATCTTTAACCTCACATCTTATGCTTTCTTCATGCATTTTTGTCATTTCTCTTGCTATTAAAATTTTTCTGTCAGAAAAATACTTTTTCAACTTTGATATATATGAATTAATTTTTATTGCAGGTATAAAAAAAACAAGAGAATAATTCAAATCACTTAGATTTTTAAAAATATCATTAATTTCATTTTCTTTTTTTTTTAAAAAACCAAAAAATAAATATTGATCCCTAAATCCTGAAATACTAACGGCTGAGGTTACAGATGAAGGACCTGGAACAGGATAAACTTTTATTTTTTCAGTTATACATTTATTAACTAATATTATGCCTGGATCAGAAATTGCAGGTGTTCCAGCATCTGAAATTAAAGAAATAATTTTATTTTTTTTTAAGTTTTCTATAATTTTGTCAGCAATCTTTTTTTCATTAAATTTATGATATGCTAAAAGTTTATTTTGAATTTGAAAATTGGAAATTAGTTTTGCTGATCTTCTAGTATCCTCACAAAGAATAATATTAGATTTCTTAAGAATATTTATGGCCCTCAATGTAATGTCCTCCATATTTCCTATTGGGGTAGAGACCAGATAAAGGCCAGGGCTAATTGTTTGTTGTTTATTTTTGTCCATTTGATGCCTAAATTACATTTTAGGTTATTTAAAATAATATAAATCTATGAAAAAACTATTTATACTTTCAATATTAACTTATTTATTGTTTACAATAAATAGTCCTGCATCAAGTCAAAATTTACAAGAAAAAGATTCAAAGAGCAAAAAATTATTAAAAGTAGGAGTATTACTACCTCTATCTGGAGAATTTCAAGATATTGGTGAATCTTTTTTAAAAGCAATTCAATTAGCTTTATATGATATATCAAATGAAAATATAAAAATTTTTCTAAAAGACAGCAAAGGAAATCCTTTGGGAACATATAAAGCTGCAAAAGAATTTGAAAAAGAAGAAATAAAAATTGTTATTGGTCCAATTTTTCATGAAAATTTAGAAAAATTAAATGAAGTAAATACAATTACATTTATCTCTTTAACTAATAAAACTTCTAACATTCCAAAAAATGTAATTGCCTTTGGAGTTAATATAGAATCCCAAATAAATATTTTGAAAGAGTATTTTAAAAAAAATAAAATTTCTAAAACATTACTTTTATTTCCAAAATCAGAATTTATTTACCAATCTGATTCTGTTGCAAAAAAAGATATATTAAAATTTTATAGAACTTATTCATACGATACTAATCCAAAAAAAATTACTGGGGAAATAGAAAAAATTACTAAATATAGGGAAAGAAAAAATGATTTGGAAAGAAGAATAAAAATTCTAGAAAAATCAGATTTATATAAACACAAACAAGAACTTAAAAAATTAGAGCAAATGCACACTTTAGGTAAAGTAAATTTTGATTCGGTAGTAATTATAGATTTTGGTGAAAGATTAAAAAGTGTTTTAACTTCTTTTATGTTTGTAGATGTGGCGAGTAATAAAGTTAATTTTTTTACAATTAACCAATGGTTTGATGAAACTTTTTTTAACGAAAATGCAATGGAAAATTTACACTTTCCGTCAGTAAATCTGAAAAATTTAAGAAAATTTAATCAAAAATTTTCAAAAGCATTTAATATAGAACCCAACAAAGTATCTATTCTTGCTTATGATGCATTGGGTTTAATATATTATTGTTGGGTTAATAATAATTTTGAATTTAATTCCTCTCAATTATATACAAAAAAAGGATTTAAAGGTTTACATGGAGAATTTGTTATTGAAGACAATTTAACTAAGCAGAAATTAAAAATTTATAAAATAACAGATAAAAAATTTTTAGAAGTCTATTAAACAAAAAATTTTTTAATTTTAGCATAAGCCATAAATCTGTGATCTATAGACATTTTTAATTTTGGCTCCATTTCACTAAAAGTTTTGGAATGACCTTCGGGTATAAAAATTGGGTCATATCCAAATCCATTATTCCCCTTTTTTTCATTGGAAATTTTACCTTTTATAACTCCTTTGCTAGTATAATTTTTTCCATCTGGCCAATAAATTGTCATACAGCATACAAATTTTGCTAAATTGTTATTTGACCAATCTTTTTTTAAATTATTCATTTTTTTAAAAATTTTATCTATTGCTAAGTTAAAATTATTTTTTTCACCACTCCATCTTGAAGAATAAATTCCAGGCTGACCATTTAGTAAATCTACTTCAAGGCCGGAATCATCAGATACACATATCAAATTAGTTTTTTTTGAAAAATATGAAGCCTTAATATATGAATTTTCTTCAAAACTTTTTCCTGTTTCTTCTGGTGTTAAAATATTAAATTCCTTTGGAGAATATTTTTTAATTTCACCAGGTAATAAGTCATAGATTTCCTTATATTTTCCTTGATTATTAGTCCCTATTATAATTTCTTTAATTTTTTCCATTTTACACTAGTAATTTTTCTATAAGTAACCATATATCATGTTAATGACGAAATCAGAAAAAAATAACCAAGATAAAGAACAAGTTATAAAAAAAGAAAACAAAAATCAGGATGAAAAAAAAGAAACTCCTGAAGAAAAGCTTCAAACTATTCAAGAAAAACTACTTAGAACCATGGCCGAAATGGAGAATCAAAGAAGAAGATTTGAAAAAGAAAAACAGGAAGCTTTTGAGTTTGGCGGATTTAATTTTGCAGCTGAATCTTTATCACTTATTGACAATATTGACCGTGCGGTTTCATCTTTTAAAAATGATGAAAGTTTAAAAAATAATAAAGATTTAGATAAAGTTATTGATGGGATAGAAGTTATAAAAAATGATTTAATATCTATTTTTAAAAAAAACGGTATTGAAGCAATAGAATGTATTAATAAAAAATTTGATCCAAATTTTCATCAAGCAATGCTTGAGGTAGAAAATACCACAAAAGAACCTGGAACAGTTGTTCAAGAAATACAAAAAGGCTACATGATGAAGAGCAGATTATTAAGACCTGCTTTTGTTGGAGTTTCAAAAAAAAAAGAAGAAAAAGAGGAAGAAAATAAGAAAAAAGGAGAAAAAAAGTGACTATTTTAGCTTGTAGTAGTGAAAAAAACACCCATATACAAGTGAAAGGATTAAAACGTTATGAGTAGAGTTATAGGAATAGATTTAGGAACAACAAACTCTTGTGTTGCGGTTATGGAGGGTTCTCAAGCTAAGGTATTAGAAAATACTGAAGGTGCAAGAACAACCCCTTCTGTTGTAGCATTTGGAGAAAATAATGAAAGATTAGTAGGTCAGTCTGCAAAAAGACAAGCAGTAACCAATCCAGAAAATACTTTGTTTGCTGTCAAAAGATTAATAGGAAGAAATTTTGATGATAAAAGTGTTAAGAAAGATGTATCAAAGGCGCCCTACAAAATTATTAAAGCAGACAACAATGATGCGTGGCTAGAATCAAGAGGCAAAAAATATTCGCCTTCACAAATATCAGCATTTATTTTGCAAAAAATGAAAGAAACAGCAGAAAAATATTTGGGGCAAGAAGTTAAACAGGCAGTTATTACTGTACCAGCATATTTTAATGATTCACAAAGACAAGCAACAAAAGATGCTGGAAAAATTGCAGGTCTAGAAGTTTTAAGAATTATAAATGAGCCAACTGCTGCTTCATTAGCTTATGGTTTAGATAAAAAAGGTGGAAAAAAAATAGCAGTATATGATTTGGGAGGAGGAACTTTTGATGTTTCTATTCTTGAAATTGGAGATGGTGTATTTGAAGTCAAATCAACTAACGGAGATACCTTTTTAGGAGGAGAAGACTTCGATGATAAAATTGTAGACTACCTAGCAGATGAATTTAAAAAAGATAATGGAATAGATTTAAGAACTGATAAATTAGCATTACAAAGATTAAAAGAAGCAGCAGAAAAAGCTAAAATTGAGCTTTCATCTGCAGCGCAAACTGAAATAAATTTACCTTTTATAACAGCAGATAAAACAGGTCCGAAACATATAAATATAAAATTGACTAGAGCTAAATTAGAAGCTCTTGTCGAAGATCTTATCAAAAAAACTCTTACACCGTGTGAAACAGCTTTGAAAGATTCTGGTTTTAGTGCCGCAGAAATAAATGAGGTTGTTCTTGTTGGAGGAATGACAAGAATGCCAAAAATTGTTGATACTGTAAAAACTTTTTTTGGAAAAGATCCAAATAAAAGCGTAAACCCAGATGAAGTAGTAGCTATGGGTGCGGCTATCCAAGGAGGAGTTCTTCAAGGAGATGTTAAGGATGTCCTACTATTAGATGTAACACCATTATCTTTAGGAATTGAAACATTGGGTGGAGTTTCAACTAAGCTTATTGAAAAAAATACAACAATACCAACAAAGAAAAGCCAAGTCTTTTCAACTGCCGAAGATAACCAGCCAGCAGTTTCTATTAGAGTACTGCAAGGAGAAAGAGAGATGGCGGCTGACAATAAACTATTGGGAAATTTTGAACTTGTTGGAATACCAAACGCACCAAGAGGAATTCCTCAAATTGAAGTAACATTTGATATTGATGCAAATGGAATAGTGAGTGTTTCTGCAAAAGATAAAGGAACCGGTAAAGAACAAAAAATACAGATTCAAGCATCTGGTGGCCTTAGTGATGATGAAATAAAAAATATGGTCAAAGATGCCGAAGTAAATAAAGAAGCCGATAAAAAGAAAAGAGAAACTGTAGATGTAAGAAATCAAGCGGATACAATTATTCATACTACTGAAAAAAATCTAAAAGAACATGGAAGCAAAATTTCAGAAAATGATAAAAAAGCTATAGAAACAGGAATTTCAGAGCTAAGAAACGCTTTAAAAGGTACAGATAGCGAAGAAATTAAGAAAAAAACACAAACTCTAATTCAATCTTCGATGAAACTAGGAGAGGCTGTATATAAAAGCCAACAAAAAGATGCTGGTAAAAAAAGCACTCAACAAACTCAAAGTCCAGAAAATAAAAATAAAGAAAATGTTGTTGATGCAGATTTTGAAGAAGTAAAAGAAGACAAAAAAGATAAAGATAAAGAAAAAAGAGCCTAAGTCTAAAGACCTAAAATGTCGGTAAATATATGGCAAAAAAAGATTATTACGAAGTCTTGGGCGTTATCAAATCAGCTTCACCTGAAGACATAAAAAAAGCTTACAGAAAGCTAGCATTAAAATATCATCCTGACAAAAATAAAAACGATAAAGGTGCAGAAGCAAAATTTAAGGAAGCCAGTGAAGCCTATCATGTTCTTTCAAATAAAGAACGTAGAACAAATTATGATCAATTTGGACATGCAGCGTTTGAAGGATCGGGCGGAAGAGGAGGTTTTTCTAACTTTGATTTTACAAATGCTTTTTCTGATATTTTTGGTTCAGATATTTTTGATGACATCTTTGAAGGTTTTGGAGGAAGAAGCAGGGGAAGGAGAAGAAATTCAAATTATAGGGGCGCAGATCTAAGATACGACTTATCTGTTTCTTTGGAAGATGCATATAATGGAAAAAAACAAGAAATTAATTTTTCTTCCACAGACAAATGTACAAAATGTGATGGTTCTGGCGCTGAACCTGGTTCAAAACCGACTTCTTGTTCAACTTGCGGGGGTCAAGGTCAAGTAAGATCCAGTCAGGGATTTTTCACAATTCAACAAACATGTCCAGATTGTACTGGTTCCGGAGAACAAATTTCTGATCCGTGCAAAGAATGTAGGGGTATTGGAAAAAAGCAATCCAAAAAGAAAATATTTACCAATATACCAAAAGGTGTTGACGATGGCACAAGAATTAGATTATCAGGAAAAGGTGAAGCCGGCATAAGAGGAGCGGGAAATGGAGACTTATATATTTTTGTGTCAATTGAATCACATAGCATTTTTAAAAGATCGGAAGAAAATCTCTTTTTTGAATTTCCTATATCTTTAGCAGATGCTAGTCTGGGTACTACAGTCGAGGTGCCTACAATTGATGGAGGAAAAGCAAAAGTAAAAATACCGGCTGGAACGCAAAATGGAAAACAGTTTAGATTAAAAGGTAAAGGTATGCCCATTATTAGAGGCAAAGATTATGGAGATTTATACATAATGATAACAACGGAAGTTCCTACTTCTCTAACAAAAGAACAAAAAAATCTTTTAGAACAATTTAAAAAATTGGAAGATTCAAAATCAAATCCGACAATTAAAAATTTTTTTGAAAAAGCAAAAAGGTTTTGGAAAAATTAAGTTAACTAAAAGTTTAAAACCAAAATTATAATACCATAAAAAAGCGCGATGAAACTTATAATTTTACTAAAAACAAAATTATTTATTTTTTTAAATATTTTTTGTGCTGGAAAATAAATAATTAAAACTAAAAAAATATAATAAATTTTAGAAAAATCTAAATTACTATATTCCATAAATATTAAAATAAAATATTGCAATAAACCCATAATTAAATAACCATAAGATATAAGATGTCTTGTTAAATTTTTATTATTGTTATTTATCAAAGATGAAAAAATACCTAAAAATCCTCCACCCATATTAGTAAGTCCATGAGTAGAACCTATAAAAAATAAAATCAATTTTTTATATTTCAAAATTTTTTTTCTGAACGATAAAAAAGAATTTTTGCTTAATATAAGCAAAGCTGAAATGATCAAAATAATAGCTACATAAAATTTAAAATTTAAAATATCCTTAAAATTTAATGCCAATAATAAAAATAAAACTAAAAATGGTAAACAAAAAACATTATATTCAAAAATAATTTTTTTAGATGATGTTTTTGAACTTTTAAATTGAAGATAACTTATAACTATTGAAGAAGGTAATAAAAAATTTAAAGTATTTAAAAAATCATATCCTAATAATAAAAATGTAGGCGTTCCAAATAGTAATAAACCAATTCCAAAAATCGACTGGATTATTATTAAAACTATAAATATTAAACTTTCTAAAAAAAAATCCATCAACTAAATCAATTCATTTATATAAATTTTAAGTGAATAATTTTAAAAGGTGTTTAAATATGTTATTGTTTTAATACAAGTAAAAAATGAAAAAAATAAAATTATCAATTACTGGTTGCTTGGGAAGGATGGGGCAACAACTCATTAAATCTTCTAAAAATGCAAAAAATTTTAAAGTAATTTCTGTTACAGAAAATAGAATTATTAATAGAAAAGTGTCTGGTTTAATACCACAAATTAATTCAAAGTCTGCATTTAAAAATACAAATATAATTATAGATTTTACTTCTCCAAAATGCACTTTGGAAGTTTTAAAAATTGCTTTTAAATTAAAAAAAAGAGTAGTTATTGGAACTACAGGATTTACTAAAAAAGAGGAAAATTTAATTAAGAAGTATTCAAGAAAAATCCCAATACTTAAAGCGGGTAATATGAGTTTGGGAATAAACTTATTAATGTATTTAAGTGAAATAGCCTCAAAATCTTTAGGTAGTACTTATTTAAGTAAGATTTTTGAAGTACATCATAAACATAAAAAAGATCATCCATCAGGAACTGCTTTGATGCTTGGCAGAGGTATTGCTTCTGGCAAAAAGAAGGATTTTTTTAAATTAATGGGTAAAAAATATTTAAATAAAAAAGCTTTCCCTTATGGCAAAAAAATTAATTTTAATTCCATTAGGAAAGGTGAAATTGTAGGAAATCATAAAGTTTTTTTTTCAAGTGGAAAAGAAACTATAACATTAGATCACGAAGCATTTGATAGAGCGCTTTACGCTGAAGGAGCGTTCACTGCAGCAAAGTGGTTGATGAGTAAAAAGGCTGGACTTTATTCAATGCGAGACGTATTAAATTTTAAATGAAATCTAGAGAAATAAATTCTCTTTTTAAAAATTTAAGTAAGATAATAAAAAATCCAAAAACTGATTTAACATACAAAAATAAGTTTACTTTATTGGTATCTGTAGTTCTTTCAGCACAATGTACTGATGTAAATGTTAATAATGTAACTAAAGTTCTTTACAAAAAATATAATAAACCAGAACACTTTGTAAAACTTGGTAGAAAAAGGATAGAGGTTTTAATAAAAAAAATTAATTTTTTCAGAAATAAAGCAAAAAGTGTTTATTTTTTATCAAAACAATTAATTGAAAAACACAACAGTAAAGTTCCAAAAAATTTTGAAAAATTAATTGAACTTCCTGGTGTAGGACGAAAAACCGCAAGTGTTGTTTTAAATGAAGGATTTGGATTACCAACTATTGCTGTTGATACTCATGTATTTAGAGTTAGCAATAGAACTGGTTTAGCTAGTGGTAAAAATCCTGATGAAGTGCAAAAAAAATTATATCAAATAGTTCCAAAAAAATACTTAAAAAATGGAGGACATACATTACTACTCCATGGAAGATATACTTGCAAAGCTAGAACACCTTCGTGTAAGACATGTATAATAATCAAATATTGTAAATACAAAAAGAAAAAACTCATATGAAAGTATTAGGAATTGGAAATGCTATAGTAGACGTGATTTGTAAGGTAGAAGAAAGTTTTCTTTCTAAGAATAATCTTACCAAAAGTACAATGAAGCTTGTTGATGAAAATGAGTTTAAAAAACTACTGTCTACTTTAAAGATTCAAGAAACTATTTCTGGAGGATCAGTTGCAAATTCTATAGTGGGACTTTCACAGCTTGGGGATAAAGTAGGTTTCATTGGAAAAGTTAACGATGATGATTTAGGCAAAAAATACGAAGAAGGTCTTAAAAAAGAAAAGGTAGAATATTTTTATTATAAAAAAAAGGAAAAGCTGCCAACTGGAACTTGTTTAATTTTAATCACTCCTGATTCTGAAAGAACAATGTGTACA
>Ga0310344_10004755_pt1 | contig 10085 bp, 18 predicted proteins | sample HC15DNA20200_MG_FD_203801 | JGI IMG/M metagenome (GOLD analysis project Ga0310344, IMG submission 203801) | Marine microbial communities from station ALOHA, North Pacific Subtropical Gyre - HC15-DNA-20-200_MG | ecosystem: Environmental > Aquatic > Marine > Oceanic | place: Pacific Ocean: North...
TCAAATTATTGATGCATTAAAAGCCTGGTGTATTTATTGCAACGCAAAACAACACGACAAACTTTTTTCTTGCACAACATCGGAGGTTAATGAAAATATTGAAGTGACCTGGGTTCATCATTTTGGAGTTAAAAATAATAATTATTCTAATATTATGTATCAAGCATTAAGCGGAAACCCAAATTATTCAAAAGATTATAATGTAATTGCCGGGGATATTGGCGTACATTCATTAACACTCACATTTGAAAAAATCTAAATCAGATCATTTTTTTTAAATAGTATTATTCGCTTGTTTGCATGGGTATTTGAATGAGTGAAAATTTGAATAAAGACGTTAGAGAAATGAAAGATAAAGAGGGAAATTTTGTAAGAGAATTAATTTGTGAAAGTTGTGGATCCAAATTTTATGATACATGGAATAGAAAACAAATCATTTTAACAAATAGTTGCATATTATGCGAGGGTAAAAAATCACAATGAGCGAAGAAAAAGCAGAAACAATCGAGGTAAAAGGCGATAATTTGGTCAAAAATTGCGCATATTGCGGCGCAGAGTTTGATGGCAGAATATCAACTAACAAATGGCACCAATGCCCGTTGTGTGATAGTCAATTTCTAGTTAGGATTAAACCGGCTAGCCAAGAATGAGCATCAACAAATCACAAATTACGCGCGATTTTTGGCGCAACGTCATTGATAATAATACAATTGATCTGAATAATCAAGATGCACGCAAAGCAATTGTTACCGAGTTTCTAAACAATCCCGAAAATAAAAAAGCAGGATGGAAAAAAGGCGATAGACGATTTTTCAGATTATCTTTTGACAAAGTATGCAAGGAGCGCGGCGTATCTGCTTTACAATTTGGTGTAAAACCTGAGCCAAAGCGAATAAAGACTCAAGCGGGCAAAATGAATATTTCAGTAAATACAGATGAAAAGAAAATTCATCCATTACTAAAAGAAGAAAACGAAAAGGAGGAACCTGAAAAAGAAAAGATACCAAATTCCAAGGAATTACAAGAACAACAACAGCAAGCGGCCGCTAATTATTCCGCTGAAAGCGTGGCGGGCATTTTTGCCATGATGTTTAACATATTACATGCTAGATATCCCGCATGCACGCCGCTAACCCCGCAGGAAAAGGCATCAATGGGCGAGGCATGGGCGCCAATCTTTAATGAATATCTAGGTGATAAAGGCGGCAAATGGGTTATGCCGATAGTAGTCACCGCGCCTATAGTAATTGTCAGGTTTTCACAATATCAACGAGCAGAAAAAGAAAAGCAGATTAAAGAAGAAGTTTTGAAAGACATGCCATCGGAGCCACCGCCAAAAGATGAGCCAAAAAAACCGGATAAAACTTGGGGTGATAGATTATGAAGGATAAATTAACCAAGGAGGAATTTTGGGATGAAATGGACCCCGATAAATTGAATTTATCAAAGGATGATTTGCTCAGATTTTGTCATGAGTGTGTAGATGAATGGAAAAAAAATAAAATTGCAAATTTAAAATATATTATTCCGATGGAAATAATGATTGCACAAGTAAGCGTAACACCTGAAACCGTTCTTAAGGCATTTTGGAAAAAAATAATGTTTTGGATGTATGATTTAACTTACAAAAACGCAATAGCAAACACAAAAGACACAATGATGAAGGAATTGAGGAAAATTGGACAAAAAAAAGATACATGAAGTGATTGAAAAATTCTTTGGCTCACTAAAAAGCAAAGAAAATGAAATGCTAGAAACTGGATTAACACAAAATCAAACAGTTGATGCGCTACATTTAGCGGTCTTAAACGCAATTGAAGGAAATGAAAAAAAATTCGAGGTTTTCGTTAAATGGTTTTTGTCAAGTTCGATGTATTTGTTAGATGAAAACGAAGAACTTGAAGATATTGAAGAACAATTGAGGTTAGCAAGGTAATGAGCGACGAACCTAACGACATCGAAGATAATTCCGATGCTTTAGACATAGCAGATTCCACCGAAATCAAGCAAGATGAAGAATTACAAACGGTTCACACAGATCTAAACTTCTCGTTTGTGGCTTACAATGAAGATATTGCCATTTGTGGCGCGAAGGGTTCCGGGAAATCATACCTTGCTAACACATTATTGCAATCTCTGCATGGCATCAATGTTTTTTGTTGGGATTACAATTCTCAATTTCACGATTCGCGCTCTATGGTATTTCATAACTTGGATGAAATGATTGAAGTATGGAAAACCGCAGAAAGAGGGAAATACATTTTGCAGGATTACAATTTATCAGAAGAAAATTTTAGAAAATTTTGCAAGTTTGCATTTAACACTGGCAATTGCGTGGTCATAATTGATGAAGTGCATGCGTATGTGACTAAGCAAAAAATTCTCAAAGAATATAATGATATTATTCTATCAGGGCGGCCGCGCGGCATTTCCTGCGTTTCAATATCAACACGACCGGCATCCCTTCCGAATAATGTATTAACAAATGCAAAACATGTGTTTACATTTCGCTTAAACCTGGAAAGTGATGTTAAATTTTTAGAGGGATGGTTAGGATCTGAGGTTTGGCAAGTGGTCCAAAAAAATAAGCGAAATAAACACATCGATTTGCCCGAGGTCCCCGAACATTCTTTTTATTATAGAAATATGGATGAATCTGAAGGATATATAGGAAAAATATGACTTTACGCATATTTGCATGTCCTGAGTGTAAATGCAGGAAATTTGAAACAGTTATCGGATTAAATACGCATCTTGGAAAATCTCACACTGTTAATTATAGAATAGCGATCAAAAATGGCAAAGCATACAAAGTTTCTAAATTACGGCAACGAGTTAAACCAATCGTTGTAAAGGTTAGTCATGTCCATACATAACGATTTGAAATATCGTCTTAAGTAAATCGCATGTATGTCAAAATTAATGATAAGTGTAGCAAAAGTTACAAGCGATTCTAAATCCATATTAAAAAATGAGGCAATCATAGCCGTACTATCTGCATCAATTGTAGCTCCTTTTGTGGTTCCAAAAATTAATTCTCTGATGGACACCGTGCCAATCCTACGGGACCATAAATCAATTGCATCATTTGTTTCTGGGTTAGTAATTTTTGGCATAGCATCAAAAGTTTCTCAACCATTATTGAGAGCCGTAGTTATCGGCGTAGCCGGTGCATTTGTTCTTAGTGCTCTTTTACCAATCTATTCCAGTTTAACCACCAGGAACGGAGGACAATAAATTGGTTCTTAAGAATTATCGTACATTAACGGCAACTCAAAATTATACGGGGTCCGCAACCACAATAACAACGGACCTTCCAAGAGATTTTCTCATTCAAAGAATTTTACTAAACTTTAACGGAACTACAACACTGTCAGGAACCTCAACACTTGTTACAGATGCATTATTGAAATGTGTCAAAGCAATTCGTATTAAAGCTGTAGGGGAAGGAAGTTCAAGAACTGTCTTTGATGTTTCCGGTCAAGATCTCTATTACATGAACGGCTTTGACAATGGTTTAGGGTTTGAATTAGATAATACAGATACCACGGCCGCAACACATACACAAGCTACCGGATGGGTATGCGACCTAAGAATAAACCGCCTGGATCCAGATGATTACAGCGTAGCTATTCCAAGTTATCTATTATCAACATTACAATTAGAAATTGAATACGATACAAGTGCAAACGGTTATGGCACTAACGTAAGCGCACAAGATTTCACAATGTCAATAACATTAATCGAAGGAATTCCCGAAGCATCCGAAGATTTCAGCGGCAACCCACTGTTAACAGTTTTATCAAAAACACTAAACGCTGATTCATCAACCGGTGATCAAGACTTTGACACATTCTTCCAGGTAGGCGCATTAATCCGCAGAGACTTCTTATGCACTGAATCAAGTGCGGGCGTAAGACAATCAACTGAAATTAACGACTTTACAGTTAAGTCCGGACAAATTCCATTAATGTCAAAAATTTTCTTTGACGCCAATGTGAACAAAGATATTATGAATTATAGAGCAAGTGAGGTTTGGGATGGCTTAGCATTAGTAGAAGGTTACACCATGATTGATTTCTTCAATAATCGTCAACCATTCATTCCAACCGCCGCAGGTCTCAAAATTGACGGATTGTCAACTTCAGGCTATAATGTTGGTGATTTGGTTTTTACCGCTGATAAAAATAACGCATCCTCAATTCTAAGAAGGGTTCAAGAGACAGTGGAGGGTTAATCCCTTTGCCAATGGGATTTTTACCATACGTTCAAGAACGAGCGGCAGGCGTTGACATTACAACACTTGGTTCCGATATGCGCGTATCATATCAATCTGAAAGATTAGCCGGGACCGGTTCACTCTTAACAAGTAACGAGCAAAATTTAGATTTGAATCAAACAATTAGAAAAGATGCAAAGAAAAATTCCATAATTATGCCGCTTGTGTTTATTGCCGGTATTGGAATTTTCATCATGGCAATAGGAGGAAAAAAATAATGCCTGAATTAGAAACGCCTTACGATGCAGAAACAAATACTTGGAATTGGATTAGCCGCGAAGAAATTACAGTTTATGTCGCTCATCATCCACACGAATTTTCAATAACCAGTTTTGATGAAACTAACGAAGATCATTTAGCAATAATTGAATCAATTTTCAATGATGGAGGAATAAGAAATAAAAAATGAATAAAATGATTTTAATTGCAATAGCCGGCATCGCAGTTTTCTTTCTATACAAGAAAAAAGGAGGTAAATTAATTTGAGATATAGAAACCCAAACAACGATCCTAGAAAGCAAAAACCAAAAAAGGAGAAAAAATCAATTGACAAAGAAACAAAATAAAGATGTTGAATCTAACTTGAAAAAAGTTGGTATTCCTTCATCTTACATAGCAGTTACAGCTTTAATCGTTTACTATGCATGTAATACATTCGGAGCGTGCGCATAATTGGGATGGGCGGGAAAACCGCGCATAGTGCCGGACAAAATTGGAAATAGAAGTTATTCAAACAAAGCAACCCCACCAAGCAAACCGGCTCAAAGCGGAAATTCAACTTCGCAAGGATTTAACCCAATTGAAGCAATAGGCTCTTTTATTTTTGGTTCCAATCAACAACAAAATCAAAATCAAGGTAATACTTACAACAACACACCAGTTGAGCAAAAAAATCAAAAATATGTTGTAAGCGGATATAGTGACAAAACAAAGTATGGAGGTTTTGCAAGCAAAGAAGCACAAGAAAGAGCTTTAGCAGCAGCCATGCAAAAAAGTGCATCAAGATTTTCAGGAGCCTGGGCAAAAGCCGGGGTCCCAAAACATATCATTTCAGCATCAATTCAATACAAGCCATACGGAGCCGGACAACAAGGAGCCGTTTCAAATTCTAGTCCAAATCAAAACGTAGGACAGGCAAATATTCATAATCAATCTTCAACAAATGCTCAACCAATACCGGAAACAACTGATAACCCTTACATAATTACAAACGGTCAAGCCGGATTAGTAGGAGGTTACAACGGAAACACAAACACCGTTGATAATGTTAACGTGGTTCCAAGCGCACAAAATGCGGCCTTATCTTCTTTAGCCGGTCTTTATGTTAATGCAGAATTAAAAGACGGTGCGCAAACAAGCACAATAAATCAAACTCAAAATATGTATTCTTCTGATTTACCATTAGATAGAACTGATTTTTCTAAAGCCGCAGAAACCGTTTCATTTCAATCCCATGATACCGGAAACGCCATGAATCCGGCAACTGATTCAAGATGGAATATGAATCAAGGATTATATCAAAAAGCGTTACAACACGAAGATCCATTAATCATAATGCAACAAAATCCGCGAATTAATCCAAATAATCAATTCATGCAACAGCAAGGCGATAACATAACGCCATTGAATAATTACGATGCATTTCTAGGAAACTTTCAAGGAAATGAAGCGCAAAAATTCAAAGAATCTAATTTATTATATCCAGTTTTGCTAATTGCCGGCGTAGGAGCATTTTTCATTTTAAGGAGCAAATTCTAAATGGGCGGTGCACTATTTACAACAAACAACGGCGAACCAATAAAAAATATTCCCGCAGGGGATTTATTTTTGGATTTCAGAAATGGCACTTGTACGGATAGTGCGGGAACCGTTACAACGATGAACACTGATCTTGATTATTATGGATTAACTCAATGCAATAGTTTTGCAATTTTTGCATCCGATGCGGATGCGGGAATTAATGTAGGAAATGCATTAACAATTTCTGATCATCAATTAACTCATGTTGTTAACAATTATTCTTTTGATCAAATTCGAATTTCAATTCCTTCAAATTCGACACCAAGTAACTCAAATCAATTAATGTTTGTAGGTTCAACGGATAATTATATTGGTTACATATTCAATAACTTTGCACACTTTCGCGACAATGAAACCGGAACTACAACAAATTCTTTTGTTACGTATGTTTCTCATCATGTCGGAGGCTATGATCAAATGCATTACATAGTATCTAATACCGATAGCACAAATTCATTAAACGTCAAAATCCAATTTAGTGAGAATGGTTCGGATTGGTTCGATGATAGCGGATATACAGCAGCAACCGGCGTGACAGTAGCCGCCGGTTCTTACAATGCTTTTTCAACCGATGTTACTCATCATTTCTATAGAGTTAGATTACAATCAACAAGCGCGGGCAATCATGCAACCTTTAAGACATTCTGGAATTATGTGAGTTTGAATAATTAGGAGTTTATGATATGACAAACTTTCAACAACCCGCTTGGACACTAAACACCCCTAGAGGATCCAATCAAGAAGCACAATATTCGCATTTACCTAGTACGGACACAACAAACTATGATGCTTTTGGTAGAAATAACATTTCAACTTTTGAATACGTTGTGATGTACCCTTCTGGAAAAAGAGGGTTCCAAACAGGATTTTCAAATGTAAGACCTACAACAGTAACGGCCGCTCAAAACGTGCATACTGGTTCGCATCTTTACAATTCAGTAAATAGTGCAGATCCCCGCGTTGATAATACAAAAGATGAAGCATACAAACTGGCAAACATGGACATACAAAAAACAACTTTCTTGAATAAGAACGGTGCATTGATTGCCGCCGGTGCATTGATTGCAGTTGTAATATTAGCCGGAGGTTTAAGGAAAAGATGAGCCAGGTAATCGAATTATTGGAGCAAAAATTAATTCCATTAGAAAAACAATTAGCAGATACACGAAAACCATTTAGTGACAAAATTAATAATAATTATTTCAAGCCTTACGGAATTACAAACAACGATGTTAATGCTTATACAAAAGCCGTATGCGCTAAGAAAATAAATTATGGTCAAAGAACGACTTACGGATGTGACGGCGGGGAATATTGGAGCATTTACAACAGCGCACAAGACAATATTAAAAGAATTAATGCGGAGCAAAAATTAGCCGGTGCCGGATTAGAAAACCAAATCAAAAGCGTAAAAAAAGAAATTGAAAAACAAAAAGAATTGGCTCAATTACCATTACTTAGAAAAAACATCATTGATGACAATGACAAATTAAGAGAGTTGGAAGCAAAATATGATTTGTATGTTACAGCGCAAAGAGCGCAAGATGCATCTTTGCCAAAAGAAGAAGTTGAAAAGGCACAAAATGAATTAATTGGAAAAGAGCCGGACCCACAAAAGAAAACTAACATTAAACAAATTGCATTGATAGGAGGAATAGGATTATTGTTATCAATTTTAATTATTATTTTGGCGGTGCGTAGAAATTGACTAGTCCACTTCAAAAATATATGAAAGAACGCGAAGCGGGTTTGAAACGTACTAAGGAATTAAGAAACATGACCACAAGCGAAACTATCAAATATTTATCCGCTAGTGAGGATAAAAGGAACCAGGAACAACCTTCACACTACAAAAAATTAAATCTTAACAAATTCTTAGAACAAAAAGGCGTATCGTCAGATCCTAGAGTGCCATTAGTTGAACCTCCAAAACCGATTGATGTAAACAAAGTTACTTCCTGGGAAAATTTACGAGCATCACAAAAACAAACGGAAAGGCGTAGTGTATTTGGCGGCTATGGTTCAAAAGCTGCACAAGATGCGGCATTGAAAAGTATGCTTGGACATCAACAAAAAATGTTCCCAGATTGGTTTGGTCAAACCGTTAAAGAAAGACTTGATGAACATTCATCCGGTAGAAAAAACCAAAGATTAGGTTTTGCCGGGGGTGCCGGCGTAGCCAATTTAGGTATAACAAATCAAGATAATATTACTAGAGAAATATCGGAAACTTTTGTTAATCCAAATCCCGTAATAGTTGAACGAGTCAAAGAAGTCGAAAAAGAAAAAGAGGAAATTCAATCAAACAATATTAATTTGTATATTGGCATAGGAGCCGGATTATTATTAATTTTAATTTTAGCAATATTTTTGCTTAGGGGAAAAAAATAATGGCTCAAGGTAGAGGTTCAACACAAGGAACCAATCAAGCATATTCCGCTGATATGTTACAAATAACTAACGCATTAGCCGGATATATCGCACAAAACAAAAGAGATATTGATCAAAATATTACTAACTTAATCCAAATTGGCAAAGACAATACAAAGATTGGAAAAGATACAACTTACTTTGGTGAAAAAGTAACCGAGTTAGATAAAACCAATCAAGCCCAATATGAAAACATTATACAAAATAATCAAAGATTAGAAGAATTACAATCACAAATTAACATGGCAAAAGACGAACGCGTAGCAATACAAGATAAATTTTCAAATGTAGCATTTACCGGACACACACACGCAGAAACATGCACGAATTGCGGTGAGTGTGAATTTTGGGATATTGGATGCAAGTTTAATGAATTTACTGGTGATTTAGGAAAATTCGCTTTGATTGGCGGCGTGGCTATTCTTGCATTTTTCTTATTGAAAAAGAGGTTTAGATTTTGAGCTATCTTTCAGGTATTCCAAATACCGTTTTAGCACTTGTAGGAATTGGATTAACTTTGTTTATTGCTAAAGACCAATTAAAATTAGAAGAAAAAATTGACGGGGTCCGCGGGAGGATTGGGATTTGAGTTTCAACGGTGATTTGTATGCAACTGGTGAGGGTTATGATTTAGGAAATAAAGGTGACATTCACACACATGATGCATCAAGTCAAGCTGCTTTAGCAGTTGGATCCAATTCCTATATTTTATCAGCAGATACCACGGCCGCAACTGGTTTGGCATGGGTAGCAAATACAGATGCAGGTTTAACATTAGGAACTAAAGGTGACATTCACACAAGAAATGCAACGGACAATGTTGCGATTGCCGTTAGTGGTAACGATGGATATGTCTTAAGCGAAGATTCTACGGAAGCAACTGGATTGAAATGGGTAGCCGTAGCCGGAGGAGCGAGCGCATCGGATAATATTACACTAAGCGGAAAAACGCTAACTTTAGGGGAATGGTTACGATATTGATCGTCTTAAATAATTCAATGGGGGGTAAAAACTAATGGCCGCACCAACTATCGTATATGACAAAAACGGATTCAAAACAATTATGGATTCAACATCCAAAATTGTAAAATTTGATGATTTTAATGCAGTAACAATTTCAGCATCAACGTCACGAACTTTTGAAGTAGATGGCAGCGATTACCAAGTTCCAGTAGGAAAAGCCGCTTTAGTTGTTTCAGCAGATCAGTTTTATTCATCTAGTTCGGATGTAACTTTTTCATTAATTTATGCGGATGATGCAAACGGTTTAACAAATCAAGTTTTCATAGCAAGAAACAACGCACAAGATGTTTCACTATCCGGCGTGTTTTCAACCGTAGTGCCTGCGGGAAAATATATCAGTATTGGAAATAATACAGTATTGAATACTGTTTATGATGTAAGAACACAAGAACTTACAACTACTAATTTGCAAACATTAGACGTTTCGAGTCAAGTAACCGGCGATTTAACTTATTTCACTTACACTCCCGACGGTATGAAATTATATGCACAAGATCAAACAAATGATACAATTTATCAGTATGACATGACCACCGCTTATGATTTCTCAACC
>Ga0310344_10004756_pt1 | contig 10085 bp, 12 predicted proteins | sample HC15DNA20200_MG_FD_203801 | JGI IMG/M metagenome (GOLD analysis project Ga0310344, IMG submission 203801) | Marine microbial communities from station ALOHA, North Pacific Subtropical Gyre - HC15-DNA-20-200_MG | ecosystem: Environmental > Aquatic > Marine > Oceanic | place: Pacific Ocean: North...
GAAATATTGACAATCCATTAAAACTTGAACAATTATTGCTTAACATTCCTGGAATAATTGCTAACGGTATATTTTCTATGAAGATTGATACATTTTTCAAAGCTAATGAAGACGGATCGGTTGAAGTTGTATGACTCTTAATCATATTTCTAATTTTTGTCTTGATAATCACAGTCAAATAGGTTTCTGCTGTGATAGCCATGAGTCTTGAAAAATTAACTGAAAAGCTTCTTTACAATAGTATTGTTGAAGTTTGGATTGCATTATGCAATGATAATAATATCGAATGGAACGACAATAAATTATTCAATTCATATATTAATTTCATCAAATCTGACGATTTTGAAATAAAAACTCTTGGAGTTTGTCCATCCGGTTCTGGATTAAAAGAAGAATATGAAAAGAAAATTTCTATTATTTTTGGAAATCCAAACGCAAGTTTTGTAATAAAAACAACTAAAGAAGCAGTTGAAAAACTTGGCCACTTTCTTGATAATTGAATCTAAAAGGTTATATTGAATCTTTTACTATTCTAATTCATGAGTCAAACTGAGTTAGTTAGTATTAGTCGAAAAGCTATTGATAAAGTGAAAGAATTTTCGAAAATTGAAGAAAAGACTAGTCCAGGTCTTAGAGTTTATGTAGCAGGTGGAGGCTGTGCAGGCCTTACATATGGAATGGCTTTAGAAGAAAAGAGTACTGATGAAGATATAATTATTGAAACTGAAGGATTGAAAATCTATATTGATCCATTTAGTGCAAAATACCTTAACGGTTCTACGATTGATTATCTTGAATCTATTGAATCCTCTGGTTTTAAAATTAATAATCCTAATGTAACATCTACATGCGCCTGTGGAAAATCAGTTTCAGTATAATAATCCGATTCTAGCATGTTTATTGGAGATATCTACCGAAAACTGTACGGATTATTATTCTCTAAACCCACTAATTTTAAATGGCTTTTAGAAAATAAAGTGGCCGGCTCTGGATTTATCAATTCTAAATCCGAATTAGATTATTTAATTAATCAAGGAATATCTGCAATTCTAACATTAACTACTAGTTCTTTAAATGATGAAATTATTTTCAATGATTCTATTACTTACAAACATATACCTATTATTGATCATTCATTACCTTCTATCAATAATTTTGTAGACTCTGTTACATTCATAAATGAATGTATATCTAATAACAAACCTGTTGTAGTTCATTGTCGAGCTGGTATTGGTAGAACCGGAACAATTCTTGGAGCTCTACTTATTACCTCTGGAATGTCTGTTGAAAATTCTGTTAAGGAGGTAAGAAAAAAACGACCTGGTGTTGCTGGATTTAGAAAATCTATTGAATCTCAGCAAATTGCATCATTAACTGAATATTATGATTATATTAATGGTCAAGGTAATAGCAATGAAAATTAAGTTTCTGTCAAAGCGAGAAATTAATTCACTTCTTGAGGAATTAAATAATCTTTCATTGATCTCCACTTTACCAAAAATAAAACAAGTTAAGTCATTTGAATTAAATAACGAAATTAAAATTCTTTCATCATCTAATTTTATTATTGTTCGGCATGAAAATTCTTTATTTCCATTTTTACAGGATACTGATACTCTGTCCTTTATTCCCAAACTTATTGTCGATAAAGGGGCTATTCCTTTTGTTTGTAAAGGTGCTAATATTATGAGACCTGGAATAAAAAAAATTAACGATGAATTCCCTATAAATTCTATTGTTGTTATCTCCGAGGAAGAACACAATAAAAATCTTGCAGTTGGCAAATCTCTTCATTCCTCTGAGGAATTACTTACTATGAATAAAGGCATGGTTGTTGAAAATCTTCATTTTGTTGGCGACAATATTTGGAATTCCTGTAAGGATTTGAACCTCTCCATCGGCTAAATTAATAAACGATGAATTCATATTATTCTTGTTGTCATCTCTCAAAATCGACAAAAATTCAATTGCAAAAGATCAACAAATGTATTTGAAAGCTATACCCTTGAAAGATCTAGATCAAATTTCTACTATCAAAGATGAAGTATCTCAAAATATGATTGTAATTTTGAGAATAACTCCTATTGCACAAAAAAATGTTAAAGAATTAAAAAAGGCAATTGAAGAACTATATAGTTATGTATCGTCTATTGGAGGCGATATAGTAAGACTTGGCGATGAACGAGTTGTACTTACTCCACCTGGAGTAAAAATTTGGCGCGGGATTTCTTAAATTAATTTAATTGCTTCTTGAACTTCTGGTCTGTGTGTTCTTATTCTGTAAATTCTTGATATCGAATTAGCTAAATTTTCTACTTTTGTATGTTCTCCATGGTTTATTATTACATTTCTTAATTTGGGTCTAAGTTTTCCAACGAATCTAATTAATTGATTATAGTCCGAATGACCACTAAATCCGTCAATTTTTTCTTTAGGACAGTTGATATCAACTATTTTGATTTTTCCGTTTTTGTCTACTATACTTGCTTGGTTTGCACCATCCATTATTCTTCTTCCTAGTGTACCTGCTATTTGGTAGGATACAAAAATTAATTTATTTTTTTCAATAGGAGCTAATTCTTCAAAGTACCTCATTACTGGTCCTCCTTCAAGCATTCCTGAAGTTGCCATAATTATTGATGGTTCATCTCTTAGTACTTCTTCTCTTTTACTATGATGATCAATTATTGTGAAATACTCGCTTTGGAATGGATTACCTTGTCCTCTTGCTATACTATTTCTCAAATCACGACTTAAAAATTCAGTAGAAGCAATATGAATTGCAGTTGCTTCTGAAATCATTCCTTCAAGATAAATAGGACATTCAATTAATTTCTTTTCTCGCATTTGCTGATCTAATACTAACATTATCTCTTGTGCTCTTCCTACTGCAGGACTTGGTATCAATACTTTACCTCCTTTTTCAAGAGTTGAATTAATTGAATTTACTAGATTTGATTCCATTTGTTCTCTTGACGGCATCATATCTGCTTTTCCTCCATATGTACTTTCCATAATTAATGTCTCTACTCTTGGATAATTCCAAATTGTTTCGTCAAAAAGTTTAGTTTTTGCGAATTTGAAATCTCCAGTATATAGAATGTTATGTAAACCTTCTCCTATATGTAAGTGACAAGTTGCAGAACCTAGAATATGTCCTGCATTATTTAATACTAATTTTATATCTGGAGATATGTCAGTAACTAATCCATATGGCAGTGTAATCGTATGCTGTATCATTTTTCTGACATCTCTTCCCTCATATAGCACTTGTGCTCCTTCATGTGAGTTGATTTTTACATAATCATTATGCAATAATGCCATCAATGATAGTGTTGGTTCTGTACAATATACTGGACCTCTATAACCATATTTGAATAGCACAGGTAAATATCCAGAATGATCTAAATGCGCATGTGATATTACGACTGCGTCTAAATCATCCATGTCAAAATCAGCCCAATCTAATCTTGGATAAGAATCCCAAGTATTTTTTGCATTAGGTAATATTCCGCAATCTAATATTATTTTACTTTCTGGCGTCGTTAACAACATACAGGATCTTCCAACTTGATTAAATCCTCCTAAACTCTTTAACGTAACATTTGATGTTTGAGATAACTTTGGTCTGAATATTTCTTCTCCTACTTGTCTATAAAATTCACTTCTACTTTCTGCTTCTGATTGTTTCACATAATATATTGTTTTGATACTAGAAGATGGTAAGTCTGATCCTTTTTTAACAACAATTTTCCAACCAATACTTGCAGATAATTTATGTAAATTTACTTCGGAATTATTTGTTAATTTTTGAGGTTCTAAAACTTCTATTATTACTTCTCCAAGTGCATCATCATAGTATATATTACCTAATCCTACTTCTTCATCTATTGAATTTTTTAATATTTCGGAAGCTTCATTCTCTGTTTTTCTAATTGACTTATCTGTTCTTATTACTAATCTTCTTTTTACAGTATTTACAATGTCGGAAATTATATAATTATTAGTTGTTAAAAATTCATAATTCTTTGTATATATTGCAATTCTTGGACCTTCGTATTCAATTCGAGTAATCTCTGCTTCAACTGGCAATGATTTTAATATTGTCGTCATTAATTCTTGTGATTTACTCATCACTGCCATTTTAACGTCTTCCAGAAAGATCTTTTAAAATTTCTTGTTTTTCTTCTAATGTGTATTCTTTTAATACATCTTTTTTAATTGTAACAATATTTAGTCCATCTCCAGTTCCTGAATTTCTTAAAATAGCTCCATAAACTGCTTTTACTGCAATTGGCATTGCTTCTTCAACTGTTAAATCTTGTTTGAATTCACTTTCAAGTATACCATAAGCAACTGGAGAACCACTTCCTGTAGAATAGTATTCTTCTTTTGTTAGTGTTCCAAACATATCAATATTATATAATTGAGGTCCATCATGGTCTATACCTCCTACTAAAATATCTGCATATAACAGAGAGAATTTTTGATGAAGTGTTGAATAGAATAAATTTGACGTCATTCTTGCTACAGAAGATATTGGAAGATTTTCAGTTTTTTCTAATTTATACATTTTTGCTTGATATTTTAATTGATCAATTGCAAACTGCGCATCTGCTACTCCTCCTGCTATTGTTACTCCACAATGATTATCAATAATTGCAATTTTATTTACTGTTCTACTTGCAATATAATATCCCATTGACGCTCTTGTATCTGTAGTTAAAACAATTCCATCACTACAAACTAAACCTACGGTGGTTGTACCATGAACTTGATTTTTTATTTCATTTTCTTTAAACAATAGAATACACACCAAAAAATTGGATTATTATATTATTGTAAATTCCAGTAAATAAATCTTATTAATTTTTTTACTTTAAATTCTTCATATATCTTATCTTCCGGTATTATATTCAAATTCTCTTAAAGGCTTACATACTAGTATTAGTTGAATATTTCAAGGGGAGATATATTTGAGTTCATCGGCAAATTCTATTTTACTGCAGGTTGTATTAATTTCAATTGCAATTGCTACTAGTTCATTTGTTGTATTAAATTATCCTGAACCTAAACCTCCTGAACCTGATTTACTTCCTATGCATTCTCTAGTAATTGAAACATGGACTAATGATAAAAATATTGACGAAGCATTTTCTACCACTGCCACTCCTGGAATTAATATTGTTTTTTATTTTTGGAATGATGTTGGTGCCACAGATACAATCGCTGTTACCGGTACAACAAATGGTACTGGAATGGTGACTGTAATTTTGGAAGAAGGTACCTATGATATGAAAATCGGCGAATGGACTACTGAAACAATTGACGTCTTTGAGAATATCACAATTGTCGCAAATCATTATGATTTTGAAGTAATTCCGGATTCTATCGATATTGATGCTTTATCTGCAGAATGGCAAGTTACTTCCGACGATATAATTTTTGTAAAGTATACTAGTACGTTTGAGTTTGAAGTAAATCTTGACACAATAACGATGTCTGGACTTGAATTAGATAATATTGCATGTGAAACAACTGACGAAGCAGAATCTGCAGCAGGTCCTGGTGGCGATGTTGACGATCTATATGCAGCAGGTAGTAATTGTGACTTGGATGAATTATTATTTCCATTTGCAGCTTGGTCAGATGGTTTTCGTATCCCTGCCGGTATAACTATTCCTTGGTCTATAGCAAAAACAAATCCTGAAGTCATTCTAAATATTTCTTATACGGAGATGAGTGTTGATGAGTGATCCGTTTACCGAATTAATTGTTACTCTTAGACCATTCAACACTGTCTTAGCATCTGGATTATTTATTGTATTACTTTCTGAATTTCTTCTATTTCGTAATAATATCGTTCGACAAAAACTTGTCAAACAAAAAATTGAGTTTACTAAAAAATACGATGAAAAATTCCTCAAGTTATATAAAACTCTAAAAGTATCTGCATTTACATCCGGTTTAGCTCAAAGAGATTCTTATACTATAAGAGAATTAGTAGCATTTTTAATTTCTAAAAATCCTGCCGACACTGAAATCCTTAATTCGGTTCTTTCTTCTATGGAAAACTATGCCTATGGCGGACAACAAATAGATAAAAATGGCTATAACTTAATTTCTAAATGGATGTCATCACAAAAAACTTCTAGTTTAGCGAGGGCAAGAATATGATTACTGAAATCAAAGACTTATCTGACGTTCAAAAAGCCGTTATCGCCCTTGAATCTGAAATTTCTAAATATGTTGTCGGTTGGCCTAATGTTATTAAATTTTTAGCAATTGGCGCCTTTACTGGCGGTCATATATTAATTGAAGGAGTTCCTGGTACTGCAAAAACTTATCTTGCAAAAATCTTTTCTGATACTATTAATCTTTCATTTCGAAGAATTCAATCCACTCCTGATTTAATGCCTTCTGACATAACTGGCTCTCATATATTTAATGTTAAAACACTTGAATTTGACTTTCATGCAGGTCCAATTTTCTCTAATATTGTTTTAGTTGACGAAATTAATCGTGCTCCACCAAAAACACAATCTGCATTATTGGAAGTTATGCAAGAAGGCCAAGTAACTATTGATGGTGACACTACTGCACTTGAACAACCCTTTATGATTATTGCAACAAAGAATCCAATTGAATTTGCAGGCACTTTTCCATTACCTCCTGCACAATTAGATAGATTCATGGCTCGTTTGATTATGAACTATCCTTCTAAGGACGCGTGGATTGATGTACTTGAAAAGAAAAACGAACGTGGTGAAAAAGTCGAAGTAGAACAAGTTTTAGATGCATCTTCGGTTATTTCTGCAAAGAAATTAATTCATGATCAAGTAAATGTTCCTGATGATGTTTTAAGTTTTATTTCTAATTTATGTAACTCTACTAGAAATACTGCACGTGTAATGCTCGGAGCTAGTCCTACCGCTGCAGTATCACTTCTTAATGCATCAAGAGGACATGCTGCTATAATTCGAGGAAGTGATAAAGTAACTATTGATGATGTTAAAGCTGTTGCATTTGATGTTCTTAATCATCGATTAATTATTCGTGATCTAGAAGAAGGACAAGACACTAAAGATTATGGAATAAGTAAAATAAATGACCTTCTTCAAACAACTATGGAGTCTGTCCAGTGATTAATATGTCCGATTCTATTACTTCACTTTCCGATATTACAAAACTATCTAATGATATTCGTTCCGAAGTCAATAAATCAATAGTTGGACTTTCTCGTCATATAGATACTCTTACTCTTTCTTTATTAACCGGTGGACATGTTTTACTCGAAGGTATGCCTGGAACTGCTAAAACCTTCTTGGCTGTTTCTTTTACCAAATCCTTATCTTTAGATTCAAATCGTATTCAATCTACGCCTGATATGATGCCTGGCGATGTTACAGGAACTCGAATTTATAATCCTAAAACACTTGAATTTGACTTTCATGCAGGTCCAATTTTTGCCAATATGGTAATTGTTGATGAAATTAATCGAGCTCCACCTAGAACTCAAGCTGCTTTCTTGGAAGCCATGCAAGAGGGTCAGGTTACCGTTGATGGAGAAACCTCTATACTTGATAAACCATTCATGGTCATTGCAACTAAAAACCCTCTGGAATACGAGGGGACTTTTCCTCTCTCACCTACTCAATTGGATCGTTTTATGTTCCGAATTAATCTTGATTATCCCTCTGCTGAAGATGAAATCGACATTCTTCGAAATAAAACAAAATCCTTACCTTCTTCTGATAACGTAATATCTAAAGAACAGATTCTTTCATCAAGACGATTCTTGATTGATAATATGTCTATTGATGATAATATCTCCGATTATATTTCTAACCTTGTTCAATCTACTAGGACTAAAGAAGGTGTAATCATAGGAGCTAGTCCTACCGCTGCAGTATCACTTCTTAATGCATCAAGAGGACATGCTGCTATAATTCGAGGAAGTGATAAAGTAACTATTGATGATGTTAAAGCTGTTGCATTTGATGTTCTTAATCATAGATTACTGATTAAACAATCTGATATCTCTGACTCGAGTAATGATGGTGAATCTCGTATTTCTGCAGAAACAATTATTACTGAAATAATTGACGCAGGAGGTAAATAATTATGATTGACTCTTTGAAATCAACTGAAGACATAAAAAATCTAAGAGATTCTCTTAAATCTGAAATTGGTAATAATGTAGTAGGATTAGATAAGATTATTGATTCATTAATAATCTCAATACTTGTCGGTGGACATGTTCTTATTGAAGGTTTTCCTGGAACTGGAAAAACTCTAATCGCTAATTTATTTAGTAAATCTATAGAATCTACTTCTAACAGAATTCAATCAACTTCTGATTTAATGCCTTCTGATATTACTGGTACTCGAATTTATAATCCTAAAGAAAGAGAATTTGAATTCCGATCTGGTCCAATATTTTCTAACTTTGTAATTGTTGATGAAATTAATCGAGCTCCACCAAAATCACAGTCTGCTTTACTTGAATGTATGCAAGAACGACAAGTTAGTGTAGAAGGCATGACACGAAAAATGGACGAACCATTTATTGTTTTAGCTACTAAAAATTCCATTGAACTTGAGGGAACCTATCCTTTACCTGAAGCACAATTGGATCGATTCTTATTTCGATTAATTATTGATTATCCTGATCAGGCTAGTGAATCTGAAATAATTAAAAGACGAATAGGTAATTCTCCAGAAATTACTCCTGTTGTTTCTAAAAAAGCAATACTTGAAGGTAAAAATATGATACATTCTGGAATTAACGCTGAGAAAAATGTCTTAGAATATGTATCTTCATTAGTTCAAAATACTGCTAATATTCCTAAAGTTACACTTGGAGCTAGTCCTCGTGCATCTGTTGCTTTACTATATGCTGCTAAAGGTTTTGCTGCTGTTACTGAAGGACGTTCTTATGTAATACCAGATGATGTTAAAGCTGTTGCATTTGATGTTCTTAATCATCGATTAATATTACAACAAAATGCACTTCTTGATCTCGATGACAGTGACAGTAATTCTGCTACTGAATATTTAAGAAAGATTGTTCAAGATTGTATTAATGAAGTAATTGTACCAGTTTGATCTGATATGAAGAAACATATTCGACTTCTAATTGGTTTTTTTGGATTATTGACAATATGTAGTTTAGCCTTATTACCGAGTGCTACACTTTCTATGCTTTCAGTTATGTTTGCTTTATGTATTAATTTAGTTCTTTTCAAATATCTTAAACCTTCTAATAATTTTGAAGTTACTCGAGTTTTTGATAAATACCAAGTTATGCCTCCTGCCGATATTAATACCACATTAGAAATGAAATATAATGGACGATTTCCTGCAAATGCATCTGTTGAATTCGATTGTCAAAGTCTAGGTCTTAATATTAATACCGGTACTGTTGTTTTTCAACCTGGTGAAAAATATGATCTTTCAAAAACATTTGTTGCAGATAGACGTGGAGTCCATAAAATCTCCAATACTAAAATTGTTGTTAAAGACTGGTTGTTGTTATCTGGAATTACTATTTCTACCAATGATGAAGCTGAAATCCTAGTTCTTCCACATATCTATCCGTTTGACACATCTCCTCAAACTTCTGCTGCAGGTTTATTGGGTGTTTCTTCAGCAGTTAAACAAGGAAGAAGTAGTGAGGTTTGGGGAATTCGTGATTATCAACCAGGTGATGATTTTAAAATTATTTCTTGGAAGGCAATGGCCAAATCTCCTGATCATAAACCTAAATCTAAAATTACTGCTGGTGAAGAAGGTCAGGCCATCACAATAGTTGCTGACGTGGGTAAAGATAGTGAATTGCCTAATGGCGATCAAATTTCTCTTGATATCTCTGCAGATCTTGCCGCCTCTTTATCGTATAATTTTATTAAACGTGGTACTAGGACTGGTTTGGTTTTATTCGACACACGGACTCGTGCAGTATTGAAACCAGCTCGTGGAGAGTCTCATGTTGATTCATTATTACGCAACTTAGCAAAAGTTCAACCATCTCAAGATAAGTTTCTTATTACTAGTTTTACTAATACATATCTTGATTTTTCTAC
>Ga0310344_10004757_pt1 | contig 10084 bp, 9 predicted proteins | sample HC15DNA20200_MG_FD_203801 | JGI IMG/M metagenome (GOLD analysis project Ga0310344, IMG submission 203801) | Marine microbial communities from station ALOHA, North Pacific Subtropical Gyre - HC15-DNA-20-200_MG | ecosystem: Environmental > Aquatic > Marine > Oceanic | place: Pacific Ocean: North...
TTTATCACTGGCCACCGCTTCTTGAGCCTGCATCCGAAAACCCGTTTCCAGTTGATCCAGAAATTATTAAGGATGTGACGGCAACAGTAGATTGGTTGTCCCAGCGGGGAGATATCGATATGAGTCGCCTTGGTATTTTAGGCCATTGCATGGGGGGACGTATGGCCCTGCTTGGTGCTGCAACACACGATGTCTTTAAAGCCTGCGTGCCCTATTATCCTGGCAATATTTTTAAGCCCTGGAGTGAGGATGGGCCTTCACCTTTTGAACTGTTTGGCGGTATTAAAGGCTCTGTGCTTGGATTCTTTGGTAATGACGACCAAAATCCCTCCCCCGAGGACCGTGATAAGATTTCAGCGGAATTAGAACGACTTGGAATTGATCATGAATTCCATGGGTATGATGGGGCAGGTCACGCATTCCAAAATTTTATTGCCCCAGAACGTTTTCGTCCGGAAGCGACGGCTGACTCGTGGAATAAGACAATCAGTTATCTTGGTCAAACACTGAAGGGCTAATCGTATTTTTTTGTCTTCTAAATTAAAAAAACCAACTGGATTGAATGATGGATTTAGAGACGTCGCATACGGTCCTTAAGGAACTCGTCATAGCAAACAGGATTTTGTCGAATGAAGGGGTCGTTGATGCTTTTGGCCATGTAAGCGTGCGGCATCCCACGAACCCCGAACTTTATATCATGGCATGCTCGCGTAGCCCTGGTATTGTGACTGTCGACGATCTTATGGAGTACTCTCTCGATGGTGACCCGTTAGATCAGCAGGGGCGACCCATGTATGCAGAACGTCACATTCATGGCGGTATATATGAGGTTCGATCAGATATTAATTCAGTAATCCATAGCCATTCTCACGCCGTTATACCCTTCGGTTTAACAGGGATGGAGATCCGTCCAGTTTTTCATATGGGCGCGACTATGCTTGGCCCTGTTCCAATATGGGATATAGCTGACAACTTTGGTGACACCACCTTGCTGGTTCTGAATATGGATCAAGGGCGTGACTTAGCAAAGGGGATGAAAAATGGCCGCATCGCATTGATGCGTGGCCACGGGTGTGTGGTGGGTGCCGACAATATTAAGGAGGCCGTCATGATGGCGGTCTACTTGGAAGACAATGCAAAGCTTCAGATGCAGGCGATGCAAATGGGTGAACCCAAGTATATGACTACTGAAGAGATTAAACTTTGTAGCGGACGTATTGGAGGGACACTTGCGATCAATAGGGCATGGGAATACTGGACGATTCGCGCTGGTTGCCAGAATCTTTGATCGGGGTTTGCAACATTTTTCAACTCATGTTTATTAACATTTCATCAAATTAATATTGTTTGCTTTCGCCTATGTGTTCTGAAGGTCTTCTCACTACATACAATAAACGTCTAGAGGAAGGGAAAATTCGTCCCGATCCCCGCCAGCAAGAAATCGCCCTAGCATTGGAAGCTCTGAACGATGATCTGAGAAAGTTGTTACGGCCCTCTATTGGAATAGCCAATTTTCTTAAATTAATAAGAGGTGAAGGTCAGGCAGAATTCCAGCCGCGAGGTCTCTATATTTACGGACCTCCCGGAAGGGGCAAATCAATGCTGATGGATTTGTTCTATGAGACCACACCTGTCCCTCAACGTAGGCGGGTACACATTCATCCTTTTATGCAGGAGGTGCAAGCTAAGCTGCATCAATGGCGTCAGGACGGTGGTGGTAAACAGACAGAGGATCCTTTACCGCGATTGGCCCGCGAAATTGCAGAGGAGTCTCCTTTACTTTGTTTTGACGAGTTTCAGGTTGAAGCTGTCGTAGACGCAATGATTTTACGACGCCTGTTTGAAGCGATGTTTGACAACGGTGTCACAGTGATAGCCACCTCAAACACTGCGCCAGATGATCTTTACAGAGGGGGGTTGCAGCGCGACCGATTTTTGCCATTTATCGCTTTGTTGAAAGAGAAAATGCAGGTTCTGGAGCTCTGCAGTGAGACAGACTACCGTCGCGACCGCCTTAATTCTGTTGGAGTTTACCACACGCCACTCGGAGGAGGGGCCCAAAATGCCCTAAATGACGCTTTCCTTCGGCTAACAGACGGAGCAAAAGGAGAAAAGGAGAAAATTGTTGTTCAGGGAAGGACAATTTCGGTTCCAAAGGCCGCCCGCGGTGTGGCCTGTTTTTCATTCGACGCCCTTTGTGAGCAGCCACTTGGTGCCGCAGATTATTGGTCGATCGCCTGCCAGTACCAAACTATCATCTTATCGGATATTCCTCTCTTCAGGCCCAGTGACCGAAATATAGCCAAACGATTTAGCATCCTTGTTGAAACTTTATACGAACAAAAGACCAAGCTAATCTGTTCTGCGGCGTCTCAACCTGATCAGTTATATGTAAAGGGTGATGGAGCGGCCATATTTGCTCGAATTGCCTCTAGATTGGAGGAGATGCAGTCTGAGGAATATTTGGCCGCTCCACATAACCCAGCGACTACTAAAGTATTTTAAATCTATTCCATTAGGTTTTCGGTGACAGCCATGTTTTTGTTAAAACGCCATCACGCTCAGGGGGCAGGAATACGGCTTCTTCACGACAGGCCTCTAAAGCGTCGATTGGAGGCAGTTTTTCATCCCATTTTGAGCCAATAAATCGACAACCAGTTAAACTGTTTGCCTCATCAGATGCCAGCCATACCGATGGGGGCACGATGACTTCCGCTGGTAGGAATGGTTTTTGATCTTGTTTGGCTGTCGCTCTAACCGCGGGCAATACAAATTCTGTCTCAACAGCTCCACCAGGGGCAATCGAGTTTACTGTCACCCCGGTATCTTTAAGGTCTTGCGCCCAACAAAGTGTCATTGCCTCAAGGGCTGCTTTGGATGGGCCGTAGGGAGACTCATTAGGGCGGTACATTGACGCCCGAGATTTACTCACATTGATTATTCTTCCATGTTTCTGTTTGAGCATTATCTGGATAACGGCATAGGCCATGTTAAATGGACCATTAATATTCGTATTTATTATTGCCTTCCAGCCATCAGGGTCTCCTTCGTAAAACTTTACTCGATCATCTGCCAGCATGCCTTGCCCGAGACCAGCGTTATTTACCAGAATATCCAGCCGACCATATTTTGCGATTATTTTGTTAACTACCTCTTGGCATGCGCTGCGGTCGGTTACATCAGACTTGTATGCCTGTACATTTAATTTGCCGTTTATGTTATTGATTTCTCTGGCAACATTCTCAATTTGATTAAAATTCTTAGCAGCTGTAATGACTAGGCCTTTAATACCAGCCTCAGCGTAACCTAAAGCCATAGCGCGTCCAAGACCGCGACCCCCACCGGTAATGATCGCAATTTTTCCCTCCAATGGTTTTCTCATACTCCGTTCCTATTACTTTGGTATAAACCTGAGTTAGAATATCCGCGTAGTTTAAACATAGAAACGTAATACCAAATTTACGAGGGGTTTATAGTAAGATGTCGTTGGATTTTAAAGAATGCCCATTTTGGGATTTTGCAATTGATGTTTATGGTCGGCAAGGTGTGTCCGCGGCTTGTATCAATTTACAAGACAGACATACACTCGATGTCAATATCCTTCTGTTGGGTATGTGGATGGGCCAAAGTGGCAGACCCGTAATTGATCATGATACTCTAATCAAGGCGCTGGGTGTTTCAAGGCGCTGGAATAAAGATATAGTATGCGGTATTCGTTCGGTAAGACTGGCTCTCAAAGACGATTTTTTACCCATTTCAAACAAAAACTGCGAAGTACTTCGGAAAAACCTCCTAAACCTTGAAATCGATGGAGAACATCTTGAACAAATAGCTCTTGCGTCAACCATAACTTCGGCACCAAATTCCGAACTTGAGCCATCTTTAAAACTAGCAATCTGTACGGCAAACTTAGGTCTTTATTTTACGCATCTTGAAGCCCAATTGCTTGACCAAGATTACGAGGATGTAAGGGTGATCCTTGCCGCAACATTTTCGGATTTGGACGAAGAAACTGTGAATTTGGCAATGGAGTCATTCGTTGCTATTTAATAAATAAAATTGTGGTATTTTTACCGCAGATACATGATAGTAATTTTAAAATTTAGGTATTAGTAGAGTTAAATGGCGACCCTCAAAGATCGAATTCAAAATCGACTAAATGAACTTGGCAAATCGGCTCGCAGGGCTTCGATTGATGGTGGTCTGACGCCAGATGCCATTCGTAACATACTCAGAGACAAGTCAATGAATCCCAGACGGGACACACTCGAAGGGATTGCGCTTGGCCTCGACTGGAATCTCGAAGTTTTACTTGAACTGGGTACTCACACTGGACCAAAAAGATTTGGTAAGACGGAAGAAATTTCGCTTCATTCTGGCATCGGCCTCACTGCAACAGTCGTGGTTGATAGGGCAGCACATGAATTACGGAGGGGGAGGCCTATTCATATTCACGATTCTTCGGGAACGTCGTTATTTGTGATCGCGTCCGAAATGGCCACTGATAAGGCGGTTAATTGGTTGGCAGAGACGGGCCATAAAGAGCCAGCTGTCGCGATCACACATCATCGGGCCCGCACGTTGAAGGTACGGTTATATACAGATGAGGTTGTACTGATTCCTTTTGGGTCTTGGCAAAACGCGGAAGCGGCAAGAACTATAGCTGACCCAACCACTGACTTGGCTAACCCGTTAAGAGGACCCTATACCGCAATAAGGGATCCTATCAACTCTGCCAGTATCGCAGCGGTTCAACTTGCAAAGATCGCTCGTCTTTTGCCATCGGTCATTTTAGTTGAATGTAGTGATAAGTCTCAGCACTCTTTTATGGAAGATGGCGGCTACTCTATTATGGCGTCACATATCATGTCGTATGAAATGGACACTGCTGGTGCGCTGAAACAAATAAATGCGGCTCGTGTCCCATTAGAAGATGCAGAAAATACGAGAATTCTGTCTTTCCGATCGCCTGACGGAGGACGCGAACACCTCGCAATTGTTATTGGTGATCCCCCGACGGATATTCCCGTTCTAGCGCGAATACATTCCGAATGTTTTACAGGAGATCTTATCGGTTCTCTGAAATGTGACTGTGGCCAACAATTAAGAGGAGCGGTAGCTCAAATTTCTCAGGAGGGTGCTGGGATCCTATTGTATTTAAGACAGGAAGGGCGAGGTATTGGCTTGACCAACAAGCTAAGGGCCTATGCGTTGCAGGATCAGGGCTTTGACACGGTTGAGGCGAACGAAAGATTAGGGTTTGAGTCAGATGAACGTATTTTTTTACCTGCAGCCAGAATACTGAAGCAGTTGGGCTATGATAGCGTACGTTTAATGACGAACAATCCCGATAAGGTTGAAGGACTTATTACATTTGGAATTGAAGTTACTGAGCGTGTGCCACACGCTTTCCCTTCAAATGATCATAACGAGTTTTATTTATCGGTTAAGAAAGAGAAAAGTGGTCATCTATTGTAGGCGTTGATGCAGTTGTCAATGCAGGGGGCAACTGCATAAAGAGATCCAATAAGTGCCTTCTGGTACTCATTGCTTATTGCATCATATCCAAAATCTCTAACCGGCTTTCTAACCGACCATTGTTGTTCTATGTGTAAAAAGCGGCCCGACGAGGTAAATGCACTTTTATGGCAAATGTCGGCACTCCCGTTCAATTGCCTGCCTTGTAAATTTGTCCTCCCGCAAACTTTACGATATTTGAATTGATCGTCCTGATAATCTTGGCAACTCGTAGCAATTTTAGACAAAATCAATGACTTTCTAATGTTGTCGCGCACCTTAGCTACTATACCGGGGTGGTTATTTCTTTTTCCGCGTGTACCATCTGAAAGAACAAACAAGGTGTCGGTCCCTTTACCTGAAAAGCCATGTAATTGAACGAACAGAGCATTTGGCCAGAGTTGTGAAAATAGTGTATGGGTCGAGTGAAACATATTTGGAACACTGTGTGCCGGATCGGAAACGGGATAGCTGGTTAGCTTGTCACCACAGACCCTAGTTTTTCCGCTACAAATAGATTTTGTACTCGCCGCACATCGGTCATTTCCAGAGATTATTGCGGCGCGCGCCTCCAACGCCTTTAATAGAAGTACTGCCTGTAACCCTGTAGCTCTATCCTTAATTGGATGAGGTGCTTCAAAGACAAGGTTATTTTTTGGTCGGTCAGCTATTACTATATAGGGGCCCACGCTGTTGGGCAGAGGGCTCAGATACCAGTAAAACTTTTTATCTTCGCTAATTAATTCCGCAGAATATCGTCCCACCTTAAACTTAGGTATGTTTTGACCAACAGAATTTCTTGTGACTAAAATTATAAGCTTTTTCAGGTCAGAAAATTCTTCCTTTGAATAAGAAATAGTCTGGACTGAATTTTCCGGTAAATATTGAGCATATCTTATTTTTTCAATTAAGGTTGGGTGTGTACAAGAGCCCATAGTGAGAATAGGCAAAAATGCAAAGCGGCTGATAAATATTTTTATCTTAGAAACCAATACGCGCAGTCCAAGGTCTAAGAAAACTATGATGAACTTTCAGGATCCCCTGCCGTCAAATATGCCCACAAACGTTCATATATTCTTCCGGTTCCAGTTGCCCTGATTTTAGCTTCTTCCTCTGTAAAACATACCGATGTGTTTTCTGAGTGCGATGCCATTACGGCTAACTCCGTAGCCGCGGATTCCTCTAAATAAAATGCCATAACGATGCTCTCTTCGACTGTGGGAGCAACGCAAACAGCCCCATTTCCTCTCATCACTATAGCCCTCCCATTTCCTAAAGTTTTAGCAAATTCGGCCGCCTGTTCGTCAGAGCGTAACAGTAGGGGGTCATCCCATAGGGGAGCGTTTGGATAAAAATAGGAACCAAACCCAAGACGTGCCTTAGGTGTTTTCCTGAACGTTGACAGGGTCATAACATTTCTCGGAAATACTCGGCATATGCCGTTTACGTCTTCGCGGGCGGCATATATTTGTTGGTGGCACCTTACCTCACCAAGAACACCCTCGGGCAGTTTTCCTGCGACGGGCACAACAGTGCCAACTTCACCAGGTGTGATTAGACCCATTGGCTTAGGTGCACAGACGAGAAAACTCTCGTGGTCTAGCCTAGCGCTAACATGTCCGTAGGCGTGCACAAGGTTATGGCGAGCTAAGGCTCTTGCTGCCAAGCGCACTCTTTTCTGAGTAGTTTCTATAGGTTCACCGATAGATCCAAAATCATTTGTCATTATTCTTTTATTTCCTGAATTCAGGAATATCCGGTTTTGAGCCCCAAGCGCAGAATGCTTCTGGTGTAAATGGATATTGTCTTGGCCTGTAATTTGGATCATCAATAATTTTGACGCCGTGGGAGTACTCATAGATCATACCATCAGGCCCCTCATAATATAAAAACATGGCTCCAGACGTTACGTGGCGGCCAGGACCGAAAACGATATGCACTTGTTTTTCCGACAGATAATAGTATGACCTCATAATGTCGTCGATACTTTTCACTTGAAAGTTAATATGCTGGATACCCGGCTGTTCTGCTGGAAAAAGCGCGATCCGATGGTGAACTGAATCGAAAGATAGTAAGCCGGCATCACCTATCCAGTCATTAGGCCGGATATTAAAATAAGTGGTCCAGAACTTTTCGTCTCTGGGTGCATCGCTGGTTTTTAGACCGACATGGCTAAATTCCGAAATTCCTGCGTCCCTTGTCGGGAAATAGCGCCGCGCCGACTTTTGAGGTCTGATAACAACTTCAAATTTATTTCCTGTTGGATCGCAAAATTTAAAAAAATTTACAACTCTTCGGTCCTGTAATTCCGGGTCAGTTCCCCAGTCGACCGATATACCTGCATCCTTAAGGTTTTTATATCCCAATTCGAGTTCATTTTGGTCTGAAACCTCAAATCCAACGACATGTTCTTCGACCCCACCTGACACGTAGCAAATGTCGTGGTCACGCTCGTCTCCACGAACATAAACTCTGTTGTCTTCTCGACGGACTTCTTGGAGACCAATGGATTCGGTGGCAAATAAAGCCGCCTCATCAAGGTCCTCCGCGCCTACACGTAGATATGCTAGGTCAATAATTTCAATCATGTTGCTATGATAAGTCCCAAATACCTCTATGCAAGTGTTACAGTAAATTTGTTGTTGTCTGAAAACGCCTAACCGGGGATATAAAAGGTAACATTTTTCCGATTTATACATAATTGGGATTACCAGAATTCTGTTATACTAAAACTAGTTTCCTTCTAGGGATAAACTAGCTGTAACGTTACATAGTTCCTTGGTGTATTTTAAATGAATTCAATTTTTGACCACTTGATTTTTGCCCTACTACTCATAATTGCTACGACATTAGTCACCGGCTTAATGTTGAAGGCTGGCATTATGGCGCTACCAAACCACCGTTCCTCTCATGACAGGCCAACGCCAAGTGGCGGCGGATTAGGGGCTGTTGTCGTCATAACAATAGCCATAGGTTGGTATTATCTGTGGGCCGGAGGCGACGGAACTAACAGTTTTGATATTTTTTGTTTGTTGGGCGGGTCATTAATAGTTGCTATCGCCGGGTTTGCTGATGACATTGGTAAATTGCCAAATTTTAAAACAAAATTATTTTTGCAGATATGCGCGGTTATGGTTCTGTTTGCCGGCGACTTGGTGATTAGTCAACTAACGCTACCTTTTATAGGAATTACTAACCTTGGTTGGTGGGGATATCCAATTACATTAATTTGGGTTGTCGGTTTGACCAATGCCTTCAACTTTATGGATGGTTTGGATGGAATGGCAGGGTGTACGGCTATTGTTTCTGCCTTATTTTGTACAATTATAGCTTTTAATGAAGGGTCGATCCAAATTTTTGTGATGAGCTATATAATCATGGCTTCCGTGATTGGTTTTCTGCCGTTTAATTTTCCAAGGTCGCGGCTCTTTATGGGTGATATCGGTAGTCAATTTTTAGGATTTTTGTTTGCGGGCCTATCAGTATTCACTTTTGCGGCCCATGAACCAAAGGTGGTATTTTGGATAATGCCAATGCTATTTCTCCATTTTATTTATGATACGACATACACATTAATTAGGCGTTTAAGCGCCAAAGAAAATGTTACAGAAGCCCACCGGTCCCATTTATACCAACTGCTCAATAGAATGGGTTGGTCACACGTGCAGGTAAGTAGTGTCTATGCATTTTTGTGCGTAATACAAGGTCTTACGGCGATTTGGCTGATAGGGACATCCGCTTGGAGTAAAGTGCTGACCATATTGTTTTTCTTAATTTTTTACACGATGTTTATGCTTCTAATCAGTCGGGCTGCGCGGGATAGCAGATTGATTTAAAAAAAATGTGCATCTATCGACCTTTTTGGTTTTGGACCTGTATAGTAGACGTTAAAATTAACTTAAAGTGGGGGGACTTGGCATGGCTCGAGATTTTGAAGACCATTGCTGGCGTGATTTTATCGATGACGAAACGCTGGAAATATATAGCCACTATAACCGAGAGGTTTACATCGGAGACAATCCAGCCGTTCTTATGGTTGACGTCTATAAAGCCAGTTATGAAGGCGGCCAGCAAAAAGTAATAGATGTCATTAAGGATCATCCTAGTTCGTGCGGTGAGCGTGCTTGGGCGATGGTGGAGCCGGCAAAACAATTGCTTGGGGCAGCCCGGGCTGCCGGCATTCCAGTTACATACTGCACTGGTGATACGAGAAGCCTCTCTAGCCAGGGGCGGGCGACCAATCGGCAGGTATTGGACGAAAATGAAGAGTCTTATAAAATTCTTGAGGAGTTAGCTCCTGAAGATGATGAATTGGTGGTTTATAAGCAGAGGGCCAGTGCATTTTATGGGACGCCATTATTGTCTCATCTGACGCAAATGGGGGTTCAAAGCTTGATCATGGGAGGTGGCACCACGAGTGGTTGTCTCCGCGCAGCCGTTCAAGATGCAAAGGCAAATGGTTTTCACGTCACTCTTGTCGAAGAGTGCTGTTATGACCGGACGGCAATAAATCACATGGTCAACTTATTTGATATGCATCATAAGTACGCAGATGTTATGCATTTGG
>Ga0310344_10004758_pt1 | contig 10084 bp, 11 predicted proteins | sample HC15DNA20200_MG_FD_203801 | JGI IMG/M metagenome (GOLD analysis project Ga0310344, IMG submission 203801) | Marine microbial communities from station ALOHA, North Pacific Subtropical Gyre - HC15-DNA-20-200_MG | ecosystem: Environmental > Aquatic > Marine > Oceanic | place: Pacific Ocean: North...
TCACTTTTATTTTTCAATAATTTCGATGCGCAGTATCGTCTCAGCGTCCGGTTGACCAGGACCCGGCTCACGCTGTTGGATACTGCGGGCCACATCCATGCCTTCGGTCACCTGGCCGAAAACTGTAAAATCACCGGTGAGCCATGGAGTTGGTCCAAGCGTAATAAAAAACTGCGATCCGCTCACTCCAGCGGGTGATTTCGCCATAGATAACAGACCTTCTCGATCGAGGTATATATCATTAAATTCTTCAGTTAATACGTAACCGGGTCCCGATCGTCCTGTTCCTGTCGGATCACCGCCCTGTGCAACAAATCCCTCGATTACTCTATGGAATGTAAGTCCGTCATAGAAATTATTCTGAGCAAGAAATATGAAGTTATTCACATAACCGGGCGATTTATCTTGTAACAGAGATATGCGCACTGATCGGTCATCTTCCAGATAGATAACGGCTTCGTACTCTACGCCGTCTTTGAGCGCGAACTCAGGCTCTACTGAATATGTTCGTATGATCCTGTTCTCGGCCGCACTCGTAACAGTTACTGCAGGTGTCGCCGCTACCTGCTCAGTATCTTCCTCTTGATTCACTTCGTCCGAGTCCCCAATTATCGATGTCAGAATTGGCGCTCCTATCGATAAAATCAATACGGCGATCCCCACGATAAATAACCACTTCATATTCCTCTGCAGGAGTCCCATGAATCCAGGAAACTCAATGGGTGTGTTCGACCCGCTGCGTGACCCTCTGGCAGATTGGCGTCTGCTCTGTCTATTACTATTCCCAGGTGATTGAGCCATTACTTAATTTCCCTAGTTTTTTTCCTACTCACATTGTAATTTTCACTACGCGATATTATCCAGTCTTATACGTAAGATTCAGTAGAGATTGGACCGTGGTACCCCCGGCAGGATTCGAACCTACGACACCTGGTTCCGGAAACCAGTGCTCTATCCCCTGAGCTACGGGGGCACGGACCTCTGATGCTAGCATCGTCAACTGAGTACGTCTCGTTCAACTTGCCCGCTGGGATATTGTGTATCTGCATAGGGCCCGCGCAGATCTTCAGGCAGCAGAGCTGCAATTCTTCTCATAATTCGCTCTGTTGCCTCAGCCGCACCTTCACCATCTGGATCGAGGCCACCAAGATCGACAGGGTGACCAAAATGAACCTCTATTCGGGGCCTATTACGAAATATCCACTGAACAAAGACTCGAGGGATGCTTATGTTCGAGCCAATAATTGAGACAGGAATAACGGGTAGACCTGATCTAAGTGCAATTAACCCTGCTCCACGTTGTGCCTTTCTAAGGGGACCGCCACGTGACCTAGTTCCTTCAGCGAATAAAAGTACGGCTTGTCCTTCCTGCAAGAGCCGCATACTAGTCCGCAACGCTTTAAAATCAGCCCCTTGGCGCCTCACTTCAATCGCACCGTATGCTTTAAACACCCATCCAATAAGGGGGATACGAAAAAGCTCTCTTTTCGCCATAGTACGCAGCCTCCGTTGACGCGAAGACGCAGCAACCAGTGGTGGGTCCAATATATGAACATGGTTAGCAACAAAAACGCACCCGCCACTAGTGGGAATGTATTCTGCTCCTGTGACCTTCCAAGCACTGAGTCCGTAGAGCAGCACTCGGAGCAATGAAATCAAGGAGTGGTACACGGTCACGGTAACGATTCCAAGCAGCAGTGGCCGCAGTTTTTTATACATCCTGATCCGAAACCTTATCTGCATAAATGTTGATACATCTATCGAGCACTTCGGATTCAGACAACGAATCAGTATCAATGACTATCTGATCCTCGAAGACCTGATCTCGCCTAATCGTTCGATGACCGGTACTATCCGATTTGTCCCGCAGCAAAATGCTTGTTTTAATTTGTTCGAATGTCACTGACCGCCCTGCAACAATCTCGTCAGCGTGTCGTCTCTTAGCACGTTCATCGATCGACGCATCAAGAAAAAGCTTTGTCCGTGCCTCTGGCAATATGACTTTCCCGATATCTCTCCCAACCATAATTACTGGTGCCAGACCAGCAATACTCCGCTGACGTTCCACGAGTAGCGCACGCACTGGCGCAAGTTTGGCGACAGCTGAAACAGAACTATCAATAAGTGGTCGACGTAATTTTTGAGTGACATCGATTCCGTCGATACTTACAAGAGGCTCCTCGGGAATTTTCCACTCGAGAGTAATATTAGTATTTGGCAGAAAATTGATGACTAGGTCTTCAGCCTCCACATCAATTCCAGCTTCGATAACCGCAAACGTCGCAGCCCGATACAGGAGTCCGGTATCACAAAATCGCAGTTGAAGTCGCTGAGCGAGCGCTCGGCCAATAACACTTTTGCCCACTGCAGTTGGACCATCGATCGCGATACTCAACGCGATGGGATGAGGTGATACATTGTCAGTTTTTGAGCTCACATGACAAATGATAATCGATCAAAAGTTTGACAGGTTATTCAGTCATGTGCTGCAGACGCCAACACTATTCATAATGGAGAATATTGTTGCTGTTCACGTAGCGAGTTGCAATTAGCATGCTATCTTCAGCAACCACTTTTGCGGCGGTAATTGCACCACTCATCGGCGTATAGTCTCTATTAGACGTCATAGGGTCAGTCTGTTGACTCAACGAATGTATAAGCACAAATGCCTGAGCAATAATGTCCTGGTATGTATTCAAATCAGCCGAATACTGTGCCCCAGGAGGATCCATCCGTATTCCGTTACCTAATGCCGCGAGACCTGCTGTGAGATTGTAAAGTTGCTCTTCCGTGACGGAACCATTCGTGTCTAGTGTTCTCTCGATATCTCTGGTCACAACTGCTACGCTCTCCGCTGCCCTCCGGCTGAATTGCAGTCGGTCAAATTCACCATATGGCTTCTGGTTGATAGCAGACACAGTATTCGATCCTGCTGAGACTATCTCCTGGTCACTTATAGCCATCTCCGGCAGATCCATGGTCACATTAGTCGTCATATTAATCGTATTAGTCATTTCGGAATCATCAGATGAAACGCTCGATACTGATTGCACGACCTGCTCCTGGAAAGAAGATTCAGTTGCAACAGCTTGCGAGCTAGTCGAATCACTATTGATAAATATAAATAACGCCAGAGTTGCTGCACTGGCGGAAACTGCAGGGATGACAGATCCCCTGTTCGGAATGAATGTTTTCAGGATATTAACGAAGGTATGTGAGCGGTCTTGCTCCTCATGCATATCTCCTACTGCATGCAGGATTGCGGCGCGAGAACGTGCTCGGAACGACTGAAAAGATGGACGTGAGGTGGCTTCCTCTGCCGAAATATGTATCAACGAGCCTATCTCCATAAGATCACTGATCTCCGGATCTTCTCGCGAATCTATGTCGGCCTTACCACCGCTGAACACTACTTCCAGAGATTCATCCAGACGCGCCGCCTGTATATCCTCTTCATCACCCAAAGTAGATTCCCTAAATATGTTCATCTCTGACTCTCCGCCCCCAGCAAGTCAAATTCGCCTGCCAAAATATTTCTAAGATTCTTCAGTGCTTTGTGCTGAAGAACCCTCACGTTGCCTGGTTCTTTTCCTAAACTTCTAGCAACTTCATCCACACTCATATCCCCAAAAAACCTGAGCCTAACGACATCCCGTTGACTCTCTGGCAACTCTTCAATGGCAGCTGCAGCCTGCTCAAGTAGAAATTTCCGCTCGGTAATTTCAGCAGGTCCTGCCGATTTGTCCGCCACCCAGATAGGTTCCTCCTCAACCTGAACATCAACCCGGCTCCGCGTGTCTCTCTTTCGGTACATCGATATAATTTGATTACGTGCAATCCTGAACAACCAAGCCCGAAATGGGCTAAAGCTCTCTTCAGTCTTCTTACCTTTTGGTCGCCATGTAAACTTGTCCAAAGAGGTGATCGCTTTAAGGAAAATATCCTCGGTAAGATCTTCTGCATCCGTTTCATTACCGGTCTTACTGAGACAGAATCTGTAAAGAGAAGAGACATACCTGTCATAGAGCGCGCCAACTGACCGTTGATCGCCCTCAGAAGCTTTTTGAACGAGGATTCTCTCGAGTTCAAGCTCTTCAGGCGAGTTGAGATCCCTTGGATCATTCGATGCACCGTTAAGCACCGACATTCCTGCCTCCATATACGCGTACCGAACCGCCTATCTATATTATACGGTACCAACATAAAGACGTTCATCTCTCTCTAAGAGACTCTATTCATAGTTACAACAGACTATGAGCCCCCGTGCCCCAGTTAATTAAGTCACCTTCCATAACGCGCGAGGAAGAAAAAAGTTACCTCATGACAGGTAGATCAAGATAATGTGTCAAAAAAAGTTATAACATCACGAGCAAACGCATCTGGCTGTTCATAAGCCGCAAAGTGCCCACCTGCCTGATGCTCAGAAAAATGAACCAAATTAACTGATCGCTCCATCATCTCTCTCGGAGGCGCAAAAGGTTCAGCAGGGAACTTGGCGTACGCAGTCGGCACAGTCACGGGCTCGCCATAAACAGCGCGCTGATCTGGTGATACGTGGGTCATCTCATAATAAATACGGGCAGCTGAGGTGACTCTGCCAGTCAACCAATAAATCATCACATTTGTGATCATTTCATCCTTATCGATAGAATTCCAAAGGTTTAGATCGTTGTCATCATGATCAGACCAGGCCCAGAATTTCTCTAAGATCCAGGCCATCAAACCGACTGGAGAGTCAGTCAGACCATATCCTAAAGTCTGTGGCCTCGTACCCTGCTGCCGCATATAGGCTGTTTCTTCAGGTTCCCAAACTGCTCTATAGGCCAAATAGTCTGTTTCGTCTTGCGTAGGTTCTTGACCCGCCGGCACGGGAGTCGCTGTACCGAAATTCAAATGTAACCCAACTACCTCTGATGAAAATTGCGTGGAGAGCGTACGCCCAATTACGGAACCCCAATCACCACCCTGCACACCAAATTTTGTGTATCCAAGAGTCGTCATAACCGACGCAAGCCGACGAGCTATCAAGGCAGGATGAAGTCCAGGCTCCCGGACGACATCCGACCAAGCAAAACCAGGCAAAGATGGAGTGACTACCGTGTATCCAGCATTCGCTAGAACCGGAGCAGCATTGAGAAATTCAATTATTGAACCGGGCCAGCCATGGATCAACAACAATGGAAATGGTTTTCTTTCTACGCCGGCGGAGGGTTCATAAATAACCGCATGCGTCATCTCAGAAGTGTCATCAGTTTGGATCCGAACATGACGACCAGCCTCATTAATTCGTTCCTCCCAGTGAAACCAGTTGTAATCATTTCGCCAGTAGTTAACAAGTTCCCTCAACACTCCGTCATGTGTGCCCGTGCCCCAGCCAGTATCCCAGCCAACATCAGGCCATCGAGTAGAATCGATTCTTCGATGCAGATCGTCAATAGCCTGCTGTCCAAAATCAATTCTGAATTCTTCGATACCGCTAGTCATAGTCACTTCTCCTAAGCAAGCCCTGTTGCATGTCTGACTCTACACTATTTCGCTAGGGATCGGATTCCTTATAACGCTCTATGCTTTGAAATCAGCCATTATGAAAACAGAGCGAAAATATGTTCATAGGTGATTGACAACCCACGGGCATGTGTGTAAGCCTAAATGTCAAATTGACAGCGACTCGAACCTAGGGAGCATCATATGACTCGAGACGAACTGAGTAACTTCATCCAGAATGCTATCGATCAATACTGGAAAATAACGTTAGTGTCGGTGTTCGCTCAAATAGCGCTAGTGATCACGATAGTGATGGCAGATACGGACGGATATGAATTGTTACTTAGCGTTAGCATTGCTATCGCAGCACTGATCCAGGTTATTGCCGGAGACTCTTCGCTGTTGAACGCCAGTGTAGCGAGCAGCGACTTACAAAGTGATGAAGAATTCATGACCACCGATTCTGGGAAAAACCTGCAAAAAACCCCGTGGGGAATGTTCCGGGTTGTTAATACAGTTATGCCGGGTGTGATTGCGCTTCTTGCAATACTTACCCTGTATGAAGTGATTTAATAGACTGGTTCCGCTTAGAGGTTACTAGGCGACTAGTACTCAAGCACTAATCACTTCTTGGTGTCGTTTTGATATGCACCGGCCCCCTTGCTCTTCCGTTTCTGTGATTTTTTCTCGTTGGCATAATCGCCAAAGTGTTCTTCTCCACGCTCTCGAGCTAGGGTAATTTGTCTTTGTCGCTCACGATATCTCTCTTTGTCAGTTGGACTCACGTCCGCTGAACAATGTGGACACGAGACTCCCGCCTCATAGAGTTGTGACTCCTTATCCGTGATAGAGACTGGCATCTGACAACCGTAACAAATCTCAAAACTCCCTGACACGAGTCCATGTCCGACAGAAACTCGACTGTCGAAAACGAAACATTCCCCTTCCCAAAGGCTTTCTTCCTCAGGCACCTCTTCGAGGTATTTCAGAATTCCTCCCTTAAGATGGTAAATTTGATCGAATCCTAACTGCCGCATATAACTCGATGCCTTCTCACACCGAATACCGCCGGTGCAATACATCGCTACCACCTCTGGTTGAGACTCACCATGAACTAGCTCGTCAGCCCAATCAGGAAACTCTCGAAAGTTATTTGTTCTAGGCTCGACGGCATTCCCAAATCGACCGATCTCAAATTCGTAAGTATTCCGAGTATCGACTAAAAGCACATCATCGCGACTAATCAATTCATTCCAGTCTTTCGGTTCCACATAGGTACCGGCGCTTTCATTGGGGTCAATACCACGCTTCCCCATCGTCACAATCTCATTTTTGATTTTGACTTTTAGTCGATTGAAACTGTGTCCCGTACTGGAGGAATATTTCACATCAAGTTCGTCGAGTTCTGACCATGATTCTAGATAATGGATCAAGCTGGAAACAGACTTCTCATCTCCCGAGATCGTCCCATTTATGCCTTCGGTGGCCAGCAGCAATGTGCCGCGAATATCAGCATCCTTACAAAAAACCTGAAGAGATTCTGCTTTCTCTTCTAGGTCAGCTAATCGAACGAATTTGTACAGGGCCGCTACGGTATAACTCATTATCGACTATTCGTCTCCAACCAACTCGCATAATCTGACTGATTGACTAAATACGCCCAATGCACCAAAGATTGCTGGACCCTTGGACTAATCTCGGAACTTTGTTCGAGCGGTAACCCTCCGGCTTGAATCTTCTTATAAATGATATTGCGCCAGCGACCTTTCGGACCACAAAAGGCTGCCCATCTCTTTATCTGACGGTCATCATCCGCGTGTCGACGGCCGTAAAAATATTTACAGTACCACTCAAACCATCCTCGCGAATCGTCCGGATGAATCCACCCATTTTTCTGCCAGTCTTCGAGGCTCTGTCCTGCTCTAACCTTGAATCTATTAATAGGGACTTGATAGTCATCGGCAGAGTAGTAGCGCTGGTCGATGCCCTCCAATAGCTCATCTGGCAAACGGTCGAGGTCATACCCATCATTAAAGTAAGCGCCACCAAATACGCCCTGAGAGAGCATCTCGCGTGGCGTGAGCATAGGTTCAAATTCGATCATTACTCTACCGTGACTGTTTTTGCTAGATTGCGAGGCTGGTCGATATCGAGTCCCCGCTCCCGAGCAATCCCATATGCCAATAGTTGCAGAGCAACGATCGAAGGGATCGGTCCGAGCGCAGGATCGACATAAGGCAAAGTAATACTGTCGTTGGTGAGCTTATCAAAACTATTATCTCCATCTGAGACGAGAGTTATAACTTTGCCACCACGAGCCTTGATTTGCTCGACATTTGAGAGCATTTTTTCGTGAACATCTCCCCTAGTGCATACTGCAACCGTTGGCATAGCATCATCGACCAAGGCAATCGGCCCGTGCTTCATTTCGCCAGCGGAGTAACCCTCAGCGTGAATATATGAAACTTCTTTCAGTTTCAATGCACCTTCGAGTGCTACTGGGTAACCCAGTCCACGGCCGAGAAAAAGAAAATGCTCACTCGCCGCATACTTGCGCGCTATTTCGAATATTTTCCCTGCATTTCCCAAGACTGTGGACACAGCTGATGGAAGTTGTAATGCACTAACTACTTGCTCTGCCTCTATTTCAGGTGTGAGTGTTTCCCGAGCTTTACCCAAGGATAGAGACACCGCATGCAACGCCATGATTGAAGCTAGTAAAGTTTTGGTTGATGCCACGGAAATTTCCGTTCCAGCGCCAAGGAGCAGCGAGAGATCAGCTACGCGGGTGCTCTGTGCACCTGGTGTGTTACAAATAGTAATCTGCAGGCAACCGGCTCGTTTTGCCTCTTCCATTGCAGCCAACGTATCAACTGTTTCACCCGACTGAGTGACTGAAATGACGAGCGTGTTCACGTCCAACAAGGGTCGGCGATATCTAAATTCAGCCGCATTATCAACCTCTGTAGGAATACCCGCGAACCTCTCGAGATAATGCCGACCAACCATGCACGCGTGCATCGAGGTTCCCATGCCAACAAGTAAGCAGCGAGTGATCCCCTGAATCCTTTCCTTAGATATAGGCGAGTCTTCAAACTCACTAGACAAATCGATGGTATTAGACAAGCCATCGTATCTACCTTGCATCGAGCTCACCAATACATCTGACTGCTCGTGTATCTCCTTCAGCATGTAATGTGGGTACTGGCCCTTACCCACTTCAGTCAGCTCATGAGTGGCCTGATAGGGCTGGCGAATGACCTCCTTATCTTCTTCAGAATAAATCGTCACCGAGCTCGGCTCGAGTGTTGCGATTTCACCTGGTTCTAAAAAGAAAAACGTCCGAGTATAGGTCAATAAAGCGGACATATCAGAGGCGACATACGTACCGTCATCAGCTAATCCAACTACCAGTCCGCCCGCATTTCCCTTTCTTGCTGCTATCAGAACTTCAGGCTGAGAAGAGTCAAGAACTACAAGAGAAAATGCGCCTGTCGCTTCACTCAACGTTCGCCGAACTGCTGAAATTAAGGATTCTCCCTCCGTGAGGAAAGCAGCAATTATATGAGCCAACACCTCGGAATCAGTGTCCGAGGAGAATTTGCCAGTTGCGAAGTCTGCACGGAGTTCTTTCCAATTTTCGACGATTCCATTATGGACGATAGCGATTCGTCCAGATGGATCTTGATGGGGATGCGCATTCTCTGAGGTCGGCGCACCGTGTGTAGCCCAGCGGGTATGACCAATACCGGTCCCCGGCTCGGAACTCTCATTCTCGAATTGCGCGGCTAGATTACTCAACTTGCCAGATGTTCGAGTGATCTGTATCGAGTTGCCTCTAAGCAAACCTACTCCTGCAGAGTCATATCCACGATACTCAAGCTTCTCTAGCCCTTGTAGAAGAATAGGCGCAACGGCATTAAGTCCAGTGTATCCAACTATCCCACACACGAGTCTAACCTTCGCACTAATGAAACTCAGAAATCGAAATCATCAAGACCATCAAAGTCACTATCTTCACCGATGAAGTCTTCCGGTTCACCATCGCCTGCCAATAAATCCGGGGCCACTCCGGAAACCATTGATATGCGCTGCCACACTATTCGCTCTCCCAAGCCAGGACATGTGGGACAAGATGCCTTGGAATCTCGATCGCCAACTTTCCGCATAAGCTCGAATTTCTTCTCGCAGGACTTACATTTGTATTCATAGATCGCCATATCGCCTCCACAGCAACTTAGCTACTACCCAGTGCAGCCTGTGCCGCAGCAAGTCTTGCAATAGGCACTCGATAGGGTGACGCTGACACATAGTCAAGACCAATTCCGTGGCAAAATGCAATTGACGACGGATCACCTCCATGCTCACCACAGATCCCCATCTTCAAATCTGGTTTCTCCATTCGGCCCAATTCGACTGCCTGCCGGATCAATCCTCCGACTCCCTCTTGATCAAGCTCAACAAACGGATCTTTCGACAAAATGCCCTGAGCGATATAGTCCGGCAGAAATTTACCAGCGTCGTCGCGTGAAAAACCAAACGTAGTCTGAGTTAGGTCATTAGTCCCGAATGAAAAGAAATCAGCAAATCGGGCTATCTC
>Ga0310344_10004759_pt1 | contig 10082 bp, 5 predicted proteins | sample HC15DNA20200_MG_FD_203801 | JGI IMG/M metagenome (GOLD analysis project Ga0310344, IMG submission 203801) | Marine microbial communities from station ALOHA, North Pacific Subtropical Gyre - HC15-DNA-20-200_MG | ecosystem: Environmental > Aquatic > Marine > Oceanic | place: Pacific Ocean: North...
GCAGACTGTCTTGGCTAGGGGGAGCTAATAAGGAGGAACAATGGCTAAGAAGATCGAAGGATTGATAAAGTTGCAGCTGCAAGCAGGTGGGGCTACCCCTGCCCCTCCGGTAGGCCCTGCATTAGGACAGTATGGTGCAAACATCATGCAATTCGTAAAGGAGTATAACGCTGCCACAGCATCCCAAGGTGATGCTATAATTCCGGTTGAAATTACCGTTTATGCTGACCGTTCATTTAGTTTTGTTACTAAGACTCCTCCGGCAAGCTATTTGATTCGTAAAGCCGCAGGTATACCTAAAGGATCTGGTGAGCCGAATCGAGAGAAAGTGGCCACATTGGCTTGGGATCAGTGCATAGAGATCGGTAAGTTGAAGATTGAGGACCTCAACGCCAATGACGAGGTAGCAGCTGCCAGGATTATTGCAGGTACAGCCCGTTCAATGGGAGTAGTAGTAGAGGGTACACCAGATGCCTAGGCAGGGAAAGCGTTACCTAGGCTTGCAAGAAAAAGTCGACCGGAACAGGACATATTCTGCGTCTGAGGCAGCTGAATTAGTTAAGGAGCTTGCCACGGCCAAATTTGATGAGACCGTCGAGGTTCATTTCCGGCTTGGTATTGATCCAACGAAATCCGAACAAAGTGTTCGCGGTACGGTTTCATTGCCACACGGAACTGGAAAGACAATTAGGGTTTTGGCGATCGTACAAGCTGAACAGGTTGCTGATGCTGAAGAGGCTGGTGCTGATATGGCTGGTGGCGAGGAAATTATCGAGAAAATATTAAGCGGCTGGATGGAGTTCGACGCTGTTGTCGCCACACCAAACATGATGGGTCAGATTGGTAGCAAACTTGGACGGATTCTTGGTCCCCGCGGGCTGCTTCCTAACCCGAAATCTGGTACAGTTGGCACTAATGTAGGCGAAATCGTTGGCCAACTTAAGGCAGGTCGTATTGAGTTTCGTAGCGATAAGACCGGTGTGGTACATGCGGCAATAGGCAAAGCCAGCTTTGCACCCGAAAAGCTTGCCGAGAACCTGGAGACTTTAAGAACCGCGCTTGAGGCTGTCAAGCCGGAAGGATCTCGCGGTATTTTCCTTCGAACCGCCTATGTATCATCTACAATGGGCCCTAGTGTTAGGGTGACAGTTTGAATTGAGTAACACCGGTGTGTAAAGGTGACCTTCCCTTTTGGTCGGGATTCACCAAGAGCACCTTGAAGGCGTTGGAGACAGCAGGGGCCGGACCAGGCTTAAAGATCCTGCCGAGGCGTTTCATTCTGCTTCGTGGTTGTTCCTAGGAAGGAACTTAAGTTCTTTAGTAAGAGGAAAGGCGGCGATGACTAACCCCAAAAATGTGGCATCGGTCGAGATGCTCAAAAGTGTTCTCGCTGAGGCGAAAACCTTCTTTTTGGTTGATTATCAGGGACTGGGTGCCGAGGAAATCAATGTTCTTAGGACGAAGATTCGTGCTGCTGGCGGAAGGATGCTTGTAGCTAAAAATCGACTCATCAACGTAGTTCTTCAGGACCAAGGAGTGGATGGATTCCAAGACATACTTAAAGGGCCTACCGCTTTGGTTGTTGTGGGTGACGATCCAGTTGGTCCTGCAAAGGCATTGGTAGACTTTGCTGACGAACACCTCCTCGACCTGCCGTTTCCTAAAGGAGGATTACTTGAAGGCACTGTGGTAGCGAGCGAGGCCATAAATCGCATCGCTGAGCTACCTGGAAGAGAACAACTATTGAGCCAAATAATTGGCCTTCTGCAGGCCCCTATGCAGCAACTTGTTGGAGTACTAGAAGGACCGTCGCGCAATTTGGTCTCTGTTTTACAAAATTACTCAGAAAAAATTAAGGAGAATTGAAATGGCTTTCGATAAAGATGGAATGGTTGAACAATTGAGTGGCTTGACAGTGTTAGAACTTGTGGATTTGCTGGATACATTGAAGGATAAGTGGGGTGTTGAAGCTGCAGCGGCAATGCCAGCCGGCGCCATGATGGCAGTTCCCGGCGGAGATGCTGATGCAGGAGTCGGCGCCGAGGAGCAGACTGAATTCACGGTAAGTATAACTAGTGCAGGTGAGAAGAAATTGCAGGTTATTAAGGCTGTTCGGGAAGTTGTTTCGGGGCTGGGCCTTAAAGAAGCTAAAGAACTCGTGGAGTCTAATGGCGTGGTGCGGGAAGACGTTCCCAAGGAAGAGGCGGAAGAAATCAAGACTAAACTCGAGGAAGCTGGCGCTTCTGTCGAAGTAAAATAACAGCATTTTCACGAGACTAGAGAGGCACCAAGGCACCGTAACCTAGAATACGGCCACCACCTTTGGCATTAGGTTTAATGGTAGGCTGTCGTTACCAAATAGCTTTACGTGTTGATCGTATCTGGGGAGGAAAATGGAGAGCTGCGCAAATCAAGGTGCAATCCTTTACTTGCTAGCTAAGCACAGAATTATCAATTTGGGACGGAGTGGTGCCAAACGTACTACGTATAGGTGAAGGTATCTAGGTTGCAGGGATTAGTTAGTGTAATTCTAATCGACGGCATTGAGGGGTATAGGATGCTAAGTGAAGAAAGTCCCTGCGGAACAGATGTCTAGGTTGACGTTGCCGTGAAAGGCGCGTGGGGTTTATACAAGAAGTGAATAAGGGGTGAAGATGCGCGAAATCCGGGCTTTCGGTAGCATTCGCGAGGTCATAGACCTGCCGAATTTGACCAATATCCAAATTTCGTCTTATCAGCAGTTTCTTCAACATGGCGTTATTGCGCCTGAAAGGCAAGAAACCGGTCTTCAAGCGGCCTTCAAAGAGGTTTTTCCGATCGATGAAACCGAACGAGGGCGACAGACGGGTCTGGTTCTTGATTTTTTAGAGTACACTCTCCAAGAACCTGAATATTCTCCCGAAGAATGTAGAGAAAAGGATTTGAGCTACCACACGGGTCTTTTTGCAAAGCTCCAGCTCGTCCACAAAGATACTGGTTTGATCAAAGAGGATCAGGTGTTTCTTGGTGATTTGCCGCTAATGACCGATGACGGTTCTTTCGTTATCAATGGTGCAGATCGAGTTATTGTTTCGCAGATACATCGGTCTCCAGGCGTGTACTTTACCTCGTCTTTGAAGGGCCCTAATCGGGGTCTTACTGCAAGCGTTATTCCAATGCCGAAACGTGGTCCTTGGATAGAGATCGAGTTTGATAATTCAGATGTACTTTGGATGAAAGTTAATAAACGCAAATTCCCATTCACGCTCATCCTGCGTGTTCTCGGCTACAGTGATGACCAAATCCTTAACTTGTTTTCAGGTAACGAGGACTTGGTTACGCCTACGTTTGAGAGTGAAGGGGCTGCCGGCATTACGTCTGACGAGGCCTTGTTGAGGTTATTCACGGTATTGAGACCCGGCGATCCTCCGAAGGTAGACAAAGCTGCGAATTACCTTTCGAGCCTTCTTGCTGATCCGCGACGCTACGATTTAGGCGATTCAGGACGTTTTAAGGTAAATTCTAAGCTTGGCATTGACCATGAAGTGGGTACGTTGCTTGGGTATGAGGATGGGAAGTTCGTCGATTACGGTTTATTACCGACAATCCAGTACCTTGTAAAACTTCAAGCCGGTGAGGACGGTTATCGAGAAGACGATATAGATCACTTGGGGAACCGTCGTATAAGAACAGTTGGAGAATTAGTAGGCGACCAAATTAGAGTAGGTCTTGGCCGCATGGCACGAGGGGTTCGAGAACGTATGTTACTAGGCAACCCTGACGCAGCTACCCCTCAAAAACTTGTTAATAACCGGCCTATTGTTGCTGCCTTAAGGGAATTTTTTGGTCGGAGTCAGCTGAGCCAGTTTAAAGATCAAGTTAACCCGCTTTCAGAATTGAGACACAAACGCCGTATTTCGGCTCTCGGGCCAGGTGGTTTGACCAGAGAACGGGCAGGGTTCGACGTGCGGGATGTTCATAGGACGCACTATGGTCGCATATGTCCTATCGAAACTCCTGAGGGAGCTAATATTGGACTAATAACTTCATTGGCGTCTTATGCCCAGGTTAATGGGCTCGGATTTATTGAAGCTCCGTACCGTAAGGTGGCAAAAGGCAAAGTTACGGACGACGTAGTTTACATGACGGCACATACTGAGGACGACTACATCATCGCCCAAGCAAATACTCCCGTTGGAGAAGGGGGATCTTTTTCGGCCGATTCAATAGTCGCTCGTAGCTTAGGAGATCCGGTATTTGTGGATCCGGCTGAGGTTGATTACATGGATGTTTCGCCTAAGCAGATAATATCTGTTCCGACGGCGCTGATTCCATTTCTTGAGCATGATGATGCCAACCGGGCCCTCATGGGTTCGAATATGCAGTCACAAGCTGTCCCCCTAGTCAAGGCCGATGCTCCTTATGTAGGTACTGGGGTAGAGGAGCGAGTTTCTCGAGATTCGGGGACAGTACTGGTTACAGAGGAATCTGGGACAGTAACTTATGTTGACGCTAATAGAATAGTTATTGAAAGTTCCCAAAAGGTCGAGAAGACGTACCCGCTTGTGCGGTTTCAGCGTTCAAATCAGAATACTAATCTTGATCAACATCCAATTGTTTCTCTTGGCGAAAAGGTCGAGGCCGGACAGGTAATAGCCGATGGCCCTGCTTCCCAGAATGGAAGGCTTGCTCTCGGACAGAATATTCTGATCGCAATAATGCCCTTCGATGGTTACAATTTTGAAGACGCTATTGTGCTTTCGGAAAAACTTGTTCGTACTGATGTCTATACTTCTATTCATATAGAGAAATTCGAGAAAGAAGCTCGTGATACCAAACTCGGACCTGAGAAAGTAACCCGTGATATCCCGGGGCTCTCTGAGGCTGCCTTGAGGGATCTTGATGAAGACGGAGTTGTGCGTATTGGGGCCGAGGTAAAACAAGGAGATATCCTCGTTGGGCATACGAGCTTTAAAGGTGAAAAAGATCCGACTCCTGAAGAACGGTTGCTACGGTCGATATTTGGCGAAAAGGCACGTGAGGTAAAGGACACATCCCTTAGGGTGCCTCCTGGCGATGGAGGTGTAGTGCTTCGCACAGTACGTTTTAATAGGGGTGACGATGGCGTTGAACTGAAACCTGGGGTTCAGGAGATGGTTCGCGTGTATATTGCCCAAAAACGTCGGCTGATTGAGGGAGACAAGTTAGCTAATCGTCATGGTAACAAGGGGGTAGTTGCTAAGATCCTTCCACCAGAGGATATGCCTTATTTGGAAGACGGAACTCCTGTTGATCTTGTTTTCAACCCTTTAGGTGTGCCTTCAAGGATGAATCTCGGTCAAATACTTGAAACGCATCTTGGTTTAGCTGCTTATAAGCATGGTGTTTCATTTGTGACACCAGTTTTTGACGGTGCAGGTGAGGAGAACATTAAATCGTTATTGGGGGAAGCAGCCGACAACGATATTTTGGAGAAAAACAAGTCAGGGTACGAACCTGATAAGCGACAACTAGAAGTACTTCGTCGCTCAGCTAAGTTAGGAATTATTCCTGACGATCTTGATCCTGATGAGGCTCAGAAAGCCCTATTAAAAGCTGGCAAAGCTGTTCTGTATGATGGGCGTACTGGTGAGGTAATTGATGCACCTATAGTCGTCGGCATCATGTACGTGATGAAGCTCTACCATATGGTGGAGGATAAGATGCATGCCCGCTCGACAGGGCCCTACTCTCTTATTACGCAACAGCCTCTAGGAGGTAAGGCCCAATTTGGTGGCCAAAGGTTGGGGGAAATGGAGTGTTGGGCTTTGCAAGCCCATGGGGCTGCTTATACGTTGCAGGAGATGCTTACTATCAAATCTGATGATATTGATGGTAGGAACGCTGCTTATGAAGCGATTGTTAAGGGTAATGACGTGCTCGAGCCCACGATTCCCGAGTCGTTTAAGGTATTGGTAAAGGAGCTCCACTCCCTTGGCCTTGACGTCAAGGTGCTTGATGAAGCTGAAAAGGCTGTAACAATTTTTGACGAGTCCGGACGTCAGTGGTAAGGGGTTTCTTATGAATGACAGAGAATTCTCCCGAGTGCAGATTTCGATTGCGTCACCTGAGCGTATTCGTAATTGGAGCTATGGGGAGATTACTAAGCCCGAAACTATTAACTACCGAACACTTAAACCAGAACGAGACGGTTTGTTCGATGAGCGAGTTTTCGGCCCTGAAAGGGATTGGGAATGTGCTTGTGGAAAGTATCGGGGGCAGCGTTTCGCGAGTAAGCATTGTGAGCGTTGTGGGGTAGAAGTCACTAAATCTACGGTTCGACGTTACCGAATGGGGCACATTGAGCTAGCGACTCCTTGCACACACATCTGGTATGTCAAAGATATTCCTAGCAAGGTAGGTTCTTTGTTGAATCTTTCAACGAACCAACTAGAACAGGTTTTGTATTTCGCTAAGTACATAGTTACTGAGCCAGAGGGAGCCTTCAAAGAAGGTAAACCTTTGCGTCGCGGTGACCTTCTTACCGATGATGAGTACCGTAGGCTTAGGAATGGTCACATAGAAACTTATAGCGTGCAGCAGGGTGAAGACGCTGTTGTTGCGGATGGTGAGACAGTAGCAGCTGGACAACATCTTGCAAAGGGTGTGAAATCAAAGCTGGATGGAGTGGCGCAATATCGATTCGTGCGTAAGATCTCTTTCGATTATTCTGAATCTAGAGAGATTCGATTTGAGGTACCGAAATCCTCCTGGATTGAAGAGGAGAGCTACAAAGGGGGCCAGCCCTTTGCTGAACTCGAGAAAGACCTAAGTTTAAAATCTTCCTGCGAAGGTGTTGTTGAATTACTGCCTATTGGCAGTGATGGAGGTGTACTTAATCTGCGGGATCCGGATGAGGATGAGTTGTTAGAAAGCTTTCTTATCCCTACTGGTTTAGAGCTAAGTGTTGGCGATGGTGAGTTTGTCGAAAAGGGAATAGAGTTAGCTCGAGGCGACAAGGGTAGTACGATTACGATGCCAAGTGAGGTTTCCGCCCAAGTCCTGAGTAATAAGACTAAAAGCAAAATTACCACGGTTAATATGCGAGTCGAATGGGACCGTACTGAAGTACACGAAATTAATCCCACTATGCACGTGTTGGTTGGCGATGGTTCGCGTGTCGCTGAAGGACAAAAAGTTGTGGGTGCCATTGATGCCGCTCAGGAAATAGTCGCAGCTGCTGACGGCGTTGTTCGCCAATTTGAGCCGGCTAGCATAATGGTGTCGAGAGCTCAAGTGTATTCCTATAAGGATGAGCCAATCGTAGTTAACGGAGATCGTGTGAAGCCTGGCGATGAACTTGCAGATGAGGGTGGGGTCAAGACTGGTATATCAGGTCGAGTGGAGATTGATCTTATCCGTAAACAGGTTCGTGTTATTGAAAGCTACGACTTTGAAGCTAAGATGGGGGCCGATGCGGTTAAGGAGCTCCTGGAGACCCTAGACCTTAAGGAGCTTGAGGCGGAGCTTGTTGAGGAAATGTCTAGTCCCAGTCGCCATAAAAGGGCAAAAGCTCGTAAAAGGCTGGAAATCGTGCGCCATTTTCTACGGTCTGGTAATAACCCTTCCTGGATGGTTCTCGATGCGGTTCCTATCATGCCACCAAATTTACGACCTATGGTTCAGGTGGAAGGTGGTCGTTTCGCTACCAGTGACCTTAATGATCTCTATCGTCGGCTGATAAATCGTAACAACCGTTTGAAAAAACTGATTTCGCAGGGTGCTCCTGAGATGATCATCAGAAACGAAAAACGGATGCTGCAAGAGGCTGTCGATGCCTTAATTGATAATGGCCGTCGTGGTTCGGCAGTTGTTCACCCAGGTAGTGATAGGCCCTTAAGATCACTTACTGATCTTCTTGGGGGTAAGCAAGGGCGTTTCCGACAAAACTTATTGGGCAAAAGGGTGGACTACTCTGGACGAAGCGTCATAGTAGTTGGACCGCAATTGCAATTGCACCAGTGTGGTGTGCCGAAACGTATGGCCCTGGAATTGTTTAAACCCTTTCTTTTCAAGAAGCTTGAAGAACGAGGAATTGTAAGCAACATTAAGAGTGCGAGGAAGTTGCTGGAACGGTATAGAGACACTAGGGACGAAATTTGGGATACACTTGAAGAGGTTATTCAGGACCGTGTGGTTCTTTTAAACCGAGCTCCTACACTTCACCGCCTTGGGATCCAAGCTTTTGAGCCAGTTTTGGTGGAGGGTCAGGCTATTCAGCTGCACCCATTGGTTTGCGAAGCTTTTAATGCCGATTTTGATGGCGATCAAATGGCTATTCACGTCCCTCTATCTGTATACGCTCAGTCTGAAGCCCGTCTTCTAATGCTCAGTTCCCATAATTTGTTATCCCCTGCTCATGGAAGTCCCAATGTGTCTGCTAGCCGGGATATTATTCTTGGGCTTTTTGTACTTACTCAAGTGCACAACGGCCGTAAAGGTGTTGGCAAAAAATACAAGAAAATTACCACAGCCTTTAAAGACTTTGATGATGGTAAATTAGACCTCAATTCTTCCATAACAGTTGAGGGAAACGAGACTAGTATAGGCAGGCTTAAGTACCGATTCAGCTCAGTCGATGAGGCTCTTTTGGCTGCTGATCGCCATGAAATTGACATGCAGGATGTAGTTTCTGTGAGAATTAATGGCGAAATGATACATACAAGTCCAGGGCGTATGTATTTTGCAAGATTAGTTAGGGAAACGGTTGCTGAGGATGGGGAAGAATTACCTTCCTCGATGATAAGGTATGACGTAGCTTACGAACGGACCGCCTTACGGGATCTTGTAACTGATTCCTTCGAGATGCTAGGGATTGACCGGACTGCTAAACTACTTGATGGCTTAAAGGAATCTGGATTTGCGCTATCAACTACTAGCGGAATAACTATCGGTATCGACGATGTCTCTATACCAGAGGCTAAACGGGCACTACTAGAGGAAGCTCAGGATAAACTTGATCGGATCAATGTTGCTTTTGATCGTGGTTTTGTGACTCCGCAAGAACGGTTTCAGCAAGTAGTACGCCTTTGGAACGACACAACGGAGAGTGTTAAAGAGGCGGTGTTCGATAATTTTGAGGAGAACCTGCCTTTCAACCCTCTTTTTGTCATGGCGCAATCTGGTGCTCGAGGGAACCCTCAGCAGATCAAACAATTGGCTGGAATGCGTGGCTTAATGGCCAAGCCTTCCGGTGAGACTATTGAGTTGCCAATTAGAGCAAATTTCCGTGAAGGCCTTGATGTACTAGAGTATTTTATTTCTACGCATGGGGCTCGAAAGGGTGGCGCGGATACTGCTCTCAGGACAGCGGATTCTGGTTACTTGACTAGGAAGCTTGTCGACGTGGCACACGAGCTTGTGGTGCGCGAACAAGATTGCAATACTGCGGAATCCATCTCCATAGATTTGTATACGACAGATTCACGTCTTCGTACTTTGTCTCAGATTGAGATGAGTCTTTACGGTCGATATTTAGCGTCGGACTTTCAGATAGGCGATGTAAGTCTGTCGGCAAATAAACTTCTTAGCAAGGTTGATGTCAATATGATTCATCAACGACTTGTTGAGCACCCAGATGTGACCACAATAGATATACGTAGCCCTCTTACTTGTCAAACTCGGGCGGGAGTATGTCGCACTTGTTACGGCATGGATATGTCCACAATGCGTGATGTGGGTCTTGGGGAAGCGGTTGGCGTGATTGCTGCTGAATCTATTGGTGAACCAGGTACACAGTTAACAATGCGAACTTTCCATACTGGTGGTATTGCTACTGGTAGCGATATTACCCAAGGTTTACCCCGGGTTATTGAGTTGGTTGAGGCTCGTAAGCCTAAGGTTCGGGCGGTTATATCCGATTTGGATGGCGTGGTTACTACGGAGGAGGATGACGATCGTATAAGACTCACAGTAACTAGCGAAGATGGAGATTTTAACAAGTCTTATCGCATCGATCGCAATGTACGTCTTCTTGTACGTGACGGCGACTCTGTAGAGGCAGGGGATCAATTGACGCGGGGTGCTGTAAATCCCCACGATCTTCTAGAATCCAGGGGACCTGA
>Ga0310344_10004760_pt1 | contig 10082 bp, 9 predicted proteins | sample HC15DNA20200_MG_FD_203801 | JGI IMG/M metagenome (GOLD analysis project Ga0310344, IMG submission 203801) | Marine microbial communities from station ALOHA, North Pacific Subtropical Gyre - HC15-DNA-20-200_MG | ecosystem: Environmental > Aquatic > Marine > Oceanic | place: Pacific Ocean: North...
TATCTTCGCAGCCATTAAAGCAGCCATCGGGATACGCGTCAGCGAAGAAGAAGAGCGGATGGGACTCGACGTCGCTGAACACGGCATGGAGTCATACGGAGGGTTTCAGATTTCTCATCGATAACTTATAAGGTCGCACCACCTGCGACGGGGACGGGATACCCCGCGTAGGTGGCGCAACCTTTTTAATTCTCACAAACATATTTTTTCGGAGGGGTACAGGTTAGACTCATGAAAATCACACAGCGAATATTCGCACTCACACTCGCAGTCATCGTACTACTCGGCTTTTCAGCCAACAATGCATCGGCGCAAAACGACGGAAACGTTTCAGTAAGTACCGGTATCGACTTTGTCAACGACTACTACTTCCGTGGAATCGTGCAAGAAACTAAGGGGTCTATTTCGCAGCCGTACATAGAGGCTGGACTCGCCATCAACGATAACGTCTCTCTCACTGCCGGAACCTGGCAGAGCTTGCATTCTCAACAGGACAAAACATCAACAGTCCCCAGTTGGTATGAAAGTGACTTCTATGCAGGTGTAGGGTTCGGAGCCGAAGCTGTGGGTATCGATATTACCTACACCAAATATATGAGTCCGAGAGGTTCATGGGGGAGCGTAAAGGAAATTGCATTTGGAGTGTCTTATGACACGATGGTCGCACCTTACGCCACAGTCGCCGTGGAATACGACAGCGGTGGCGGTGCGGACGGTGGCACTAAAGATGGCACCTATTTTGAGCTAGGTATCGAGCCAGGCACTTCATTGGGAAGCAGTGATGCCGGGATAAGTTTCCCCGTTGCGATCGGCATGAGCGGCAGTAATTACTACGAATCGACTAGTGGTGGAAGTTTCGGATTCTTTAGCGTCGGCGCTGCAATCGGTGCACCGCTCTCAGCGATTCCGAGTGAATATGGCGCGTGGGACTTTAGCATCGGTGTGTCAGCTTTGGTAATGGGTGACTCGCTGCAAAGCATCAACGGCAGTACGGATAGCGTCATTCCTATTTTTTCGGTCGGCTTAAGCCTCGGTTATTAACGACAACTGCCTCTAAAAACACACGTATTGTGACCCATCTCACACCCCCTTCACGCCGTGGAACGACAGCCGCCGCGTGAAGGGGGTGATTCTTCTTCAAAAATCGGTAAACCCAAGAAGTCTCGTGTAATAAAATCGACTGGCTTAGTAGTGCGATAATTCGAACCATCTCAAAACTTCAGTGGCTGTGCCGCGTGCGTGATAAAAAATGTCTAGCACCTCTAGTTCATCGATCGCCTCACCTCAGATCGAATTAACACTCAAAGACAGGCTTACCGCAGCCCGTGAACGACTAACAACTGCAACACAACGGGCCTATGGAGGCATTTCGTCTGTCAAGGCATACGCGTCAGCAATCGACCTACTGGTGCAGGACATCTATCGAGATGCACGCAAGATCGAATCGAATCCTGTTGCGTTAGTAGCTATTGGTGGCTACGGCCGGCAACACCAATGTCAGTATTCGGACATCGACCTGCTCCTACTATTTGATGGACGAATTAGCAGAGCTGAAGAAGAATTTATCAGTGCCATTCTTCATCCCTTATGGGATCTCGGACTCAATGTCGGTCACCAAGTAAGAGAACTCGGGGAATTTCAAACGCCCGAGAAGGACAATCCAGAATATCTAGTAGCTCTTCTTGAAGCGCGATTCCTTGACGGCGAACAAGAAACCTATGGGCAATTCCATAACATCTGCCTATCAACAACTTCCGTGTGGCGTGCCCCAATGCTGACAGCACTTTACGATCTGACCAATCAGAGGCACGCACAATTCAACCGCACCGTCTTCCACCTTGAGCCGGACATTAAAGATGCGCCCGGTGGGCTTCGAGACGCGACGGCTATTCGATTACTAAAAGGCCTTAATAATCGTGACACGTTCGACAGGGCTTATCTTGATACCGGCCGAATCGACGAAGCAGAGGATTTCATGCTACGTCTTCGGTCTATCTTGCACATGGAACGTGGCCGGAACCTCAACACGCTCAACCATGAACTCCAAGAAACCGCTGCAATCGTTTTCGGATCCCCCGGAGACCATAGTAGGTCCCAAGTTGAAGCACTCATGAGTACCTATTTTCACCATGCACAACTCATCAATCGCTCGCTCGCGACAGCGCTGAAGTCGTCCGAAGCACCGCCGCAGGCGACCGTCACAACACTCGGGAAAGACCTTGAAAAATCGTGGGATGGAGTCCGTTTCGTGGACGGCACGCGGGCCTCTCTGCAACCACAAACATGGCTCGCCGCTTTCGAAGTAGCGCTTGACCAACACCTAGACGTCTCGGAGCAGGTCTTGACCTGCATAGAACGCCACGTCGAACGTTATTCACCAGAACGATTTATTCCCACCAACAGCGAACGCGACCTCCTCCTTCGTATACTCAAGCCGCGGCCGGGACTGTACACGCGACTCTCTGAAATGCATGGTCGCGGGCTGCTCGGACGCTTATTTCCTGAATTCAAGAAGGTCTACTGTCATGTCATTCGTGACTACTACCACAAGTACACGGTTGACGAACATACGCTCTTAACAATCAGAAATATTGAACACCTTTGCACGCCACGCACCCGAAGCCGGACAAGATTTGCGAATTTATTTACTGAAATAGCTAAACCTGAACTACTTATATTGGCATTGCTTTTTCACGATGTCGGAAAATGGACCAACAAGAACCATTCGGAAGAAGGTGCGCGCATGGCGGTTGGCGCCCTTCGCCGCATCAAACTTCCCGAGAAAGACATCGCCACCGTTGAGTTTTTGATTCGACATCATTTGCAAATGTCCGTGGCTGCGTTTCGACGTGACGTTGAAGACCCAGGAACCGTCACACAATTCGCAAACCTTGTTGGAACGGAAGAACGGCTTAAATTGCTCTGCCTCCTAACTCTGGCTGATGTTGACGGTGTCGGCCCAGATGTAATGACCCCGTGGAAAGAAGAAATGCTGTGGCGGTTGTTCGTTGAAACCTATAACCGATTGACTCTCGAGTACGGAGACGACCTCATTGCCAAGGGAGATTCGTTACGGGACGACATTAACAACCAAAAACCAGAAGACATCTCGCAACAAGAACTAACACAATTCCTAGAGGGTTATCCTCAACGTTATCTCCGCCTTGTCGATCCCACACACGTATATGAACATGTTCGACTATCCAGAAATCTTAAACTGAGGGAAGTTCATGCATCCCTCACTAAAACTGAAGCAGCATGGGAATTAAGTACCATCGCGGTCGACCAACCGAAGCTTTTCTCGAACATTTGTGGAGTTCTGTCTTATTTCGGCATGGACATCCTTCGTGGCCAGGCAATGGCCAACGAAAAAGGTGTCGTTCTTGACCTTTTTCAGTTTGAAGACCGTGAAAATTACTTGCGCTTGAATACTGCCGCGGAACGCGAACTGATTAATCTACTAGGAGATGTTGTTGCTGGAACAATAGACATTACGAGTAAATTAGAAGGTCGCACACGAGGCCGGAAGGACAAACATCCTCATGCGAACTTAAAACCAGTGATACGTTTCAATAATCACTACTCTCGACGATTCACTGTCATGGAACTTGTTGCAGAAAATGCTTTAGGACTGCTCCATCAAATCAGTCGGTCGATATCGTCAGAGCACTGCGACATTGAACTAGTACTTATTTCGACACAAGGGGTTCAGGCACTAGACGTCTTTCACCTTACAAGCAATGGAGAAAAACTTTCAGATGCCACCCAAACCTCGCTCACGGAAACACTTCACTCAACACTACAGACATAACGAATGGCTTTTCTGAAGGGATCTCTGTAAATTCACTCGTACCTAAACCTATCGACTGACGAGCAATATATAAGGAGTTAACTGCACGATGACCAAGAAGCTAGAATACATCTGGTTGGACGGATACAAACCAACGCAGAGCCTACGTTCAAAAACCCGAGTTGAAAAAGATTTTGGTGGCACATTAGCGGAATGCCCCATGTGGTCGTTTGACGGCAGTTCAACTGAACAAGCTGCTGGCAACGACTCCGATTGCTTGCTCAAACCGGTCGCAATCTTCCCTGACCCCGATAGAAAAGATGCTTATTTGGTCATGACGGAAGTGTTGAACGCCGACGGGACGCCCCATGAATCAAATGGCCGCGCGACAATCGATGACGATGATGCGGACTTTTGGTTTGGCTTTGAACAGGAGTATTTTTTGTGGGACGTCAATACGCACCTCCCACCTGGATTTCCAGAAGGTGGCTACCCCGGCCCCCAAGGACCATATTACTGCTCGGTTGGCGCAAGTAATGCCCATGGTCGGCAGTGCGTCGACGAACACCTTGATGCGTGTCTTGCCGCTGGTATTAATGTCGAGGGGATCAATGCCGAAGTGGCTTCCGGCCAATGGGAGTTCCAGGTATTTGCAAAAGGGGCCAAGCGTGCAGGTGATGAAACATGGGTCGCTCGCTACCTCTTAGAACGCTGTGGCGAAAAGTACGGATATGCCATTGAGTGGCACCCCAAACCTCTTGGGGCAACAGATTGGAATGGGTCTGGAATGCACGCCAATTTCTCAAATGGCGCGATGAGAAGTTCCGGCAATCAAGAAACCTTTACACAGATATGCGAAGCGTTTGGAAAGAACATTAAACGCCATATTGATGTGTACGGTGCGGATAACGACCAGAGGCTTACGGGCGCGCATGAAACTGAAGCGCTGGACAAGTTTAGTTATGGCATTTCAGACCGTGGCGCCTCAATACGGATTCCAGTCGGAACCATTGACAACGGCTGGAAAGGCCGACTTGAAGACCGACGACCAGCTTCAAATGCTGACCCGTACAAAGTCGCATCAGCAATAGTTATAACCACTAAAGAATCTGGCGCGACGGCAAAGAAAAAGGCTACCAAGAAAAAGGCGGCCAAGAAAAAGGTCGCCAAGAAAAAGGCCACCAAGAAAAAGGCCACCAAGAAAAAGGCCACCAAGAAAAAGAGCCGTCGCTAGCGGACAACGAGAAACCAGATCTTAAATAGGGCAACTCGTATTTAGCATGAGCAGGCCTCACGACTTTGTCTTGAGGTCTGCTCTTTTGTTTTGCGGGAGAGGGGAAGAAAAGTATTTTAAAATTAGTAGTGAGGCAGTCTGTGAGTACTCGTTAGAAACCAGTCAAGGCACCGTATGGTAGTGGCCATGGTCAGGATCCCATACCTGACGCCCACCACCGCCACCCTCAGACGTAAACGTATACGCAATCACACCGACGATGGCGACCACTACGCCAATCAATGCATACGTCCCCCACTGGGAGCTGTTTTCAGCTTTAACTCCACAGCACTGCTTGTATTTCCGCCCGCTACCACAGGGGCACGAATCGTTTCGACCAACTTTGCTTGCTGTCATGCCAGAAATTCTAACGCCAGTATACTCCGCAGACGATGTCAGACGACATACAGGACAAAACAGCCACATTCCAAATCAATGACGCCCACTGTCATTTTTTTTCTGAAGGATTCTTTGCAAAGTTATCGTCAGAGTTTTTGTCGAAAAAAAACACCCCCCCCCCAAACAACTCGCCGCAAGCGCTACTTGACGAACTCGGGTGGGACGCACCGGGTTCTGCTAAAGCCCTAGCAGATCGGTGGGCCGCAGAACTTGATGCCGCCAACATAGCCCGAGCCGCATTGATGTCCAGTGTTCCAGAAGATGAATTATCAGTAGCTACAGCGATCGAACGACATCCACAACGCTTTGTCGGCATGTTTATGGTGAACCCACTAGCAGCCGGTGCAACTGAACGGGTGCGACTAGCATTCAGCGAACATCATCTGAGCTGTGCCTGCCTATTTCCGGCAATGCACCACTACTCGCTTGACGATAAGTCCGTAAACGATATTTTCGAGTTAGCCGCTCACTACAACTGTGCAATCTTTGTTCATTGCGGAATTCTGTCGATTGGTGTGCGAAAAAAAATTGGACTTCGATCAATATTCGACATCCAGCTTGGCAATCCACTGGCCCTTATTCCTGTTGCCTCGAGATTTCCAACCGTTCCAGTGATCGTTCCGCATTTTGGCGCTGGATTTTTCAGAGAACTCTTGATGGCGAGCGATATTTGTCCAAATATCTATACAGACACGTCGAGTTCAAATAGCTGGATAAAACTCACGCCCACCCTCAGTCTTGTCGATGTCTTTCGCGCCACACTCAATGTACTCGGCCCGGAACGAATCCTTTTTGGAACCGACTCCTCATTTTTTCCTCGTGGCTGGCAACAACCTCTTTTTGATATCCAGCAAAAGGTATTCGATACTCTTGAACTCGTACCAAACCATCGAGATGCAATCCTCTGCAACAACTTCAACCGAATATTCAGAGTTAACAGGTAGGGAGACGGGACTAACGATCTCTGTACAGCGAGCGCACAGCACGAGCCTATTCCGAAACGACTTGTCATCGTCGCTTAAAACAACTCCCTGGCTCTGATCCGACTAAGGCACTAACAGCAACTTACCAATATGAGCACTTGATTCCATCACCCGATGAGCTTCAGCAACATCGCTCAAGGGGTAGCGAGCGTGAATTACCGGACGGAGGTCACCTTGCGACAGCTGTGGCCAGACCAACTGCGACAAGGCCTGAATAATCGATGCTTTCTGCTCGATGCTACGGGGCCGCAGAGTGGAACCCGTCAACGTTAATCGACGCGACATCACGGTAGCCAAATTGATGTCGGCTTCGGTGCCACCCATTAGAGCGATCAGAACAAGTCGCCCTTCAACAGCCAAACTATTAAGATTTCGCTGAAGATATTCCCCACCAACCATATCGAGAATCAGATCAACTCCACGGCCACCGGTTGCAGTCTGCACCACTTCAACAAAGTCTTCATTCTTGTAATTGATAGCAAGGTCAGCCCCAAGTGAGAGACACGCTTCGCACTTCTCTTTTGTCCCGGCAGTTGTAAACACTTTCGCACCAAATAACTTACCTAACTGAATGGCGACCGTCCCAATCCCACTTGATCCACCGTGAACAAGAAATGTTTCGCCTTGGTCTAGCTCACCTCGCTCAAACACATTAGTCCACACGGTACAAAACGCTTCCGGCAGCGCAGCTGCATCAACTAACGACATACCACCTGGACATGGAAGACATTGAGGCGCAGGAACCACGCAATATTCCGCATAGCCACCACCAGTTAACAACGCGCACACTTCGTCATGAAGAGCAAGATCTCTGACACCCTCCCCAAGCATCTCAACGGTTCCTGATACCTCCAACCCCAGAATATCGGATGCTCCAAGCGGCGGCGGGTACTTGCCTTGACGCTGCATAACATCCGCACGGTTCACACCAGCCGCCGACACTTTAAGTAGAACTTCACCAGCCGCCGGGTCAGGTAAAGGACGTCGGGCCAACCGAAAACCTTCCGGGGGGCCAGGTTCGGCAACCTCAACTACAGTCATACTGTCGGGAAAAGACACGCGCGAGTATAATCCGCCTCTCTACATCTTCCACTGATAAGGGCTAACTTTGCTCATGTTTCACTGTCGCCAGAAAGGCATTAGATGAGTCTACGTATCGTACTTGTCGGGTATGGTCGGATGGGAAAAGCCATCGACGCAATCAGTGCTGATCATGACTGTCATGTTGTCGAGCGCCTTGATATTCACAACAATCGTAATGGCGAAGGACTCGAATCCTCGTTTTTCGATGACGTCGATGTTGCAATTGAATTTTCACTACCTGAAACCATTGTGTCGAATGTCACCAAACTCGCTGCACGAGGGGTCAATGTCGTCATCGGGACGACCGGATGGGAAAACGATGAGCCGGCTCTGCGAAGGGTCGTCGAAGAAAATCATATCGGTGTGGTACACGCCGCAAATTTTTCACTTGGGGTTAATTTGTTCGAAGCAATCGTCGAGCGCAGCGCACAATTATTTGCTCATCACGAAGACTTCGGAGCCTGGATTCACGAGGGGCATCATGACGCTAAAAAGGATGCGCCCTCTGGAACGGCGTTAGCACTTAAAAACAGCATGCAGAAAATCGGTTATCGGCGTGAGATTGACATATCATCAACACGGGCTGGCAAGATGCCAGGCATTCATACAATTGGGTATGACGGACCATTCGATACGATCACACTGACACATACGGCCCGTGACCGTGCCACATTTGCCCGCGGTGCACTCGAAGCGGCCAAGTGGGTAAAAGGCAAACAGGGCTGGTTTTCGATGCGAAACGTACTCGGCCTAGATTAGTAGGAACTGCAATATGCACACACGTTGGACCGGCTGTGGCACAGCACTCGTCACACCGTTTACGGCACAGGGCGATCTTGACGAGTCGACCATTACAAGACTCGCACGCCGACAAATTGACAGTGGTGTGCACTTCCTTGTCCCGTGCGGGACTACGGGCGAAAGCCCCTCGTTATCACATAAGGAAAAAGTCCGGGTCGCGGAACTTGTCGTCCAGGCAGCAAACGGCCAAGTGCCGGTGCTTGCCGGTGCGGGAAGTTATGACACACAGACAGCAGTGCAGCTTGTCGCTGACATGGCGAAAACCGGGGTTGACGGCATTCTCTCTGTCACCCCGTTCTACAACAAGCCTACGCAAGAAGGCCTCTACCTCCATTTCGAAACAATTGCGAAGAGTACCGATCTCCCGGTCGTGCTCTACAACGTACCAAGTCGTACCGCGTGCAACATCCACCCGGCAACACTTACCCGTTTAGCCGAAATCCCCAATATCGTCGGGATCAAAGAAGCGTCTGGAAATCTGCTTCAAATGTGTGAAATCTGTCGGTCGATCCCAGAGAATTTCTCAGTTCTAGCAGGTGACGATGCCTTCACACTGCCATTGATTGCACTTGGTGGACACGGTGTCATTTCAGTTGTCGCTAATGAAACGCCGGCTGAAATGGCGACCCTCGTCGATCTTGCGAATACCGCTAAGTTTTCTGAAGCTCGGCAGATACACGAGCAGTTACTCCCACTCATGCAGGTGAACTTTGTCGAATCAAATCCAATACCCGTCAAAGCAGCAATGGCTGCGCTTGGATTACTTGAAGAAATATATCGACTGCCAATGGTTTCGCCGACGGATGAATCGCGATGTGAAATTAACGAAGTGCTCAAAAACTTACAACTTTCCGGTTCGTAGTACCAACAAACACTACCTAATAAGACACGATGACACTCGCCGAACAAATTCAACACTTGTACAAGCAAGCTAATGATGCAGACCCAGACGAAGCGCGCACTGTCTTCACCACACTTCGTCGCGAACTCTCTGCTGGCCGCGTCCGTGCAGCCGAACCAGACACCTCGACTGACGCGGGTTGGCGGGTCAATACTTGGGTCAAGGAAGGAATTCTCGTGGGTTTTCGCTGTGGTGCGATCACAACATTTCCTTCTGCGAACAACAACTCGCCATATCTGGACAAAGACACACTCCCCCTTAAACCTGTGTCAACAGACTCAAACATAAGAATTGCTCCTGGGGGCTCATCCATCCGAGATGGAGCCTTCTTGGGAGCTGGCGTGATTTGTATGCCACCGATGTATATCAACATCGGGGCATACGTCGGAGACGGTAGCTTAATCGACTCTCATGCATTGGTTGGGTCATGTGCACAAGTTGGCCAACGGGTTCACGTTAGTGCCGCAGCGCAAATCGGTGGCGTATTAGAACCAGTCGGAGCCCTGCCTGTTATCGTCGAGGACGATGTACTTGTCGGTGGCAATACCGGGCTGTACGAAGGTGCCGTCGTCAAATGCCGTGCTGTCATTGCAGCCGGAACCGTCCTGACCGGTTCAACACCCATCTATGACCTCCCTAATGAACGCATCATTAGACCCGCCCAAGGTCATCCAACCGTCGTGCCTGAGGGCGCAGTCGTCGTTCCTGGAGGACGAACAGTGCGGACAGGGGTTGGAGCCGACTGGGGTCTCTCACTCGCAACACCCGTCATTGTGAAGTACAGAGATGACCGAACGGACACCAAAACAGAGCTTGAGGCATGGCTACGATAAACAACATGTCGCTTGTTCA